>Ga0206898_10307_pt1 | contig 12774 bp, 8 predicted proteins | sample Alteio_BWOrgHeat_50_FD_153237 | JGI IMG/M metagenome (GOLD analysis project Ga0206898, IMG submission 153237) | Enriched cells from forest soil in Barre Woods Harvard Forest LTER site, Petersham, Massachusetts, United States -... | ecosystem: Environmental > Terrestrial > Soil > Temperate forest >...
ACAAGTTATTTGATGGTGGCTATGTCACTATCACCACTGATTACAAAGTGGAGGTAAGCAGACGAATTAAGGAAGAGTTTGAAAATGGTAAGGATTACTACAAATATCATGGAAATTCAATCGATTTTCTACCCAAAAAAGACTTGGATAAACCGGGTTTGCTTTATTTAGATTGGCATAATACAAATAGGTACAATGGATAGCTTTTATGTCAACTGCAAAATTCCGGCAGTAATTTTATGCCATTTCGTGCCTTGCTACATAAAGATCATATTCCATTTGCATTCCAAGCCAATAATTGGCGCTTATGTTTAAAAGCTTTTCCAATCTAAGGGCTAGTTTTGCAGAAATATTTCTCTTACCCGCAAAAATTTCACTTAAATGATGTGGCAATATATTTAATTCTTTTGCTGCGTCCTTTTTTAATAATCCCCTTGTTTCTATTTCTTCCAGCAAAAATTCACCTGGATGAAATGCTTCTATTTCTATTTCTTCACCGTTAATAGCTAATACTTGATTAGTCATAAATATAAACGCCTCCCGGGCGTAAATTATGAGTAATGTTTTGAAATTTCTTCAATTAAAATAATTTCAACATTACCCTGTTTGTCAATGCCGAATATGATTCTATACGTATCATTCAATCTGATAGAGTATTTATCTTCATATCGTTTTTCTTTTAATTTTTCAAAATGCAGGCTTTTTATGTTTCTTAATTCAAATGAATTTTTGGCATTCTTAATTTGAAATATTCGTTTCTTAAATGCTTTGATAACTTCTGCCGGAAACTGCTGTTTCCCAATTAATTCCTGGTCTTTTGAAAGTTGTTCTAAATAACTCTCCTTAAATTTAATTATCATTAGTTGTTTAGTTTAAGCCACTTTCCTGGAAAGCAGCAGATGTGATCAAAACATCCTACTATATTAAATAGAAGGGTTTTTGTTGATTCTGGTTGTTTTTTAGCGTTTTCATGATCAATTGGTTTTTTATTTTTGGTTAAAAATGATAAACAAATATACAACGATTGTTTTAAATTACCAAATTTTGGTTATTTTTTTGTTGGCGCAGATGTACGGGATTTTCCGACGAACGTATATGCCAAAAGTTCAATTCAAATGATCAGTTTATTCACCCCCTAAACACGTCCCGCCCATGCCATTCCAAATTAGCGGGAGCGGGGTGGTAGCGGCTAAATTTGCTAATTCGTTGTTTCACCTTGTTGATGTATTATTGATTATCAGAGTTTGGCCGAAACCCAACCGGTTTAGGAGTAGCTTTCTTTTTAGCCCTTAATTTTAGAAATTTATTTCGTCCATATAAAAACAAAGGGATGATGATGGCTGCAGCAAAGAACTCCCAATTTTTTTTAAAAAATTTCCAAATGGTTTTGGAAATAGTTGTCTTCACAAAGATGTATTTATTAAAGACTGGAATGTCTTGGGATTCTTTACCATATTGGTTTAAAACGACAGCCGAAACCCTAAGGTCGAGTTCGCTTTTATCTTCCCCTTTCTGCGGCACTATTCGCCATTTCCACTCTCTACTGGTTCTGCTGTCAACTGTTTGTTCTTCACTGTTTATAGCTTTAATTATAAAATTGTCACCACTTAAGCTTGTTGAGTTTTCGCCAGTGGGATCAAATAATGTAACTTTTACAACCGGCGAGATCGATAACGTGTCTATTTTGAGATTTTCCCTATCGCTGGAGTCTAATCCTTTAAGTAAAACGGAGTCGTTTAATGATCTCGTGATTCGTACGGTAGCAAAATACGGCTTATCAACTTCCATAGTGTCAGGGATATTACTTGCCATTTTGCTCTTCATCAGCTGAATTAGGCCGTCAGAAACTAGCGGCGGGGGCGCGCCCTTGGAACAACTGAATTGCCCCGAAACAAGAAAAATGTCCACAATCAACCCAGCAAGCAATACGGTGAACATGAAAGATAAGTATTTATTAAAGTGCAGATACCGGGAAACCGCAATATCAACCCCACGAAGGACGAGATAAATTACAGCTATGACGACTGATACTGCCAAAAAAACTAGGCCGAAATTCAAGTAATCCATAATTGATGTGACAAGTTAACTCTAAATATAAATAAATAATTTCTTATGATCAAAATTTCTACTTAACCGCTCCCGCAAGTTTGGAGCAGCGTAATCCCGCCCTTCCAAGCGGTTCGCCCTGTCCGCCTGTCAAGTGGCACGCTTGGCTTCAAACGAAATAAACAATTTACAAAATCTTCACCCCCTAAACACCTCCCGCGCATGCCATTCCAAATTAGCGGGGTCGGGGTGGTAGCGGCTATGGTGAGGCAGGTTAATGGTTAGGCCGTTAAATTGTTTTAAGCTGTAGGGGTGTTGGGCGTTTTCAATTACGCCGGCAGAAATTTGTACCCGGTAATGGGTGTCAATGGTAATCAATCCCCGGTCGAAGGCGCGGTGCAGGTTGGGGCAAAGGGCAATGCCGTTGTTTATTTTGTCGTTATGCGATACGCTGAAGGGTATTATATGGCAGGCATCAATAAAAGTATGTCCGTAGGCAGATTCGAGCCGCATGCCGGTGATACAGCAACTGCTGTTATACATTTTGGGCACCATCTTTTTAAACAATCCGCCGCGTACAAATTGTTCTTCTTCGGTGAGCAGGCGCGTGGTTTTGTATTCCGCTTCGGGTTCGTTTAAAATATATTGCTGCAGGTCGTTAATGTAACCTTCGCCGGTTTGCTTGCTTTGCAAATAAGCGGTTTTGGTGTAGAGGAAATAGGCATCGAGCAGGGCGTTTTTAACCAGGCTGCGGTTTAAGGGATCGTTGAGGAGCAGGAAAACTTCGGGCGAGAAATACCCGTAATCCAGCACCTGGGAGAGCGTTTTTACACTTTTTATATGCGCGTTAATGCTGCAGCCGGGTTTGGGCTGTAAAAACCAAAAGCGCTGGCCGTTGAGCAGGTCGCTTTGCAGGTAATAAAAGGGCTGGGTAAAATCGGGAGCGTTGAGGGTATCGACGAGTAAGCGCCAGTTCTCCAGGAATGCGCCTACCAGGTCGGCATCCACGTAAATGCGGTTTTCGGTGATCAGGCCTTTTTCAAACAGGTCGATAAACGCCAGCAGCAGCACAGGTTTATGCGGCGCCATACCGTATTTGGTATTGGCCCGTTTAAGCCGGGTAATTTTATCGATAAACTGCTGGAGCAAAAGCACGGATTAAGGTACGGTATTTTTTCGGGGAAACGTGTGTTGTCGCCAGAGGTGTCCGGAAGATGAAAAAGCTGAACTATTCCCTCCCTGGGGAGGGTAGGCAATGCTATTAAGTTAAGGGAATTAATATCGAACACCGAATGCCCAATATTGAATAATGAAGTTTGAACCTTCAAAATTCGATATTTGAAATTCATTATTCGGCATTAAACTTCTTCCTTTTTTTGCTTAAGTTAATAGCATTGGGGAGGGTAGGGAGGGGTTTATCGAACTATTCAGGCAGCGTTTTCATTAATAACCCTTGTCAAAAATGGCGTAGAAACCCCTCCCTGCCACTTCACGGCCAGCCGCACCCCTCCCAAGGGAGGGAATTTTAGCTGCAATACTAATCTTCTGAACATCCTTGGAGACAAGCCAACATAGGCGGAGTTTTATTTGTTGACATTTTTGCGTTATGGGACAGCAGTGGGTACCGGCCAGGCGTGGGGCTTCAGCATCGGCCGTGGCTAATGCCTGTGTAGTATGATCCCGATATTCATCGGGACAGGCCTCCTGGCCCGGCACGCCTTCTACCAGGCGGGCAACGCCCAAATTTTAAAACGGGGAAATTTTCGGCGGGCAAAGGTAAGGGGTGTGTGTCGTCCTGAAATAGGTTTACACATCTGCGCTGTTCCAAAACGCGAAACAACTGATTGTCAGTGAATTGTATGGGTGTAGTTAAAAATAGTCAATTTTGGATGTGTTGATTATCAGTTACTTATGCAAATGTTGTGATTTTTAAAAACGTGAAACACTTGATAATGAGCGTGTTTCGCAGTGTTCCGGGGTGTTCCGCGTGAAAAAATGGAACGCTTGGCTGAAAATTGCCGGTTGGTAAATCCGGTTTGTTGGTGACAACACCAACAAAGGCGAAAATACGCAAAAGTGTAAACCTACCTGTTTATTAATATGTTGATTTACAGGAAATTAAATATCTGTATTTTAAAAAGTGGAAACTTTGTGTAAACCCCGGTTACGGCTTGTTGATGCTGTTGCTAACATCGGCAAGGGCGCGAATGCCGCGAAGCGTTTCCACAACAACGACTGCTTAAGCTTCTAAAACGGGACCGCTCAATTGCCGCGGGGGCTAGTCCTTTTTGTCTTGATACAAAAAGGACCAAAAAAATCAAGTCATCAGAAATGCTTCTCTGCCGCACAAGGCCTTTGCCGCACAATCCAGAAAAACAGCGGGGGCTGGAATCTTTTTGCCTGTTGACCCTATCGCTTCAATACCTTTTATGCAAAAAGTTCCTATGCCCCAACCCACTTCACTGGCCTGCTGTTTTCCCGGATTTTTCCCGAAGCTTTTCTGCTGACGGGAGGATTCATTATTGCAGGGGCATTTCTGGTATGCTGGGGAGCGGACAAAAAAAAAGGGGCAGCCGAGGCCGCCCCTTTACAAAACTACCTCACTTTTCAATCTTCACTTAAAGTCCAGGTCGCCGATGTAGATGCCGCCTTTGGCTTCTTTTTTCATTTGGAGGACGATGATCTCCTTTTTTTCCTGCGGGGTGCCGTAATGGGTAAACATTTCGGCCATCACGGTGGTGGGGCCGGCAATCGTTGCCTGGGTGTCGCCGTAGTAGTTGATCTCGATTTTGTAGGTGCCTTTGATGGCCGTTTTCAGCATAAACTGCTCGGGACCGAAGCCGCGGGTCATATCGTGCGAGATGCGGCCGCCAATGGCGGTGCGGTTATGCGAATAGTAGCATTTTTCGCCGTTGGGGTCGGTTACCCACAGGTCGATGTCGGTATTGTTCATGTTCCAGTCCATCACAATGCGCACATCCACGGGCATGTCCTTAATAACGGTTTGGGGGATGGCCGATAAATCGAGTTTGCCGTTATTGTGGGCGATGATGCAGTTAATTTCGGGCAAAAAGGTTTCCTGTATGCCGTTGTACAGGCCGTCGGCTTCGGGGGTGTAGCTTTTGGTCATGGCATCGTACAGGGTATCCAGCGCCTTTTGGTGTTCCCCGGCATCTTCCAGCGCCAGGCCGTAGTCGCGGTAGCTTTGCGGGTCCATGGGGCGCAGGTCGGTTATCTTTTTAAATACATATAGTTCGTCGTCGGTATCTTCCAGCTGCTTTAATTTGTAGCCCAGCATTTTATAAAGTTCGTAGCTGCCCAGGTCGAGTTCGGCCAGGTTGGTTAATATGCGGATGCCGAGTTCCTTGTTGCCGGTTTTGATGAAATAATCGGCCACATCAAAATAATAAACCGGGTTGGTTTTAAAGGCGGGCCGCAGCTCCAGGTATTTTTGGTATTGCAGGGCTTTGTCGGTTTTTTTGATGGTGGTTAAATAATCGGGTTCCTTAGCCTGGTAAGCCACGCTGATATCGCTTGCGCCGGTTGATGGTGTATTTACCGGTGGTGTTACGGGCTGATTTGCTACCGCTGTGTTGTCGCTGGCCGGACTTGGGGTTCGTGCCGAATCGGGCAGGGGGATATATTTGCCTCTTTTGGTGGTGATGACAATAACGCCATTGCCGGCATTAACGCCATAGATGGATGCTGTGGCGACGTCCTTTATCACCTCGATGGTTTCAACATCATTTGGGTTAAGCATTGATACATCTGATTCCTCCACGCCATCAACCACGTACAGCGGTTTGGCATTGCCTAAACTACCTATGCCGCGGATAGCGATATTAGATGAGGCCCCCGGCGCGCCGCTGTTGGTTACGCTAACGCCGGCAACCTGGCCCTGCAGCAGTTGGCCAACGTTTTTTGCACCAACCCTTTTGGCGTTACTCATGTCGACAACCGATACCGAGCCGCTGAGATCTTTTTTCAGCTGTGTGCCGTAGCCCACAACCACCACTTCGTTTAAACTGCTGGAAGAGGGCGTGAGCGCTATGCTGATGGCGTTATGACCGGGCACGGTAACTTCGGTAAGTTGATAGCCAATGTAGGCCACTACGAGCACGGTGCCAGGCCCGCCGCCGAGGCTGAAATTGCCATTAACATCGGTAACTGTGCCGGTATTGGTGCCCTTTATCCTGACGGAGGCGCCCACCACGGGAAGCCTATCGTCGCTGCCAATTACCCTGCCGACAATGGTGTTTGGCCCAACGGGGCGGGGCATGGCGGTATTAGTAGCAGCAGCAGTAGCAGTGGCAGCCGGGGCATGGGCGGGAGTCCGCGGGCTGTTGAGGTTTATTTGGTTGGATGTGCTGCTCACCCGGCCGAATGCCGGTTTTTTAACGGGTACATCCTTATCGCCCCACCATTGGCGGAGGTCTAACAGCATATTTTCGGATGCTGTTAAGTTTTCGCGCGGCGGCGGATTGTAGGGGCCGCGTTGTTTCATAATGGCATCGAACTCGGCGCGTAATTCGGCAGGTGGTTCAATATTGTATTGGATATAGTCGTTAACGGATTCCAGCACAATCAACGAAGTATTGCGCGTGATAATGCCAAAACGCTTCCCCAGCGATTCAATTTCCTGGCGGTTGGCGTTATATTCGATATCCAGTTCGGCAATTTTCTTTTGGGCCCATAGCTTGGCCACGTCAAGGCTGTCGACGCCATCCTTGTCGAAATCAAGCACAACTTCCTTTTCATAACTTACCTTATTGCCATAGCCATATTGCAGCGTCAGGGTTTGATTGGGGTTGCGGGTGATGCCAGCCATGGAAAAGGTACGACCCACGGCCACCGGTAACGACGGGTAATTCTCCTCGACCGCGGTGCTGTTTTTTATGCCGAGGAAGTGGAGCGGCACGGTGGTTAGCTTTACCAGCGCCTTTTCGTTATCGTCCTTGTTTAAATCAATCAGCTCGCCGCCCGTTTTTAAGGCAATCAGTTTTAAATTGCTGTAATCGGCAGCGGCGGCTGAGTTGATACAATAAACCGGCGTTTTGTTTAGTTTGATGCTTTTGTCGCCCAGGGTTTGGTGGCCGTCGCTCATCAGCAAAAATTCATCCTCGGCGTATTTAGCTAAATTGATGTTGCCGAAATTGGTGGCGCCGTCATAGGTGATGTGCTCCAGCTCGGTTTGCAATGCGGCCCAGTTGCCATTGGTGATGGTAAATATTTTGGTGTCCAGGAGTGTATTACTGAAAGTTACCAGGGTGATTTCGGCATTGCTTACGGTTTTAAAATAAGCATCCAGCAGGGCAAATTCCTTTTTGGTATCGCGGTTGGCCCCGCTCAGGGAAGCGTCCCACAATAAGCCGATACGGTGAGGCAGCGGCTTATTGGAAGTGTGGGGCGCTAAAATGGAGTTGATGAAGTAGTAGTACTTATTGCCTTGCTGCTGAATCATCACCTCGCTTGCATCGGGTGGTTTAGGGATAGAAAATGACAGGGAATGATCGGGGGTATAGTTGTTTTTTTCGATAGACGCCGTATAGGTGTTTTGATGGCTGTCGAATTGCAGGTTGTCGCCATTGGTGTTATCAGGAACGGGCGCAGCTGCGCTTTGGATAACGGAAGTTTTCAGCATAAAACGACCCACAGTATCTTTTAGGTTGAGGGGCAGGGTGAATTTTAAGCTGCCATTATCTGCCAGCGGGATTTCCTCTTCATAGGCAATAATAACCGTACGGGTGCTGTTTGGATTGATGGGATAGATGCGGGTGCGGAAAGTATTTCCCTCTACCTTTTCCAGCAGACCGGGGTCGATGCGGCGGCGTTCAACGGCTTCAAAGGTTACCGTACCCTTGCCGCGGTCAACGGGTACCGCCTCGCGCATGTGGCCGTTAATGTCCAGCGCGTAGCGGCTCACGCTTACACCATCTTTCAGGGGGAATTCAAGCGTACCTTCCAGTATCCGGCCGGTGGTGTTATAAAAAGTCATTTGCCAGGTGGTCCGGCTGATGTTGCCGTAAACCGCCACATCAATTTTAAGCGTTTGCAGCTTTACGCCGTTATTGGTTTTGCCATCCACAGTAAGCTGCGGGCTTTGGGCAAACGCGCCGGATATTTGTATCGCCATCAATACAATTGCCGATAAGAGGAAGGTAATTAATCTTTTCATGGAGCACTATTTTCCTTATAGATGCAAGGGAAACAGCAATTCCATAAACGAGTGTAAAAAATAATAGCGGGCAGTCAAAAAATGTACAGTACATTTATCCCCTAATTATTTCTCTCAAAAAATGATCAACCCGGTGACTTTTACTGATCTTATTGGCATAGGCCAGCCGGTGCCGTTAATTGATGTGAGAACACCGGCCGAATTTGCCCATGGTCATATCCCCGGAGCTTTTAATATTCCCTTGTTCAGCAACGAGGAGCGGGTAAAAGTGGGCACTACCTACAAACAGGTTGGCCGCGAAGAGGCTATTCTATTGGGGTTTGACCTTACGGGGGCGAAATGGTCGGGCTTCATCAAACAGGCATTGGAAATTGCACCCGGTAAAAAGATAGCGGTACATTGCTGGCGCGGGGGGATGCGCAGCGGCGCTATGGCCTGGGCGCTTAACCTGTATGGGTTCGAGGTTTATTTGCTGGAGGGCGGCTACAAAGCTTTCCGGCGGTGGGCAGCCGGTCAGTTTGAGGTGACATATAAACTCTGCATATTGGGCGGTCTCACCGGAACAGGCAAAACCAAAATACTGCATGAATTTCGCTCACTGGGCGAACAGGTTATCGACCTGGAAGATTTGGCGCAGCACCAGGGATCGTCATACGGCAGTATGAACAAATTGGTGCAGCCTACACAGGAACAGTTTGAAAATAACCTGGCGGATGAACTGTCTAAATTAGACAGAGAAAACCGTGTTTGGGTGGAGGATGAAAGCCTTACCATCGGTAAAACCTGCATCCCCAATAAATTGTGGCACCAGATGCGTGCAGCCAGTTTGGTTGAAATTCGTGTACCGACGGAAAAACGGATTGAATACCTGGCCCTTGAATACGGTGCGCTTGATAAGGATTTCCTGGTAGAATGTACCCAACGCATCCACAAACGCCTGGGGCCAGAGCAAACAAAAAATGCCATACTCGCCATCAGGGAAAACCGGATGGAAGAGTTTGTCGGCCTGGCCCTGGTGTATTACGATAAAACCTATAAAGCCGGACTGGCCAATCGCGAAGCCGGACAGGTTTCTGCTTTTGATATAACAGGCGATGATATGTCATTAGCTGCCCAACAAGTTTTGCAATTTGTAAATGAGAATGTGCCGGCTTGTCAATTTTAAAATCCCATGGAAACAAAAACTATAAAACTAACCCAATACTCGCATGGCGCGGGCTGTGGCTGTAAAATTAGTCCGGCAATTCTCGATAAAATATTACACAGCTCGGTGGTTTCCTTTGCGGACCCGCGTTTACTGGTGGGTAATGATAAACGCGACGATGCCGCTGTATTGGACCTGGGCAACGGTACTGCGTTAATTTCGACAACAGATTTTTTTATGCCGATAGTTGATGACGCCTATGACTTTGGGCGGATAGCCTCGGCAAATGCGATAAGCGATGTGTATGCGATGGGAGGGAAGCCTGTTTTGGCTATCGCGATATTAGGTTGGCCGATTGAAAAGCTGCCGCCCGAAACGGCACAAAAGGTATTGGAGGGAGCGAGGGCCGTATGTACCGAAGCCGGTATAACACTTGCCGGCGGCCACAGTATTGATTGCCCCGAACCTGTATTCGGGCTTGCCGTTAACGGGATGGTTAATATTGGGCAACTGAAGCAAAACTCAACCGCTACTGAAGGATGTGTGTTATATCTCACAAAGGCCCTGGGTGTTGGTATTTTGTCCACGGCCCAAAAACGCGGTTTGCTGTTGCCGGATGATGCCGCCGTCGCGCTAAAGAGTATGACAACCCTGAATAAACCCGGCGAACATTTTGCGCAACTTGATGCCGTGAAAGCCATGACAGACGTAACCGGCTTTGGTCTGCTCGGTCACCTGGCCGAAATGTGCGAAGGAAGCGGTTTGCAGGCAATTGTTGAGTTTGGTAAAGTGCCAGTGATAGCCTCGGCCGATTATTACCTTGATCAAAACTGCATCCCCGGCGGCACCATTCGTAATTGGAACAGCTATGGCCATAAAGTTGGTGATGTAACCGACGCACAAAAACATATCCTTGCCGATCCCCAAACAAGCGGTGGTTTACTGGTAGCCGTAGCCGAAGAGGGCATTGCTGATTTTGAAAAAATGTTGATGGAACTGGGCTTCGCAGTGGATGAAATACAGCCTTTTGGCCGGTTGGTAAAGCAGGATGGCGGCCCTTTAATAAAAGTGATATAAGCAAAATCAGATTTAGCTATCCGCCTTTTTAATGAACTATCAGTTGCGCTTAATAAGTCGGCTGTAACACCGCCCCATTTTTTAAGGCATGAATTTCTCTTAAATTAGCTACAAGGCTTTCTATATTCATTGGTTTGGATATATAATAGTCCATTCCGTTGCTCAAGCAAATATCTTTATCTTCCGATAGCGCATTTGCCGTCATAGCTATGATGTACGGTTGTTTCACGGCCAGTTCACGTATTTGCCGGGTTGCTTCAAAGCCATCCATTTCCGGCATCTGGATGTCCATCAAAATAACATCGTATGGTTTGCTGTTAAACCGCTCCAGCGCCTCAATGCCATTGTTGGCCATATCGGTCTGGTAGCCCAGTTTATTTAAAATGCGTTCAATCAGTTTCTGGTTGATAAAATTATCCTCGGCCACCAATATATTCAGGGCAAATTGTTTGGCAAAATCAGGGTTGAGTAAATTGGTTTGCTTTTCTTCAACCTTGACGGTGTTTTTTTGTTCGCCCAGTTCGGTATAAATGCTTTTCCATAGCTGGCTTTGTTTAATCGGTTTAACCAGCACTGATGAAAATACACCCGGGTATTTTTTTACCGATGCATCCCCTATCGAACTTAAAAGAATTACCGGCAGCGGTTTGGCCATTTTTTTAACCATTTGCCCCAGCCTGATGCCATTTATGCCCGGCATTTCCATGTCGGTGATGATCAGGCTAAAATCCTGGTGAACTTCTAAAAATTCAAAAGCCTGCTGTGCCGACAAACACGTAGCCGGTGCAAGCTTCCAATGTTCCAGTTGCGCCTTCAAAATGGCGAGGTTGGTTTTGTTATCATCAACCAGCAATACTTTTTTACCTTCAAGCGGGCCAATATGTGCCAGTAACAGCTCTTCGGCGGATGGTTGACTGCTTTTCTTAACTTTAATAATAAAGCTAAACGTTGATCCCTCGCCTACATTGCTTTCGGCCCATATATTGCCGCCCATTAATTTAACAAGGCGTTCGCTGATGGTCAGTCCTAATCCTGTGCCACCGTATTTACGGGTAGTGGATGAGTCGGCCTGCGAAAATGCGGTAAACAAGCCAAAAAGTTTATCCTGGGGGATGCCGATGCCTGTATCTTTTACACTGAAGCCTATTGCCAGTTCATCTGGTGAATCGGATTCAGTAAGAAATGCCTTTATAAACACTTCGCCTTTCTGTGTAAACTTCATGGCGTTATTTATCAGGTTTATAATAACCTGTTTAAGGCGCAAACTGTCCCCAATAACTTTATGTGGCAGGTCAAAATCAATCTGGTAAAGCAAGTCGAGATGTTGCTCCGCAGCTTTTTGCGAAAACATGTCCATTATCTCTTCCATACTTTCGCGCAGGTCAAAATCCTCCTGCTCAATTTCCATTTTGCCTGATTCTATTTTCGAGAAATCCAGTATATCGTTGATCACGTTTACCAGGCTGTCGCCGCAGTTTACAATGGTTTCGGCGTATTCCCGCTGTTCGGGTGTTAATTCGGTATCGGCCAATAACGATGCCATGCCTATTACACCATTCATCGGTGTGCGTATCTCGTGGCTCATGGTAGCCAGGAAAATACTTTTGGCCTGGTTGGCGCGGTCGGCTTCCTGGCGTAAAGTGTATTCCTGGTCTTTTTGATCCTGTAACTCTTCTGATTGTGCCTGCAACTCTTCCGATTGTGCCTGCAATTGCTCATTTAACATCCGCAGATCTTCTGACTGTGCCTGCATCTCTTCTGATTGCGCCTGCAGTTCCTCATTTAATGCCTGCAAATCGTCGGCCTGTGCCTGTAGTTCTTCCGATTGTGCCTGCAATTCTTCGTTCATGGATTGCAGATCCTCGGCTTGTTTTTGTAACTCGCTGGCCTGGTGACGCACTTCGGTTGTACGTTCCTTTACCAGGTGTTCTAACCTTATTTTTTGCTTGATAAAGCTGTTAACCCTGTAGCGGTAAAAGCCATAAACACAACTGATAATAAACAAACCGGTAAGCGACTCGAACCACCAGGTTAACCAAAACGGCGGAACAACGGTTACCACAAGGCTTAGCATATGTGGCGACCACTTGCCGGCTTCGCCCTGGCTTTTAACCCTGAAGGTGTAGGTGCCCGGCGGAACATTGGTGTAAACCGCTAAATTTTTATTATCAACGTAGTTCCAGCTTTATCAATTTTAAACATAACGATAAAACCAACAGTGTAAGCAACAATACCATTTTTGATTTGTACGAAGATCACCTGGGTTATATATGGGTTTGTACACTGAGTGGCCTTAATCGTTTCGATCCAAAGACACATCATTTCACCATAT
>Ga0206898_10308_pt1 | contig 12757 bp, 9 predicted proteins | sample Alteio_BWOrgHeat_50_FD_153237 | JGI IMG/M metagenome (GOLD analysis project Ga0206898, IMG submission 153237) | Enriched cells from forest soil in Barre Woods Harvard Forest LTER site, Petersham, Massachusetts, United States -... | ecosystem: Environmental > Terrestrial > Soil > Temperate forest >...
TCAGGTGAAACGAATCATTTATTCGGCTTCTTCTTCCTGCTATGGCATTCCCGATGTTTTTCCTACACCCGAAACAGCGGAGATACGTTGTCAATACCCGTATGCGGTAACCAAATACCTTGGAGAAGAATATGCCTTGTATTGGGAACAGATTTACGGAATGAACATTACCTGTATGCGGTTCTTCAATGTATACGGTCCCCGTGCAAGGACCTCCGGTACGTATGGTGCAGTATTTGGCGTATTCCTTGCTCAGAAGTTAAATGAAAAGCCTTACACGGTAGTTGGAGATGGAAAGCAAACGAGGGATTTCACCTTCGTAACAGATATTGTTGACGCTTGTGTAACAGCAGCCAAACGCAGCGATGTGAGTGGACAGATTTTCAATGTTGGAAGTGGAAATACCTATAGCATCAATCGGCTGGTAGAACTCCTGGGGGGAGAGATTACTTATATCCCCAAACGTCCCGGCGAACCTGACTGTACTTTTGCCGATACGCATCGTATCAATACCATCCTGAAATGGAAGCCAAAAATACCGCTGGAAGAAGGGGTGCGTATCATGCTCGAAAACATTGATTATTGGAGAGAAGCCCCTTTGTGGGATCCATCCTCTATCGCGGAAGCGACGAAGGACTGGTTTAAGTATTTGGGAAAATAGTGCATCCGTGCTGGTGGCTTCGGCTACGCTCAGCCACCGGTGCTCCCCCTTCGGGTGCCTGAGCGGAGTCGAAGGCACCCTGAAGCGTTGTTTACTTCAGTGAATCCAAAAGCAATGCTAGCTGCCGGGTCAGTTCCTTACGGGAATATTTCTCTGTAGCATTAGCATTTGAAACCAACGTCCCTCTCTTAAACGACTCAAAATAATCGAGTATATTTTTACGAAGCTTCTCATCATCCTCAAAGCCAGATAGCTTCCCGCAGTTTGTCTCCCGGAATGTATCCGCAATTTCTCCCTTTTCAGGTCCTATGCAAAGGATGGGACGCCGGGCAGACAGGTATTCATAAAACTTTCCGGTTAGGATTCCTCCTGCGTTCTTGGTGTTGTTAACGAGCAGCAACAGCAACTGACTCTGCTGTTGTACCCGGATTACTTCAGCATGAGGGAGGTAATCGATTTTATTCACGAATCTCGACAAGCCGTGAGCTTCAATCTGCTGCATCACCAGCACATCTACTTTTCCTACAAGCTTAATCTCCAGCTGGGCAGCGAAGTCAGGAATTTCGTTAACAAGCCCAGAGAGTACATTCCACAATACTTCAGGGTTTCGGCTACGCACCAGTGTTCCGATATGGGCCAGGGTAAATTTCTTATCCATCACCAGCGCACCGGAAGTTTCCAGATCATCCGTATCAAAACCATTCGGTATTACATGAAATTTGCTGCTTTGTTTTCCAAGGATATCAGCAAATTCCTGTGACATTGTTTTCCCGATACTCAGTATCGCATCCGCTTTCTCCAGGACCTCCTTTTCCAGCCGGTGGTGCTTGCGATCCGAAGCCGGGGTCAGCATCAATTCAGGATAAAAATCAATGTTGGTCCAGGGATCTCTGAAATCAGCCAACCACGGAAGATGGAGCTTTTCTTTCACTCCCATCGCAATCAGGTGCATGCTATGAGGAGGGCCGGTGGAGATAATTGCATCCACCGGATGTTGGAGGAGATAAGCAGAAAGGAAATTAACGGAAGGTTTTATCCAGAACTTGCGCGCATCCGGAATGAAAAAATTCCCCCTGATCCATACAGCCATCTTTTCCGCCTTTTTGGGCTTTTTATTTTCAGTCAGAAAACCGGTATTGATCTTCTCGTCTTTCTTCTGCCCGATAAATCGTTTATAGCTGTTGTATGGCTCCCAGATAGGGCGCTTAATAACCGTCAGGTTCGGAGGGATATCCTTTTCAAGAGAATGATCGATGACAGGCATCTCTCCGTTTTCAGGTGTATAGATCACCGGTTCCCAGCCGTAATTCCGGAGATACTTGGCAAATTTCAGCCAGCGCTGCACCCCTGCCCCTCCGCCGGGGGGCCAATAATAGGTAATGATTAGAACTTTCCGGTTGGGTGTCTGCAAAACAATCTGATTTACGCAGCCGAATTACGCTTCTTCCACGCAAGGAATCCGCTTCCGGCACAGACCAATAGCAATATTAATGAACCAGCTGTTGAAATTTTCTCTCCGGTATTGTACACTTTCGGCTCGAACTTGAATTCTACTTTGTTGTTACCTGCTGGAAGATGCATGGCTCTCAGGACATAATCGGCACGGAAATGCGGCATCAATGCTCCATTAACGTAGGCATTCCATCCTTTTTCGTAATAGATTTCCGAGAAAACAGCAAGTCCTTCTCCTTTGTTGCTGGTTTCATATGTCAGGTCATTCGGTTCGTAATGCGTCAACCTGATAAACGAAGTGGAATCTTTGGAAGGAGTAAACTTCAATTCCGACTCAAACTGTTTATCTACAATAGCGGTTTTAGCAGGATCAAAATGTGTGAGCGCCACAATCTCCGAATCGGCATTAGCTACCAACTTGAATTCTTTTACAAACCAGGCGTTGCCCATTGCATTCGCATTCGGAACAGCCATTGGCTGCTGATCTTTGTCAGCGATAATAAAATATTTTGTATTCAGCATATTCAACACACTGGTATTGTTCTTGCTGATTTGAAATTCGATCAACTCCTGATATCTCTTGAGTTTAGCCCCATGATATCCACCGATTGACTTATGAAAATAAGAAGTACTCGCATCATTGAATGTATTCACACTGGTATTGAACACCCGGAAATCAGGATCCTTGTCGGCAAGAATCTGCTGATCTGCTGCAGATGGTTGATATGGGGCTTCCACTTGTTGTTTGGGGACAAAATTACTGTCATTCAAATATCGCTTATCAACCACAAACATGTCTATCAACACAAACAATCCAATACCTCCTATAACGACGTAGCGCTGGTAACTGCTCCGGAAATAAAAGAAGAGCAAAGCGCCAGCCAAGGTGATAAAGACAAAGCTCCTCCATACATCCGATTTAAAAATAGCCCGTCTGGCAACTTCCAGATCATCCAGCAGTTGATTCGTTGTTTGAGGTCCTGCCTGTTTCACAATCTGTGCATACAGGTGTTCCCGTTCCCCTCCTATTCCGGCTCCGGAAAATGCTGCAGGAGATTTATAAAAATCAGCCAGGCCGGGAGCCAGGAGAAACAACAGACAAAGTCCTCCGGTTAGTCCAAAAGCAATAAAAAAGACCTTCTTGTTCTCAAGAAAAAAATTGGAGAATGGGGCCTTTACTTTTTGAGCAAAGAAATCAGACGTTTTCAACGCTTGATCAAGTGCCAATATTCCAAGTAAAGGAAGGCCAAGCTCTGCAATTACCAAAATCATAGACACGGCCCGAAATTTATTATATCCTGGCACGTGATCGAAAAAGAAGTTGGAAAACTCCATGTAGTTGCTGCCCCAGGAAAGCAGAATAGATAAGAGGGTGGCAATAAGAACAGCCCATTTGAGGGGGCCTTTTACGATAAACAAACCAAGTACGAAGAGAAAGATGACGATGGCACCTGCATATACCGGCCCAGAGGTAAAAGGCTGGTCTCCCCAATAAGAATCCATCTGTCCTACATATTCCTTCATCTCCCCCTTCACATCTTTCAACGCATCCTCGTGATGAGAGGATATCTGTTCTGATGCGCCTCCTTTAAAATTAGGAATCATCAATGTCATGGTTTCCCCACGGCCATAACTCCAACCAGTCGCATAACTGCGATCTAATCCATCTGTTTTATCACTTGCATTCGACTTGCCCGTTTCATTAATCGTCAGGTCAGACTTACCACGGGTAGTGTATTTACCATATTCATACGTTGCCCAAATGTTTGTAATGTTAGGTAGTACAGCCAGAATACCTGCCACAGCAATTACCCCGGTAGATTTCAAATAAGCTGGAATTGTTTTTTTTCGGATGGCACCGACAAACTCTGATACGCAATACACAAACAAAAAGATAGCCAGGTAGTAGGTAATCTGAAGGTGGTTTGCGAAGAGCTCTAATCCCAAAAAGAGCGCGGTAAGTGCTCCTCCGGCCAGGTATTTGCCCCGGTAGGTGAGTACGAATCCTGCAACAACAGGTGCCATGTAAGCGATGGCTTCGGCTTTGGAGTTATGTCCTGCTGAGAGGATGATAAAAAAGTAGGAGGAGAACCCAAAGGCGATGGATCCTACGATACCCACCCAGGGGTCTACATCCAGCGCCATCAGTAAAATAAAGAAGCCCAGCATACAGATAAAGATGTATCCGGAAGGGTGTGGAAGGCCAAAGGTGAGTAATGCATGGACATACTTCAGTAAGTTCCCATGGTATTCAACCGAAATCTGGTAAGCCGGCATTCCTCCAAACATACTGTTGGTCCACAAGGCTTCTTTTCCTCCGGTTTTCTCCCGGTAATCCGATATTTCTTTGGACATTCCCTGATAGTGGGTGATATCCCCTTGCTGAAGCTGCTTTTTTCCACCGATCAGCGGACTGAAATAAACGAGCGTAATGGCAGCGAAAATCAGTATCCCGACAATGTGGGGGATACACTTCTTGAAATTAAAGGATGAATTCATCAGGAGGCAGTATGAGGGGGTTCTGGGTTTAGATCCGACAGATCAAACGGTGTTTTTAACGATTTATTTCGAGGTTATTTAATTTCTTCGTAATCAATATATTCCCCTTCATCAGAAGATAGCTTGGAAGGTTTTTTAGGGGCTTCTTTCTCCACCTTTACCTCTCCGGCTTTAGGAGCATTGTAAGTATGAGTATGGTTTTGATTGACCGTATAACGGTGAACAACGGTGCGGCCTCCGAAAATCTTCCAGAGAATCCACATGAAAATGAATGAAACGAGAACGTCTTTCATACTGCTCGGATTTTATTCTGCGAATATACGAAATGTGTACCAGCCGGACTACCTGACTCAGGAATCAGTACAGGTTGACTGTCACCGACTTATCAGGCAGGATCGTAAACTTTTTTTCAAGTGTATAGGCTGACTCTTTGCGGCTTCTTGCCCGGAATTCTACCCGGTAAGTTCCTGGCTGCAGGTAAAAATTCTGGATTGTTTGGTTATTATCCAGGTTGCATACCCAACGCAAGTCACCCGGTAGCTCCTGATAAATGCTGCCACTTCCAACTTCTCCGGTGAGCAGTTTCAATTCGCCGGCACTGGCTATATCCAGACTGTTTTTCTGACTTTGATTGACCCCCCTGTTTTCCTCATAGATCCTTGGCAGCGTCAATATTTCGAGATCATAATTACCCACAAGGTATTTCTCTTCCGAATTGATTTCCTGCATATTCAGAATGTCTTTTTCCCCGTGTTTGCGAACGATGCATTTCACTTTGTAATTAAAATTATAGAGCCCGTTGAGCCTTCTTATTTCCAGCTTGCCTTGAGGAGCGTCCAGGGCAATGATGTTATGACGGCCCATCTGCAGTTTAATGTTGTCTTTTTCTACCGGCGGAATGGTATGCACAACCAGGTGATAAGTGGGATTGGCATCCAGTGTAAGCGTATCCGGATTGCCAAGTCCGTTTAGTGTATGGATGTAATCATACCGGATATTACCGGTAAAATGATCGTAAAAGGTCATGTTTACATTGGTTTCGGTCGGATGTCCGCTCTGGTCTAGCAGGTTAACCTGGGCCGAGGTCCGGTTCATGGTTTGTGTTACCACTACATTCACCATGTTGGCGATGGCATTGGGCTCTTCCACGCTGAAATAAGTACCTACGCAATCAAAGGCTTTGCTTTGCTCCTGTGTAAGTCCGATACCTAATATATACGGCTTAAACACAATCCCCTTTTCCCTCAGCTTTCTGGCAGCTTCACAGGGGTCGCCTCCGCATTCCTCTATGCCATCGGTAATCAGTAATATCATATTGGTAGCAGGTGATGCCGAAAAATCGTCGGCGGCCATGTTCAGAGAATGAGCAATCGGGGTGATGCCTGTAGGCTTCAACGGCAACACCTTGCTTTTGATGAGGGCTGAATTCCCCTTAGCGAACGGGACGACGAGCCTGGAATCGTTACAATCACCCGGTGGATACATTTTCTCGGCTCCATAAACACGCAGGGCAAGCTGCACGTTGGGTATACGTTGCAGACTGTCAACAATCCGGTTCATGAGTTTTTTTGCAGCTTCAATCCGGGTCGTCCCATCATAAGCAGCCTTCATGCTGTTGGATGCATCGAAAATGATCAGTATGCGCACAGGAGTTTCTTGCCTGGGTTGTCCACGCATGGAGCATGCAAGTATCAACAACAGTACCGTTCCAAGGAAACAGAAAAATTTCATTTCGTATTGGTATGCAGATTAAATCCGGTGATCATTTCTCAGCAACAAGGAGGAACTGTTTCCCCATAAACCTCCAGGCAAGGGGTGTTTTCAGATAGGTGCCTACCGTAAAAGCCGTCACAGGCAGCCAGCCCCCGCTTCGGAAGGACAAAGGCAAAAACCGGGGAATGATTTTTTTAATAGTGAATCCTGCTCCATACAAGTGTTCGGCTACCCCCAACTCACTCAAGATGACAGTATGATCGGCAAAGTCGAAATATTCTTTGTAACAGTATTTGAAATTTGGGCCCATTACCACAATCCGTCCTCCCTTTTTCAAGGCCTTGTACATCCTTCCAAGCAACGTGGCCACTTCTTCCTGACTCATCAGGTGTTCCAGGAAATTGGAAATAAAAATGGCATCGAAATGATTTTCGGGAATTTCCACTTCCAGGTTGTTCCCAATAACTATATGGACATCTTTATGTGCATACTTGGAAATAAATTCCTTTTCAATATCGATCGCCCATCTTTCTTTTGCCGGAACGTTATTAATGAACTCGCACAAACCACCGGCCGGATCAAGAACAGCCTGGGGTTTGTTCAGGTGGCCGGCATACAACCATTCACTGATTGCTTTCCAGACAATTTGTTTTTTAGATTCATCCGCGTGCTGAAAGCGATATTCGTAAATACGTTGAAAGTTCATCGGTTGGATTGCCCTGAAAAGACAGGAGCATTTGTGTTTAGTGTTGCCCGGCGAAGATAGCAGGTTTTTTGCTTATTTTTACCCGCTATGATTACTTCCTTCATCAACGGGTTTACCGGTGCCGTGCTGTCCAGGTGCGAATCATTTGTCCGACTTAAGCAGTGGAAGCTTATTCTTTCCTTGCTCCTCCCATTGAGTGTATTATTCTTTTCTTTCCCAAGCTATGAACGAATTGGGACAGAATACCAGGAATATTGGCAAGCGGTCAACGAAAAATCCTCCTCTCCGTTTGCTGTCAAGGAATATGCCCCCGAGTCCCACGAAGCAAAACTCACATTTCGGATGACAGTACCCCTCCTGGCCTGTGTGTTAAGTTTAAAAACTACCGGCATTCTGCTCCTTCAGGGAGTATTCGGTTTTTTGCTTTTCCTGGTTTCGGTTTACCTCTTTGAAAAAATTACGGAAGATCCGGTTGCGGCATTGTTACTTACACTTTCTCTGTCTTTTATCTGGGCAGGACGGTGTGCGTTTGTGGAATTGCGCGGCATTTTCGATGCAGTTGCCCTGTTCTTCTTGATCTTTTCCATGTGTTTCCGAAACCCCTTACTGGTATTCGCCGGAGTATTCCTGGCTGCATGGACAGATGAACGAGGACTCATTGCTTCGTCCCTGGTACTACTATATTGGTGGATTTCGGCCGGTTTCACTTTACGAAAAGCCTTTACCCCCCAAAGCATTTCGGTGATATTTGCTTGGGTCGCTTATTTTCTGACCCGCTATGCACTCATTCATGTCTTTCATTTCAAAACTGTTGTAGGTAATAACCTCGGAATAAGCTGTTTCATCAGCCAAATGAGTAATCTTCCCGGAGGCGTATGGACTGCATTGGAAGGAAACTGGGTCCTGGTTTGCATCGCGCTTTTTTTGCTGATTCGGAAAAAGGACTTCTTGCAGGCGTTTGCATTCAGTCTTTCTATGGTTCTGCTTGTTGTAGTAGCAATGGCCGTTATTGACATCACCCGCAGTATGGCATACCTCTTACCGGCCATGTTCATCGCCGTACTTGTTATCCGGAAGAAAGGTACTGAAACGCCCTTGTTTTTACGGAATGCAGTACTCCTTTCCACCGTTGTCAGCTTCCTCTACCCTGCATACTATGTGAATGGTCCTTTTCAAACCCTTTGGACCTATCCTTTTCCACTCTATATATTAAGGCATCTCTTCGGTACAGGAATACATTCCTGAATAGTAAGTCGATTTAGCGGCGATTCCTAAACAGATAGACACTATCCTTGAACAGATAGCGGTAATCTTTGAACGAGTAGCGGTAATCCTTGAACAGATAGCGGCAATCCTTGAACAGATAGACACTGTCCTTGACCAGATTGCAGCGACCATGCCTTGAAAACATTCTATTGCAATGATTATCAGCTACTCATACCGACAGCCTGCTTAAATCATCCGGATTTAATTAGTTTCCTTGTCTAATATTTTTTTCTTATGTTTGCACCCCTTAATATGAAATAATACTAAACAATCAATTGATTACCAGTAATATAGAACCGGAAAACAAAACAAAACCATGAATTATCCTTCAATTATTTATTGCGTGCCCGCTTTAGGGATTTTGGGCTTGCTCGTTATGGCTATCAAATCTTCTTGGGTAAACAAACAAGAAGCAGGAGAATCGAAAATGCAGGAACTGGCTGGTTACATCGCCGCCGGAGCCTTAGCCTTTCTGAAGGCCGAATGGAAGATCCTGAGCATTTTTGCAGTGATCGCAGGTATTTTATTGGCGTATTCAGGCACCACGATTGAGCATTCCAGTCCGGTAATTGCCATCGCATTTCTGATTGGAGCTGTTTTTTCGGCTACAGCCGGTTATATTGGTATGAAAGCCGCTACAAAAGCAAACGTACGTACTGCTCATGCAGCAAAAACCAGCTTGAAACAAGCACTGAAAGTATCTTTCACCGGTGGAAGCGTAATGGGTCTTGGAGTAGCTGGTCTTGCCGTTTTAGGTCTTGGAAGCTTATTCATCATATTCCTCAAACTGTTCAATGTGCAAGCAGTAGACAGTCAGCAAATGCGCACAGCTATTGAGGTGCTTACCGGCTTCTCCCTTGGAGCCGAATCGATCGCTCTTTTCGCCCGTGTGGGTGGAGGTATTTACACCAAAGCTGCAGACGTCGGAGCTGACCTGGTAGGAAAAGTAGAAGCAGGCATTCCTGAAGATGATGTACGTAACCCTGCAACCATTGCCGATAACGTAGGCGATAACGTAGGTGACGTTGCTGGTATGGGAGCCGATTTGTTTGGTTCTTATGTAGCAACGATTCTGGCTACCATGGTACTGGGTCAGGAAATTAAGGCAACAGATAATTTCAGCGGGTATTCTCCCATTTTGTTGCCTATGATCATTGCAGGTCTCGGAATCGTATTCTCTATCCTGGGTACTTTCTTTGTTCGTATAGCCGACGAGAAGTCAAGCGTACAGGCGGCTTTAAACAAAGGCAATTACTCTTCCATCATTTTCACCGCCATCGCATCTTTCTTCCTGGTAAGATGGATGATGCCCGCACAGATGGAACTGCGCGGAGTGACTTTTACTTCAATGGATGTGTTTTATGCCATCATTCTCGGACTCGTGGTTGGTACCCTTATGAGTATGATAACTGAATATTATACCGCTATGGGCAAACGCCCTGTTAATTCCATTATCCGTCAGAGCTCTACAGGTCACGCGACTAACATCATTGGTGGTTTGTCAGTAGGTATGGAATCTACCGTTGCACCTACTATTGTACTTGCAGCAGGCATTTACGGTTCTTACCAGTTGGCCGGTATCTATGGTGTGGCCATTGCCGCAGCAGGTATGATGGCAACTACAGCGATGCAGCTTTCCATCGACGCATTTGGTCCTATTGCAGATAACGCAGGCGGTATTGCTGAGATGAGCGGTCTTCCGAAAGAAGTACGGGAACGTACTGACAACCTGGATGCGGTAGGAAACACGACAGCTGCAACCGGAAAAGGATTTGCCATCGCTTCTGCTGCTCTTACTTCTCTTGCTTTGTTCGCAGCTTTCGTAGGTATTGCGATGCCGGACAGCCAGCACATTGATATATACAAAGCACCTGTATTAGCCGGCTTATTCGTTGGTGGGATGATTCCTTTCATCTTCTCCTCCCTTTGTATCGCAGCAGTTGGCCGTGCAGCCATGGCCATGGTAGAAGAAGTTCGTCGTCAGTTCCGCGAAATCCCTGGCATTATGGAATACAAAGCAAAACCGGAATATGAAAAATGCGTGGCTATCTCCACGCAGGCTTCTATCCGTGAAATGATTCTGCCAGGTGCCATCGCACTGATTGTACCGGTATTAGTTGGTTTTACCTTTGGTCCGGAAGTACTTGGCGGTTTGCTCGCAGGTGTTACCGTATCGGGAGTACTGATGGGTATGTTCCAGTCGAACGCCGGTGGCGCCTGGGACAATGCCAAGAAATCATTTGAAAAAGGTGTGGACATCAATGGTCAGAAATATTTCAAAGGATCTGATCCCCACAAAGCATCCGTTACCGGAGATACTGTAGGCGATCCGTTCAAAGACACTTCAGGTCCTTCCATGAACATCCTTATCAAATTGATGTCTATCGTTTCCCTTGTAATTGCTCCCCACATCGCCATTCACTCCAAACCCCTTACCGGAATGAGTGAAGTGAAGCCAGGAATGGAAATAAAGGCTCCTGCATCGGTATCTTACCTGACCCCGATCAAACAGGCAACCGAAACGCTTGTGAGATTCTGATTATTTCACGCAGGGATACAGAACTAATTCATTGAATAAAAAAGCCCTCGTTCAAACGAGGGCTTTTTTATTCAATGACAGTTTAGTTTGCTAAAGGGTGAGCTAAAAGAGACCGTGGATCTCTGCATCAATCTTCATTACCACTTTACCCAGGTCTTCTGAATTTTCCGGAAACTTGTTGTCGTCAATATCGATGATGAGCAATTTGCCTTGCTCATAGGTAGATATCCAGGCTTCGTAACGTTCATTCAGACGTTTGAGGTAATCAATACGGATGGAATTTTCATACTCTCTTCCACGCTTTTGAATGTTATTTACCAGTGTAGGAACAGAAGCACGAAGATATATCAACAGATCAGGTGCAGCAATGAGTGATTCCATTAACCGATACAAGGAAAAATAGTTTTCAAAATCACGGGTGGTCATGAGGCCCATGGCATGCAGGTTGGGAGCAAAAATATGGGCATCCTCAAAAATGGTACGGTCCTGAATAACGTTTTTACCGCTTTTACGGATCTCGAGCACCTGGCTAAAGCGGCTGTTCAGAAAATAGATTTGCAGGTTAAAGGACCATCGTTGCATGTCCTCGTAAAAATCATTCAAATACGGATTGTCATCCGCATCTTCGAAGTGCGCCTGCCACCCATAGTGTTTAGCCAACAAAGTAGTAAGTGTTGTCTTTCCTGATCCTATGTTTCCGGCAATGGCTATGTGCATGGTGAGAGTATTAGTTGACTAAAATACAAAATCCACCGACTCTCTGAAAAAAAACGAGTGAAATTTCGAATATTTGTGAGGCAGGATTATATTCAAATCTTTTCCTGATCGGTTCTCTGCTTCTCAATGTGCCAGGCCAGCTTCTTCATCCACGGCCTTGGTATCGATTGCATCCCGCAGACCATTACCGACCAACATGAATGCAAGCACCATGATCATGATACAGACACCCGGAAGGATGGCCAGGTAGGCTCCGCCATGCACGAGGATATACCCTCTGTTTTCATTGATCATTGCACCCCAGGATGGAGTCGGTGGCTGGGCTCCTATTCCAAGGAAACTAAGACCTGCTTCTATGAGGATGGCATTTGCGAAATTGGCCGCTGCAATCACAATCATGGGTCCCATGATATTGGGAAGCACATGTCCGAATATAAGTCGGGAATGCGAATAGCCCAATGCACGGCCGGCCTCAATAAATTCTTGTTCGCGCAGACTAAGAATTTGACCTCTGACAACACGCGCCACATCCACCCACATGGTAAGGCCAACAGCTACGAACACCTGCCAGGTTCCTTTGCCTAACACGAGTGTGATGGCAATAACCAACAGCAAGGTGGGAATAGACCATACGACGTTGATAAGCCACATAATCAATTCATCTGCTTTGCCACGAAAGTAACCACCGATGGCTCCCAAAACCAACCCGATAAGGATGGAAACGAGATGCGGGTGCCAATCATCAGTCGGCTCAGCATATCCCTGCCCGACCTGTCAGTACCCAAAATAAATTTCTGAGAAACAATATTGTGCTTGATTAGTTCAGCCCTTAGTTCGCGTATGTTTTTTTTGAGTTTTTGATTGCTTCCAATCACATAAAACTCCACTGAACCTTCATCCACCTTATTTATGACCGGTAGATTGTAATTAATCGGATATATGACATCGGCGACGTTAAAGCGCAGTTCCGTTCCATTGTTCGGGGTATTGCCGGTATATTCTTCCACCACCATGTCGTTTCCTTCGAAAGAATACTGGTAGATTGGTTTAGGAACTTCAAAGTCGCTTGGTTCTCCTACCATCATTTTTTTCAGAAAATTCACATGTTCACTCGGTCTGTTTTTCCGAACAAGCAACATCTGAATGTTAAAACCCGGGGGCTTCAATCCTACCTGCAATACCTGCATATTGGAATCAGGGGTGG
>Ga0206898_10309_pt1 | contig 12757 bp, 10 predicted proteins | sample Alteio_BWOrgHeat_50_FD_153237 | JGI IMG/M metagenome (GOLD analysis project Ga0206898, IMG submission 153237) | Enriched cells from forest soil in Barre Woods Harvard Forest LTER site, Petersham, Massachusetts, United States -... | ecosystem: Environmental > Terrestrial > Soil > Temperate forest >...
CCGGTTCGACATGGCGGTGCTCAGCGGGACGCCGTCGATGGCAATGATCTGGTCGCCGACGGCGAGGCCGGCGCGTTCAGCATCGCTACCCTTGCGGATGGCGGTGATGACGGCATCGGCGCCATGAAACTCCGCCCAGATATCCGCAAAGGTTGGCACGGGGAGCCAACGGTGGGGATTAGGCGACCGCACCTCCGCGTGAAAGTCGTGCAGCTCGTCGAGCGCGGCTTCGAAGACAGCAGCGTAAGCCTCGGGGGTCGTTGCCGCATCCGCTGCCGCCGCGTAGCGCGCTTCCCAGGTCTGCCAGGGTTTTTCGGGACGGTCGGTCCAGGCGTAGACTTTCGGGAACTGCGCGCAGAACATCTTGAAGTCCGACTGGCGGGCGGCCAAAGAAAAGTCCTGCGCATGGGCTGGTTTCGGCATAATAGTATTGGAAGCGATCAGCAGGAGTAGCTGCAGTATTGTACCGCCGTGTAGCTTCACCCTTGGCTCCTTGTGCTTGTTCATCGGTTTCCTTTAACGGTCAAGCGGCGGGGTCTGCCACTGCGCCGATCATGGTCCTCAATCGCTCAACATCTTGCGCCGGCGGGTTCCCAAAGTGCCTCTTATAATCGCGGCTGAAGTGGGAGGGATCGTCATACCCCACCTTGAAGCCGGCGCTGGCAGCATCCAGGCTCTCGCCGAGCATTAAGCGCCGCGCCTCCTGAAGCCTGAGCTGTTTCTGGAACTGCAGCGGGCTCATGTCGGTAATAGCCTTGAAATGGTGATGGAAGCCCGACGAGCTCATCCCAAGCTCCTTTGCGATGCTCTCGATACGGAGCGGCCGGTCGAAGTCCTTCTGCAGCCGATTGACCGCCCGAGCGATGATATGGGAGTTTCCTCCGAGCATCGGAAGGTGGCGCAGTCGGTTTCCCTGCTCGCCTATCAGCAGCCGGAAGACGATCTCGCGCTTGACAAGGGGCGCGAGCAGCCGCGCCTCGGATGGGGATTCGATCAGCCGGACAAGCCGCAGGGTCGCATCGAGCAGGTCGGCGTCGAGGGCGCTCACAACGATAGCCTTGGCGTCGCCCGGACCTCGGGGAGCCGGCAGACCCGCCTCGACCATGACCGATCCGACAAGCCCTGGGTCGAGATCGAGCCGCAGCGATAGGTAGGGACGCTCCACGGATGCCTCGACGATACTGCCGTTAACCGGAAGCTCGACCGTGGCGAGCAGGTAGTGCCCGGTGTCGTACAGGTAGCGGCCATCGCCAAGATAGATCTCCTTGGCCCCTTGAGCAATGACGCAAAGCGAGGGCCTGGAGACACCATGGACCCTTCCGGTCGGCTGCGAACTCCGGTTAAGGCGAAGCCCTTCCATGGGCTCGGTAAAGCCGTCGTCGCGCACAGCGCCTGCGATACGTTCCGCCAATTCCTTCCGGCTATCCCTGATCCTCTGCATATTTCGTTCGCTCATCACTTTCCTGTATACCTCATAAATCCGCCGCTTTTCGATTGCGGCCCATGTTTGCAGAATAGTACAAGAGCGCTGGAAGAATGTTCTATCGCCGGCTCAGTCGAAAGGGTTAGAATACACATGACAGGGGCAATAGAGATAGTCAACCCTCGTCAGCAATTTGGAACTTCGTGCTAGGTCGTAAAGAGTCCTTCTTGGAGGAAACAATGCAAACGCGAAAATTGGGAAAGAGTGGTTTGGAAGTCTCGGCGCTTGGGCTGGGCTGCATGGGAATGAGCCAGAGCTATGGCCTGCCCATGGACAAAGAGGAGGCGATTGCGCTGATTCGGTCGGCGGTCGATCTGGGCGTGACCTTCTTCGATACCGCCGAGGTGTATGGGCCGTTCGTTAACGAAGAGCTGGTAGGTGAGGCGCTCGCGCCGGTTCGTGACAAAGTGGTGATCGCCACAAAGTTCGGGTTCCAATACGACGAGGGAAAGCCGGCGGGTGTTAATAGCCAGCCTACGCACATCAAGCAGGCTATCGAGGGCTCGCTGAAACGGCTCAAGACCGATAGGATTGATCTTTACTATCAGCATCGGGTCGATCCGAACGTGCCGATCGAGGAAGTCGCTGGCGTCGTGAAAGAGCTGATCCAGCAAGGCAAGGTGAAGCACTTCGGTATGTCTGAGGCCGGAGTGAAGAATATCCGCCGCGCGCATGCGGTGCAGCCGGTGACGGCCTTGCAGAGTGAGTATTCCCTGTGGTGGCGCGAGCCGGAGGCAGAGATCCTACCGACTCTTGAAGAGCTGGGAATCGGGTTCGTTCCCTTTAGCCCATTGGGCAAGGGGTTTCTGACGGGCAAGATCGACGAAACCACGACATTCGAGAGCACCGACTTCCGCAATATTGTCCCTCGTTTCTCGCAGGAGTCTCGGAAGGCGAACCAGGCTTTGGTCGACCTGCTGGCGAATGTGGCCGAAAGAAAGCGCGCGACTCCGGCGCAGATTGCGCTCGCCTGGCTGCTTGTCCAGAAGCCCTGGATCGTCCCGATTCCTGGCACGACGAAGGTTAGTCGCCTGCGCGAGAATATCGGCTCGGCTTCTGTGGAATTAACTCCCGACGACCTCCGCGAGATCGATACCGCGGCCTCGCAGATCACCGTCGAAGGCGAACGGTACCCGGAGAGTTTACAGCGGATGATCGACCGGTGAGCGAAAGGAGAAGACGAATGGAGATTAAGAGAGCAGGTTCTCAAGCCTCCGGTAAGGGGCCGGAAGAATATTATGCGGGTGCGGTTTGGATCGACCCGCTGTTCGAGGCGACCGATCCGGGACGGGCTGTTGGTCAAAGCGTCATATTCGAACCGGGCGCCCGCACTGCATGGCATACACATCCGCTCGGCCAGACCTTGATCGTGACCGCTGGCCTTGGCCGGGCGCAGCGCTGGGGCGGGCCGGTGGAGGAGATTCGTCCGGGTGACGTGGTCTCGTTTCCGGCCGGCGAGAAGCACTGGCACGGCGCCGCACCGACAACGGCCATGAGTTTCATCGCCATTCAGGAGAAGCTGGACGGCAGGGTGGTCGATTGGATGGAGCCGGTCAGCAACGAGCAATACCAGGGTGGATAATACCCTCCGGGGGTACTTCTTTCGCTTCTTTCGCACTCTCTCTGTAGCCGGCGGTACCCTTTGGTCGCTTATCTCCCTTTTGTCGCAATCTCTCTCATGCTGCCGGTGATACCCTTTTGTCGCTTTTGTCGCACCTCTCTACTGTATTCAAAAGGGTAGCGCAAGCAGGATCATCTAATTAGCATAGCTACTGTAGCAAACAGACCACAAGAATATATACAGCAATCACATATCCCGCACACCCAGGGGCCTGGCAGGACCTTGTGGATGGTTCCTGCCCCCACCTCTTACCCGTGGCAATCCCATTTGATCCCCGGCGCGTAAACACGCGGCTGAAAGGGCAAAAAGGCCCCCTACGGGGCCTCATTCTTCAGGCGGCGAAGGCCGTCTTTGTGCTCTTATAGCCGCGTCTTCAGGCGCAGGGAGTGGAAGGCACGCCGCCCGGGGGGGCGTTGTGAGAAACCAAGAGACTGTGCAAGAAGCGAAAGAAGCGCAAGAAGGGTATGGCTCGAAGGTGATCCCGACCTGCGGAGTCGATACTATTGAGATGCTTGCCCGATTCCTTGCCATTTTCGCGGCCATGCTCGCCGTCGCTCCCTGCGCCGGCGCTGGATTCGGCCCAGATCCGCTTTTTCTGACGGGCGAGGCGTTCGACAGTATGCACGCCTCCGCTGTCACCGCTAATCTGCCTGGTGTTTCCTTCATGCTGCGCACCATCGATGGCCGCACGCAATTCCAATGCGGGGAGCGGATACAGGTGCAGTTTGTGATCTCCAGCCGGCTGAAGAACAAGTATCACTGCGATCCAGGTGAGGGCCGGCGCGACGGTTGGAACAAGGACGTGCTAGTTTGCGACGCCGTCACGAGAGCAGTGGACCCTCTCACCTCCAATTATCTCGAAGATAATAGCCTTCTGGTCGGGGACCGGTTGGATCAGTTTCCCAATTACGTGAACAGCCCTCGTATCGACACGATGGACCTGAATGAGTGGATCGCCTTCGACAAGCCGGGCACCTATCGCGTTTACGCGATTACCCGAAGAGTTTACGCATTGGGTCCAAAAGGCCTGCCATCGCAGGACATCGAAAAGAACGGCGGTCCGCCAACGGCATCGACGGTTCTTACATTGACGATCACGCCAACTGAGAACGCTTGGGAGCAGAGGGTGATAACACAGGCTCTCGCGCCTTATCACGGCCCTTGGGACGACGTGATGGAACAACGAGCCGCCTTGCTGCGCTATCTGCGCACAAAAGACGCGGCGGTGACGCTCTTACACGAAATGGAAAGCAACTACACCTACAAGTACCCACAAGATAAAGGCTGGTACGAAGGCGAATGCGCCGAGTGTCTATTGGAGTCGCCGTATCGAGTCGATATGATCCCTCTGATGGAGCAAGAGATCGCCGACCCGGATTTTCCCGTTACGGAAAGCTTCCTCGGTACTTACTGTGTCCTTCTGATCTATAAAGCGGCTCCGACGAAAGCCGACGATAACGCGTCGAGCCACCCTAGCCTTGAGGACATATCCCACCACGCCACATCGCTCTTGCAGCAGGCCTTGCCGGCGAAGCGCGGATCGGCGAGGGAGGTCAGCAGCCAGACGGCAAAAACGTTCAACTTCGGCATAAACGACATTATCGCTATGGAGCAGGGCGGCTAGAGGCTAGAGAGGTGCGAAAAAAGGGATAAAAGCGACCAAAGGTACCCCCGGCGGGATTGACCTAACCCCCTAGCCCCCTTCCCTCCAGGTAGGGGGACAGGAGAGTCGGCGAAGGGAGAGAGACTGCGACATAAGCGACATAAGTGACAAAAGGATATGCCGCCGGGGCTAGAGAGGTGCGAAATAAGCGAATTAAGCGAAATAAGGGTACTGCCGATGATGCATAGAGGTGCGAAAGAAGGGTATGCCGGCGTTACGGTGAGACTGCGACATATGCGACATAAGGGGCAACCGCCGGCAGGTACGGCTACTCGCGGAGCATCTTAGTGAGTTGCGCGGCGTAGGCATCCACATTCGACTTGTCCACCACCTCAGTCGGGATGACCATTATCTTGTTAGCCGGAATGACCGTCTTATCGCCTTTCACCAGCGCTGCCAGCATCTTGATCGACTCGTAGCCGATATGGTACGGGTCTTGAACCACGGTCGCGGTGATGGTGCCGTCCTTGATCCCCGCCAGGGTCCCGTCTTCCTGGTCGAAGCAGATGATCTTGACCTTGCCGACCTTGCCGGCGCTCTTGACGGCGGTTGCGATGGCAGGTCCGTTATAGCTCCAGAGGCCAACCAGGCCGGCGATATCGGGATACTTCACCAGCGTATCGGAGACATTCGAAACCGCCTTGGTGTGGTCGGTATCGTCGGTGAGCACATCCAATATCTGTACCTTCGAGCCCTTAAGAGCTTCTTGAATACCCTGGTAGCGGTCTTTGGCGTTCTCGGAGTCGATCGTGCCTACGAAAAGCATAATCTTGCCGCCATTGGGGAGGGCCTTCAAAATCTGCTGTCCAGCCTGGACGCCGGCGGCGACGTTATCGGTGCCGACATAGCACTCGCGGTCGCTGCCGGGGGGGCATCGCTGTCCTGGGTGAAGATATGGGTCTTCTTCTCGGCATCGTCGATCATCTGCGTCTGATTCATGGGATCGACCGGGCTGATAGCGATGCCCTGTACACCCTTGGCCAACAGGTCGTCCACTTGACTATTTTGCGTCTGGGCGGTGCCATCGGCGGGAATAACGAACTGCACGTTAACATTGGGCAGTTCCTCCTGGGCTTCTAGCACACCTTTATGGGCGATGATCCAGTAGTCGGATGTGTTATTGGTTACGAAGGCCAGCGAGACTTGAGGAGTGGTTGCCCGCGGCGGCGTTGTTCCGCCTGCGTTGCCGCCAATGGCGAGAGCAGCGGAGACGGGAAGCAGGATCGCCGCGATGATCGCGATGATAGCTACTACAACGAGAAACTCAACTAGCGCAAAGACCGGGCTATTGCGCACAGGGATACTTTTTTTCTGGCCCATTTTGCCTCCCATCATGTGAAAGCCCCTTTGCGCCGGCGATAGCGAGAGACTGCGACAAAAGGGATAAAAGCGACAAAAGGGTATGCCGGCGGCGGTCTAGGCCTTGCGCGGGCGCTTTCGCAGGAGCTGGTCCGCCGTCACGCCGATCAAAATGACCGCACCCATGATCGCAAACTCCAACGAAGTCGGGATTGAGTGACCGAAGATCGTCACCAGGTTGACCAGGTTGTGCAGAAGCTGCAAAACAGCCGTACCGATGATGATCCCGAAGATCGAGCCCTCGCCGCCTCTCAAGCTGCAACCGCCTAAGACCGCTGCGGCGATGCCGTACAACTCGTAGAAGTTGCCGTGAGACGAGGGCGAAATAGAGTTTGTGTAAAAGGCGAAAAGAATGGCCGAAGTGGCTGTGAGCACCGCCGCTATGATATAGGCGCCGGTGATGATCCAGCGGGTATTGATACCGGAATAGCGGGCCGCCTCTTCATTTTTCCCGATCGCATAGAGATAGCGGCCCCAGACGGAGCGATGCAGGAAGATTCCCGCGATCACCGCGATAACGATCATCAGGATGAAGGTGTTGGGAATGCCGTGGAAATTACCCGTAGCGAGATTTACCAGGCTTGTAAGGCCTGTGGCATCGCCAAAGCCCATGGTGTTGTCTTGCGAGACAAAGCGCGCCGCGCCGCGATAGATCAAAAGGCCGCAGAGCGTAACGACAAAGGGCTGCAAGCGCACCCGCGTGATCAACAGTCCGTGGATCAGCCCCAAAACTCCGCCGATAGCAAGCACTGCAAGCACGGCGACCGGCCACGGCCAGTGCCATACGGTTATCATGAAGGAAAGCAGGATTCCCAGAAGCGCGATCATGGAGCCGACAGTGAGGTCGATGCCGCTCGTGATAATAACGATCCCCGCGCCAATGCTGAAGATGCCGAACATTCCGATCAGGTTGGCTTGATCGCGCAGATTGTCGCCATTGAAGAAGATGCCCTTGCTATACCAGGCAATGAACAGGCAAAGGACGACAAAAAGCCCGGTGATGCCCATCTCTTTGGAGAGAGCCAGCGAGCGCAACCGGTCCGAACGCGAAGTAACCGGCGCCATAGTAGATGTCTTTTCTGCAACCGCCATTACGCGGCGCTCCTTCCCACGGCGAGGCGCATAACCGCCTCTTCCGTACATTGCTCGCGAGGCAACACTCCGGTTACCTTCCCCTCGTGCATGACCGCAACCCGGTCGCTTACACCCAGCACTTCCTCCATATCGCTGGAGATCATCAGGATGGCGACACCCTCGTCCGCCAATCCCTTCATCAGATTGTAAATCTCCGCCTTTGCGCCCACATCGATACCGCGTGTTGGCTCGTCGAAGATCAGGGCTTTAGGGCCTAGAGAAAGCCATTTCGCCAGCACTACTTTCTGCTGGTTGCCGCCGGAGAGCGTGGCGGCCACGACTTCGGTCGAGGCGGCCTTGACACTCAACCGTCGGCAGGCTTCCATCGCGACTTCCATCTCCTTGCCGGGCTGGATGAGGCCGCCAACGGCGTAACGAGAGAGAGCCGGGAGGGTGACATTCTCACGTATCAGCATATCGGTGATGAGCCCCGTAGCGCGCCGGTCTTCTGGGACCAGGAAGATACCCTGCTGGATCGCATCGCGCGGGCTGCGTATACGGAGCGCTTCCCCTTGCCAGAGAATCGTTCCGGCAAGTCGCTCGTCGGCGCCGAAGACGGCCTTGGCCAATTCCGACCTTCCTGCGCCTACCAGGCCCGCGAGACCCAGGATCTCTCCCTTGTTTACGTCCAGGGAGACCTCGTGCGCCGGATAGCGGAGGGTTCTTACTCCCTTAATCGAAAGGCCGGGTGAAATCGCGCGGTCGGAGGGCGCAGAGTAGGAGCGCTCGAGATCGCGCCCCACCATCAGGGAGATCATTTTCTCGTGCCGGATTTCGTCTTTGGCGAGCTCGCCCACACGTCTGCCGTCGCGCAGCACGACCACCCGGTCCGCGATCCGCTCCACTTCCACCAGGCGGTGCGAGATATAGATAATGCTGACGCCCTGGCCGCGAAGTTCTCTTGTCACGACCAGCAACCGCTCGGTTTCTGTGAGGGTAAGGCTCGATGTGGGCTCGTCCATGATGATCAGCCGGGCATCGAGGGATAGGGCCTTGGCAATCTCCACCATCTGCTGCTGCGCAAGCGAGAGGTTTGCGAGGGGGGTATCGCTGGCGACATTCAGACCAAGCCGGTTGAGATACTGCCCGGTTTGACGATGGATCGCCGCGCGGTCGATCAGCTTGAGCGGGCCGCCTTTTAAGGGCTCGCGGCCGAGGTAGACGTTCCCGGCAACGTCCAGGTTGTCCAGGACGTTAAGCTCCTGGTGGATAAAGGCGATTCCGAGGTTAATCGAATCGTTCACCGACCGGATGGAGACTTCTTTTCCATCCACCAGGATATGACCTTCGTCCGGCGCATGAACCCCGCCGAGAATCTTCATCAGGGTGGATTTGCCAGCGCCGTTCTCACCGATCAGGCCCAGAATCTCGCCCCGCCCGATAGAGAATGAGACATCTTGCAGTGCCACAACGCCGGGAAAGCGCTTGCTGATCCCATTCATTTCGAGCAGGGGCGGACTGGTATCACTCATCTTGAACGTTCTTGCCTATCACGAACTTTTTATCACTTGCTTCTTTATGACTTGCCAGTCTGCTTCTTCAACTGTGCCCAGTAGGTGTCGATATTCGACTTGTCCACCACCTCGGTCGGGATGATCTGCATCTTGTTGGCTGGGATGACCGTCTTGTCGCCCTTTATGAGCTTCGTAAGCATCGTGATCGACTGGTAGCCGATTTGGTAGGGGTCCTGAACCACGGTCGCAGTAATGGTGCCGTCCTTGATCCCTGCCATGGTCCCGTCCTCCTGGTCGAAGCAGATGATCTTGACCTTGCCGACCTTGCCCGCGGTCTTCACGGCGGTTGCAATGGCGGGTCCGTTGTAGCTCCAGAGGCCGACTAGGCCGGCGATATCCGGATACTTCACCAGGGTATCGGAGACATTCGAAACCGCCTTGGTGTGGTCGGCATCGTCGGTGCGCTCATCGATGATCGTCACCTTCGAGCCCTTGAGCGCGTTGACAATTCCCTGGTAGCGGTCCTTGGCGTTCTGCGCATCTGCCTTGCCCACGAAGACCATGATCTTACCGCCGTTCGGGAGGGCCTTCAGGATTTGCTGCCCTTCCTGGACGCCGGCGGCAACGTTATCGGTGCCGACATAGCACTCGCGGTCGCTGCCGGGGGCATCGCTGTCCTGGGTAAAGATATGGGCCTTCTTCTCGGCATCGTTGATCTCCTGGACCTGGTCCTTGGGATCGACCGGGCTGATGGCGATTCCCTGTACCCCTTTAACCAGCAGGTCGTCCACCTGCTGCTTTTGGGTGGCGGCGGTGGCGTCGGCTGGCATTTGGAACTGCACGTTGACGTTGATCCCGGCCTTCGCAAGATCCGCGACGGCAGCGTCCGTGCCTTTATGGGCGATGGTCCAGTAGTCGGACGGATTATTGGTCTCAAAGGCCAGCTGGATCGCCGCGCCCGATGGAGCTGGCGCCGGCGCTGCGCCTCCGGTGGTCCCCGTCGTGGTGGTCGACGTGGAACCACCGCTATTGGATTTTGGGCCGCAGCCGGCCGCAAACAGCGCGGCGACAAGCAGTGCGGCCGATAAAGCTGTGATTTTCGCTCTCATTCCTGTCCTCCTCGCGGCAGTCCTGTGAATTACGGAGTTTAAAGCAACGCTCTAGGCTCCGCTATTTACTTCTGCACGCTGAATTTGTAGATAGTTGTCTGATGGTACACCTGGCCCGGTTTGAGCTCGGTCGTCGGGAACTTCGGCTCGTTCGGCGAATCGGGATAGTGCTGCGCCTCCAAGCAGAAGCCATAGTGCTTGTTGTAGACCTTGCCGCCCTTGCCAATATTCGTGCCATTCAGGAAGTTGCCCGAATAGAACTGAAGGCCGGGCTGGTCGGTCCAGACTTCCATGACACGTCCAGACCGCGGGCACGAAACCCGCGCGCCAAGCCTTACCCCTTGGCCTTGTTGATTCAGAACAAAGTTGTGGTCGTATCCGCCGGCATTTTTCAACTGGACATTATCCTTGTCGATACGCGCCCCAATAGGGGTTGCCTTGCGGAAATCCAGCGGCGTGCCGGACAGGGTCGCCAATTCTCCGGTCGGGATGAGGTTCTTGGTGATAGGAGTATACCTGTCGGCGTTGATCATCATGAAGTGGTCAAGTATATTGCCGTTGCCGGCGCCGGCCAGGTTAAAATAGGCATGGCTGGTCAGGTTAAGGACCGTATCCTTGTCCGTGGTGGCCGTATACTGGAGCTGCAGGCTGTTGTCGTTGGTTAGCGTGTAGACCACCTTTTCGTGCAGGGTCCCCGGGTAATTTTCCTCGCCGTCCTTGCTCATATAACGCACGGTGAGGCCCACGGTCCCTCGACGGTGGAAAGGAGTGGCCGACCAGAGCTTCTTGTCGAAGCCGTAGTGGCCGCCGTGGAGGCTGTTCGGCGTGTTGTTGATGTAGAGATGGTAGGTTTTGCCGTCCAGGGTGAAAATGCCCTTCGCGATGCGGTTGCCGTAACGGCCGATCAACGCGCCAAAGTAGGTATTGTTCACCGCTTTGATATAGTCCGCGGAATCGTTGTACCCCAGCACCACATCGCCCATCTGGCCCTTATTATCCGGAACGACGATGCTCGTGATGGTGCCACCGTAAGTGGTGATCTTTACCTGCATGCCATGCGTGTTGGTCAGCGTGTAAAGAGAGATGGCACGACCATCTGACATCTTGCCCCACGCAGCCCTAGTGATCGTGGCCGGTCCGGCGTGCACGGTGGTCGCGAGCAGTGCGAGCAGTGCCGTGCAGCTCATAATATGCGCAATCCTCTTTCCCATAAAGGGGAATCCTCCTGTGGTGAAGCTGGGAAGCCGTCGCTTCACGCTTCGTGTTTTTAAAGCTGAGAAGCTGTTGCTTCACGCTTCGCGTTTACGTGAAAATCGCGTATTTTCATTCTAGAGGCCGGAAGCCGGCCTCCTTAAGGTTCGCTGTCTTGCTCGTTTTGTCCCAGGAAGCGCCAATCGGCGCGAAAATCCCGTGCCAGTGGCGCGCCCGTAAGAAGAGCGCGGAGCATCGCGATCGGCATGCAGTTTTCCTGCAAAAACGCATCGTGGAACTCCCGCTCGCTCATTCGGCCTCCGCCGACCAATTCCCGGTGCAGGGCATGAACTTGCATTCCGCCAATCAGATAGGCGGCCTGGTAGAGCGGATCGAAACGGCTCTCTAGCGAGCGCCGCACCTCGGCTCGGGCGTTTTCCGGCTCATGCCCCACATCGTTTATGAGCATGTCGACGCATTCCTGAGCCGTCATCTGCCCCAGGTGAAATCTCAACGAGAAGATCACGCGCGCGCAGCGATGCTGCCGCCAGAAAAGCATTCCGATCTTTTCTTGGGGCGTTCTTGCAAAGCCGCGATCCCAGAGCAGCATCTCCCAGTGCAGCGTCCATCCTTCCGTCCAGAACGGCGTATAAAAGACCCTTCGGTAAGGCCTGTAGCGCTCCTGGAAGAAAGCCTGTAGGCGATGGCCCGGGATAAGCTCGTGATGGACCGTCGCCCTGGCAAAGGCGCGGTTGTTCCCGCGCAAGCTCATCCGCTTTTCCGGATGCTCCATCTCATCGGTTGGGAAGGAGACTCCCATCGACTCGCCGCCCCAAAAGAAGGGATTAATCTTTTGGCGCTCCGGTGAGATCATCTCCATCCGCCAGCACTCTTCGGCGAGCGGCGGGACTGTGAGCAGATCGTTCGCTCGCACGTACTCGACAGCCTCGCTCGCCAGATCGCGCACCAGCGCCGGCTGCCTGCCCGGAGCCACGTGCTCCGATTTTACCTGATGCAGGGCGGCATGCCAATCGTTTCCATGGCCCAGGTCGCGCGCCGCCTGGCGCATTTGGTTTTGGCACCAGCTCATCTCGCGGAATGCGGCTTCGATCAACTCTTCCGGCTCGTAAGGAATCCGGGCATACCGCAGTTCGTTGGTCAATACCTCCCGGCCAATGGGGTCGCCCACGATCGCCCCATCGCCTGCGCCGGCCACCTTCTCGCGCAGAAATACGGCATATTCTTCCAGTCCCTTATCCAACGCGCGGTAAGGCTTTTCAACCCACCAGGTAAAGGTAGGGTCGTAGCCGCGGTAGAAATTGAACCATGCTTCGAGCATGGTACGGAGCCGGGACGCGACCAACGACGCGTAAGCGGCGTCGACCGCCGGCGTGGCCTGGGCACTATTCTCCAAAGCCTTCGTCAATTCCTTGATTTGGGCTTGAGCTTCATGCAAATCCGTGGCTGCTGCTTCCGAGTTGACATCCTCCAAGGCTATGCGCGCCTCGCCCAGCGCGATTAAGGTGTCCGCGAAGGGGAGCAGGGAGCCGATCTCGGCCAAGCGTTTCTCCTCCCGATCCAGGCGGCGCAGCTCTGTCTCCAGTAGAGCGCTAAAGAGCAGCCAATCGGCGCGGTCGCTCTGGCAGAGATCGGAAAACGCGATTTCTTCCAAAGCGCGCTGCCATTCCCGGAAGAACTCACGCATCCGCTCGCGCCGCTTCTTGGAATAGGCAACCGTCATGC
>Ga0206898_10310_pt1 | contig 12747 bp, 9 predicted proteins | sample Alteio_BWOrgHeat_50_FD_153237 | JGI IMG/M metagenome (GOLD analysis project Ga0206898, IMG submission 153237) | Enriched cells from forest soil in Barre Woods Harvard Forest LTER site, Petersham, Massachusetts, United States -... | ecosystem: Environmental > Terrestrial > Soil > Temperate forest >...
CCAGATGGTGCAGAAGGACCAGGATGTGCAGAATGCGTTCTCCAACATTGACGTGGACCTGCAGCGGCGGGCGGACCTGATTCCGAACCTTGTGGCGTCGGTGAAGGGCTACGCGAATGTAGAGGAGACGGTGCTGAACAATATTGCCCAGGCGCGTTCCGGGCTGTTGCAGGCGCAGTCGCCGGACGAGAAGCTGGCCGCGAACGACCGGCTGAGCGTGGCGCTGCTGCCGCTTACGCGGATGCAGGAGAACTATCCGCAGCTGAAGAGCAATGACCAGTTCATGCGGCTGGAGGACGAGCTGGCAGGCACGGAGAACCGGATCGCAGTGTCGCGGACGCGATATAACAAGGCCATCGAGGACTACAACGTGTATATCCAGCAGTTCCCGAACAGCATCTGGGCGGGCATTGCGGGCTATCACACGAAGACCGGCTACTATGCCGCCGATCCGACCTCAAAGGAAGCGCCGAAGGTAGACTTCTCTACTCCCGCGAAATAGGGAGACGGGTGCAGCAACAAACACGAAACAGCCGCCGAGCGAATCGGCGGCTGTCGTGCGTGTGGCGAAAACTGTTCAGCGCGGACACGAGGGCTATTAGAAGGCGGAGACCGCGGAGGCCTCGTTGTCCCAGATGTCGAAGACGGTGTAGAGCTTGGTGATCTGGAGCAGGTCGTTGACCTTCTTGGTGAGGTTGAGCAGCTTGAGTTCGCCGCCGGCGTTCTTGACCGAGGTGAAGGCGCTGACCAGCTCGCCGACGCCGGAGCTATCGATGTAGCTGACGTCCGCGAGGTTGAGGAGGATTTTTCTCGAGCCCTTGGCGAGCACGTCGCGGACAGAGTCGCGCAGGGTGACACTGCCTTCCCCGAGGGTGATGCGGCCACTGAGGTCGAGGATAGTGACTCCGTCCACCTGGCGGGTTGCTACTTTCATGCTCATGCGATATGTCTCCTTGAAGGCTAAGCTGCCGGCTGCGCCGGGGCTCGGTGTTTGATCAACGTAAGTTCTGTGCCTGGATGCAACTGGCGAAAGTGTACCTCATCCATAAAGGCCCTGATAAGGAAGATGCCGCGGCCGGAGCCGCGCAGGATGTTTTCCGGGGCGAGCGGGTCAGGGAGGGTGGTTGGGTCGAGGCCGGGGCCCTGATCGGCGATACGAATGACGAGGGCGTCGGAGTTGGCCTCAAAGCTAGCGGTAAAGCGCTTGGCGGGGTCGTAGGCGTTGCCGTGAAAGACGGCGTTGATGGCGGCCTCGCGGACGGCCATGACGATATTGGGCACAGTGTCCTCGTCGAAGCCGGCGCGGACGGCGAACTCTTCCGTGGTCTTCTCTACCGTGTTAACGCTCTCAAGCGAGGAGGCGAGGGTGAGCGAGGTGCGGCTTGTGGTGGAATCGGGCAATCTGGTCACTTTAGCCGCCGCCGCTGACTCTGTGGAAAGTTGCGGCAATGATGGCAGTTTGCTTGGATAAGCCTTGAATGTCAAGGATACGCGCATGGTTGACGATGTGAGCGACTGCCCGCGTCAAAGCCCGGAATGGCATGGGTCGCAGTGCAGGCTGGTGGGATAGGATGCGGAGAGAGGAATCCGCGCAGGCAGACGTTATGACAAGACATGCCAACCTGACGACCAGCGTCTCCGCGTTGATGGGCGCGCCCCAAAGCAAAAGGAGGGCCGCTTGGCCCTCCCTCCGCAATCTCTGTTTCCGTTCTTATTTTGATGCAGTCGCCGCAGCCGGTCTCGGCGGACGCTTCGGCAGCGTGATGTCTTCAGCCGCAGCCGCTTTTGCAATCAGTCCCAGATGCTGGTGCATCGTTCCCAGCTCCTTCACCGTCTGCGCCTGCAGCTCCGGCTCCGCCGCCACCGATGACTCCATATAGAAGTTGTGCAGCGCCTCCCAGTGCGCCTTCAGCGTGTAGGTCAGGTACTCCGTATCAAAATCCTTGCCGGAGAGGCCATTCAGCTTGTCGTACTCAGTCTGCCCCTGCTTGTCCATCTTCTTCGGCAGCATCACGCCCATAGAGTCCGCAACCGTCTCCAGCTCCTTGTTTAGGGCCGTGTGATCGTCCACCATCTTCTGCGCCAGGTCCTTCACCTCCGGCCCGCCCTTCTCGGCCGCCAATGTTCCCAGCTTCACATCGGCAATGCCGTCCGCGGCAGCCGTGCGCACAAACTGCTTATCCAGAATCGCCTGCCCCGTCTGCCCCGGCGCGCCCAGCGAGTCGCGCATCGAACCGTTCGGCTGGTTCGTCGCATTGGGATTCGTCGTCGATGTCGTTCCCGGCTCGCGCTGCACTTCACCCATTCCCGGGGCCTGTGGGCCGGCGGAGTTCGGATCCATCTGGGCCCGGAGAACAGAAGGCAGCAACACCACCGCAGCTCCCAGCGCCGCGACACACATGTACTTTCTGTTCATGGCAAATCTCCTCGATCTGGCTTCCATCAGCCCTCCCATACTTCAGCGCTCGCGAACCATTACACCTGTTAGGTGCCGAACACGCAGCCAAAGCTGCCTCGGTCGGCAACCCTTATGTTGTCTGGAGCGTTATCCTATCCCCATCACCTTAGAACTGGCAAACATCTTCTTCCGGCGTGCGCCTCCTCCATCATCCGCGCACAGAAATCATCAGGAGTCTCACTCAGGAATGTCCCACACAAGCCCTTCAGCCGCAGACTCGCCCGCGCAGCCCACCGCCGCGCCACCCATTGCTCCACCCGTCGCTCACCGCGATCCCACCCCCACCACCCTGCACGGCATCACCCTGCAGGATGACTACCGCTGGATGCGCGACAAGGACTCGCCCGAGGTCCTCGCCTACCTCACCGCCGAGAACGCCTGGACCGCCGCAGCCATGGCTCCCACTGCCGCACTCCAGGCCACGCTCTACGCGGAGATGCTCTCCCACATCAAGGAGACAGACGAGTCCGTCCCCTATCGCCTTGGCAACTGGTTCTACTCCACGCGCACCGTCGAGGGTAGCCAGTATTCCATCCACGTTCGCCGCGCCGCTTCTGACCCCAACCCCAACTCGCCCTTCGATCCCGCGCAGCCCGAGCAAATCATCCTCGACGTCAACCAGCTCGCCGAGGGCAAGCCATTCATGTCCCTCGGCTCCATGGCTATCTCGCCCGACGGCAACCTCCTCGCCTACACTACGGACCCCACCGGCTTCCGCCAGTACACGCTGCACATTCGCGATCTACGTACCCTCGCTGATCTCCCCGACACCGCCGAGCGCGTCGGCTCGCTCGCCTGGGCCGCCGACTCGCGCACTCTCTTCTACTCCACCGAGGACGAGACCACCAAGCGCCAGGACCACATCTTCCGCCACACCCTCGGCGCAGTCGCGGCAGAAGACACACTCGTCCTGCATGAGGAAGACGAACGGTTCAACATCGGCATCGGCCGCACCCGAGACGGCCTCTACTTCTTAGTCGAGATCGGCAGCCACACCACCAACGAGTTCCGCTTCCTCTCCACCTCTGATCCCACCGGCGAATTCCAGCTCATCGCCCCGCGCCTCGACGACCAGGAATACTACCCCTCCCACTTCCCCGTCTTTGGAACAGAGGGCTTCTTCTTCATCCGCACCAACGACACCGGCAAAAACTTCCGCGTCGTCACCGCGCCCGTCGCCTCGCCCGGCCGCGACCACTGGACCGAGCTCATCCCGCTCCACCCCGAACACCCCCTCGAAGACCTCGACCTCTTCGCCACCTTCGCCGTCGCCACGCGTCGCAAGCTCGGCCTTCCCTCGCTCGAAGTCCTCCGCTTCAGCGATTCAGTCACGCCTTCTTTCGACCTTCCCGTCGAGATTGCCTTCCCTGAGCCTGCCTACACCGCCGCGCCGCACGCCAACCGCATCTTCAACGCGGATACCTACCGCTACAGCTATCAGTCCCTCGTCTCGCCGCCCTCGGTCTACGCCTACAACATTTCGCGCGCTGACTTCCCCGTCGCCATCGGCACCTCCCACCTCCTCAAGCAGCAGGAAGTCCCCGGCGGCTTCAATCCCGCCCTCTACGCCTCCGAACGAATCTGGATCGACGCGCCTGCCGGAACTCCCGCCAACGCTGCCTTCAGCGAAAGCGCGGAAGGCGCCATCAACAGCGGCGCATTCGCCGCGACCGTTCCCATTCCCGTCTCCATCGTCTACCGCCGCGACCAGTTCCATCGCGACGCCACCAATCCGCTCTACGTCTACGGCTACGGATCGTATGGCTACCCACTCCCGCTTGGCTTCTCGCCGGCGCGTCTCTCTCTGCTCGATCGCGGCGTCGTCATGGCCTACGCGCACATCCGCGGCGGCGGCGAGCTGGGCGACGCGTGGCACGATGCCGGCAAGATGGCCGCCAAGCGCAACACATTCACCGACTTCATCGCCGCTACCGAAGCCCTCACCGCGCGCAAATTCGGCGATCCTGCACGCGTCGCCATCGAAGGCGGCTCCGCCGGCGGCCTGCTCATGGGCGCGGTCGTTAACCTCGCCGCCCAGGCCGGCAAGCCCAGCCTCTTCCGCGTCGTCCTCTCCCATGTCCCCTTCGTCGACATCATGAACACCATGCTCGACGCGTCCCTCCCGCTCACCGTCGCCGAGTATGAGGAGTGGGGCAACCCCAATGAGCCCGCCGCCTTCCGCACCATGCTCAGCTACTCACCGTATGACAATCTTGAGGTCCTCGCCGGCCAACCTCAGCCCGCCATGCTGGTCAAGACCAGCCTCAACGACTCGCAGGTCATGTACTGGGAGCCGGCCAAATACGTCGCGAAACTCCGCACCATCAAGACCCAGAGCGAGTCCGCAGCTGGGTCAGTTCCGCCCGACTCCGCTCCGCTGCTCCTGCACATCAACATGGACGCCGGCCACGGCGGCGCCTCCGGCCGCTACGACTACCTCAAGGAGATCGCCTTCGACTACGCCTTCCTGCTCACCCAGCTCGGCGTGGTCACAATTCCGTGACCATTAATTCACTGCTAAACTGCGCGCATGACGAAACCTTGGGTTAAAACTCTCTTTGAACCTGCCAAGGATCCTTCGTCTTTCCCAAACATCGTCAAATGGTGGGAGCTCCGCCGCATTGCATTTAATGTACTCGTCGGGGCCGTTGGCATCGTCAGCTTCATCGTGAACCTCTGGCTCTGGACAACTTATATCCAAAAGCCGAACGAGGACGACGGCTTTGGCCCAGTTGTCCCCGCCATAGTCTTTGGAATATTGGCTAATTTCTTCTATACGAGTGGTTGGATTGTAGAAGGGCTAGCTTTGGCAATCCGCAAGCGCGGATCACCGGAGATCGGCCCACGCTTATTCAAACTCGGCCTGGGGTCCTCATTGGTACTTGCCTCATTACCAGGTCTCATTCTGGCAGTCGAAGTCATGTTCCAAAGACTTCATCACTGACGCTTCCGCGCAGCCTCACCCCACCTGCTCCTCTTCCGCCACCGTGTCGCCCTCACCCGGCGCCAGAAACAGATTCATCTCCAACCCGTGCTGCCGCGTGTACAGGTCGTAGTACCGCCCGCCCATCGCATACAGCTCTTCGTGCGTCCCGCGCTCCACGATCAGCCCACCCTCGACCACCAATATCTGCTCCGCTCGCCGTATCGTCGAGAGCCGGTGCGCGATCACGAACGTCGTCCGTCCCTTCATCAGGTAGCTCAGCCCGTTCTGGATCATCGCCTCCGACTCCGAGTCCAGCGAGCTTGTCGCCTCATCCAGAATCAGAATCCGCGGGTCCGCCAAGATCGCCCGCGCAATCGAGAGTCGCTGCCGCTGCCCGCCGGAGAGCTTCACCCCACGCTCGCCCACCACCGTGTCGTACGCTTCGGGAAACTTCTCCGCAAACTCATCTACCCGCGCAATCCGGCACGCCTCCATCAACTGCTCTTCCGTCGCGTCGGGCCGTGAGAAGCGCACATTCTCCCGGATCGTCCCATCGAACAGAAACGTCTCCTGCAGCACCACGCCCAGCTGCTCGCGATAGCTCGCCAGCCGCACTGTCGCCAGGTCTACGCCGTCCACCAGCACGCGCCCCTCGGTCGCTGTGTGGAACGCGCAGATCAAGCTGATGATCGTCGACTTCCCCGAGCCCGAAGATCCCACCAGCGCCGTTACCGTCCCCGGCTTCGACTCAAAGCTGATCCCGTGCAGCACCGGCTTGTCCTTCTCGTACTCGAACACCACATCCTCAAACGCCACATCGCCGCGGATCGTCCCCAGCTCCACAGTGCGCGCCGGCTCGGAGTCCTCCTCGCGCTCGCTCAGGATCTCGGTCGTCCGGTCGAGCCCCGCCATCGCCTCCGTTAGCTGCGTCCCAATATTCACCAGCTGCGCAATAGGCGCGATCATGAATGCCAGCAGCATGGTGAACTTTACATAGCTGCCGGTGTCCAGGCGGTGCGCCATGCTTTCGTGCGCACCCAGATACATAATCAGCGCACCTACCACGCCCAGTACCATCGTCGAGGACAGCGTCATCAGGCTCTGCGCCTGCAGCGAGCTGATCACATTCTTCAGCAGCCGCGCCACTCCCCCCGCAAATACCTTTGCCTCGCTCTCTTCGGCGTGGTAGCCCTTCACCACGCGCACTCCGCCCAGTGACTCGGTCAGCCGCCCCGTTACCTCCGCGTTGATCTTCGCCCGCTCGCGGAAGATCGGCCGGATGGTCCTGAACGCCTTCTGTAGAATGAGCCCGAACACCGTCATGATTGCGAACGTCAGAAGCGTCATCCTGGCATTGATGCGCACCATCAGGAAGAACGCGATCACAGCCGTCAGTATGCCGCCCACAAAATCCAGCAGTCCTGTGCCCACCAGATTGCGCACGCCCTCCACGTCCGTCATGATGCGCGCTACCAGCGTGCCCGTGCGGTTCTCGTCGTAGAACTTCACCGGCAGCCGCCCAATATGCGATTGCACCTGCATGCGCAGGTCGGAGATCAGCTTTTGTCCCTCAGTCGAGAGCAACTGCGTCAGCGAGTAGGAGGTCAACCCCTGAACGAACGTCGCCCCCGCCACCGCGCCAATGATCCTCGGCAGCAAATGGATATCGTGCCCGATCATCACCTTGTTGATGAAGGGTCCTGAAGACACCGGAAGCACAAAGCTGCACAGCCGGTTGATGAGCATCAGCAGGAAGCTCACCGCAATCAGCCCCCGCCGCGGCTTCATCAGCGCCAAAACTTCGGGCAGCACTTTCTTCAGCGGCGGCTTGGGCCGCTTCGCCGTCAGGTCTGCGCTCACTGCGCGTCCCGTGCCGCGGCTCCCGCGGTCCGCGGTGTGCATCCCACCGCCCATCCCACCCGTTCTAAACGAAGAGCCCATCTTTTAAGTGTACGCTGCCACTTCTCAGATGCACGCACCTGCACAGCAGTCGCAATCTATCGTTCGGCACGCTACGCCTGCACCTTCCGCTCCCGGCGTGCCGCAATAAACGACCGCACGCACAGCGCCACAAATACCCCGCAGATCGCCGCCATCGCCGTCTGTGCCTCTACCGCAATCGGATACGCCAGCGGCCCGCCATGCGCCGCCACCGTCTCCTTGATTGCCATCGCGCCTGCACCCAGAAACCCAAGCAGCCCCGCTGTCACCGCGACGTGCATCCACAGCGCCTTCTGCGCTCCATCCTTCCGCATCGCCAGAATCCCCGACCACCCCAGCACCAGCCCGAAGTACGTCGGGATCAGCGCCGTCGGATGCGGCGCCCCCGCGGCCGTGTATCCCCATGCCCCCAGCAGGATCAGAACCACACCAAATGCAATCGTCAGCTTCGCCATCCCGTTTCCTCTTTCTTCAAATCAAATCTCGCTCTCGCGACTCCCGCAACATCACGCCGCCCGATAACTCACGCAGCCGCCGCACTCTTCATCGCCGCCAGCACCTCGGCCGGCGTCCACTCGTTCGTCGGATACCACGCTCGCACCTTGCCATCCTTGCCGATCACTGCCGTCGACAGCGAGTGCGTCAATGTACCAGCCTCGCCCGGCGTCACTCCCATGTCGAAGAACTGCTCCACTGCGTCCAGCTCCTTCTCCGGCGGCGTGGCAAACTCCCAGTGCGAAAACTCCTTCGCGTCTCCGCCGTTGTAGATCCTGCCATAGCTCCTCAGCACAGCCGGCGTATCGTACGTCGGGTCGAAGCTGATGCTCAGCAGGTGCGTCTCCTTATACAGCGCGGCATCGTCCTTCAGCGCCTTATCGATCTCGGCAAAGTTCTTGTTCATCCGCGGACAATAGTCCTCCAGCGGGCAGCGCGTGTAGATGAACGTCAGCAGCACCACCTTGCCCTTGAACTGCGCCATGTGGATCGTCCGCCCGGCCTCATTCACCATCGCAAAGTCCGGCACGTCATCGCCTGCCTGCGGCACGTGGTAGTCGACCATCGGCTTGTAGTCCGGCTTGGCCTGCGCCACCACCACAATCTGGTCCAGCTTCGGGTCCTCATATCCATCCGCCGTCTTGCGGACGAGCAGCGTCGCGTTAATCAGGTCGCCCGGGTGCAGCTCACTCGCCACACTCGGGTCCTTCAGCGGATACTTCATCGTCATCGCATCCATAAATCCCGGCACCGCATCGTGGTCCAGCACAATGCTTCCCTTCGCCGTGTCCACTCGCACAACCTTCCCGTGGATGGGGAACGTCTTCACCTCACCCGTCGGAACCGCCGCCACGCCAGCCGCATCGCCGCCCGCCTGCCTGCATCCCGCGACACCCAACAGCGCCGCTAACCCGCACGCCGCCGCCGCTCGTACCCACGCTCGCATCACCACTCGCACGCCTCCACGCTCCTGCCCCATGATACTTCCCGCGCCGCCTGAACTGCTCGCTCGCCGGCTCGCCTGTTCGCTGAAGCCCGTCCACTTTTTCCTTTCCTACCCAGCGTATAAAAGGCGTATGGACGATCCTCACGCGTTGCCTCCGCAAGTCGCCGATGCTTTGGCGCGCGGCTGGACCGTCCTCACTGCCAACCAGCGCGCCGCCCGCACCCTGCGCCGTGCCTTCGACCTCCGCCAGCGCGCCCTCTCGCTCACCCACTGGCATCCGCCCATCATCCTCGCTTGGGATTCATGGCTCGCCTCTCTCTGGCATCGCCTTCTGCTCGAAGGCCGCGCCTCTAAACTCCTCCTCAATGGAAGCCAGGAGCACGCTCTCTGGCGTGATCTCATCGCCGCCGATCCCGGCACAGCCAATCGCATTTCTAATGACGATTCGCTCGCCGACCTCGCCGCCGACGCCTGGTCTCGCCTCCACGCCTACCGGGGCCGGCACAGGCTGCGCGCCGCCGTCTCCACCGCAGATACCCGCGCCTTCGCCCGCTGGGCCGACGCCTTTGAGCGCCGCTGCTCCCGCTCCCAACTCCTCACCACAGCCCAGCTCCCCGAAGTCCTCACCGCCGCCATCGCCGATCCGGAATCCGCCGCTGCTCTCGCCCTCCCGCACGGCCTTCTGCTCGTCGGCTTCGACTCGCAAACCCCCGCGCAGACCGCCCTCCTCGAATCTCTCCGCGCAACCGGCGTAATCATCGATCTCGCATCAGCGACCATCCCCGCAACAGATCAACTCACCCACCGTTCCGGCGAACCATCGCACCTCCTCGTCGACGCCACCGACCCACACACCGAACTGCTCACCTGCGCAAGCTGGCTGCGCACACGCCTCACCGAAGATCCCCACGCGCAGCTCGCCGTCATCGTCCCCTCCATCGACGCCGACCGCGCCCAAATCGACCGCGCCTTCCGCCGCATCCTTGCGCCCGAGCTCGACGACATCGCCGCACCCACCTCCTCCGGCCCATTCGAGTTCTCGCTCGGCGTCCCACTCGCCCACACCCCGCTCGCGGCCACCGCGCTCGACATTCTCCGCTGGGCCGAAGCCCCGCTTCCGCTCGATCGCGTCTCCGCGCTCCTGCTATCGCCTCACTTCGCCGTTGCCGCAACGAACGAACTCCTCCCCCGCGCCGAGTTCGACGCCTTCGCCCTCCGCCGCGAATCGCGCCTCCAACCCCAGCTCACCACCGCCGAGCTCTCCACCCAGCTCGTGCGCTCAAAGCACGTCGCCGCTCTGCCCGTTCTGCGCGCACATCTTCAGTCCCTCTCCTTGCAACTCCGTCGCGCAGCCCTCGCTCGCAATCGCTCTCACGCCGACTGGGCCGCCGCCTTCGCCGAGATCCTCGACGCCGCCGGCTGGGCCCCGCCCGCACATCTGTCCAGCGTCGAATTCCAGGCCCGCCGCAAGTTTGAGGACGCACTCGACGAACTCGCCTCTCTCGACTTCGACGCGCAGTCCACCACAGCCCGCATCTCTCTTCATGACGCGCTGGCCGCACTCACTCGCATCGCCGCGCAGACCCTCTTCGCCCCCGAGTCCCGCCACGCACCCATTCAGATCATGGGCCCGCTCGAATCCGCCGGCTCCAGCTTCGACGCCATTTGGTTCCTCCGCGCCGGCGATCTCTCCTGGCCGCCCACCACATCGCCCAACCCGCTTCTGCCCTGGCTTCTGCAGCGCGAGCACGCCATGCCTGGCGCCGATCCCGCGCGCGACACCGCCCTCGCCCGCCGCATCACCACACGCATCGCCGCCAGCGCACCTACCGTCCTCTTCAGCTACGCGCGCCACATGCCCGGCTCTGCCGCACACCAGCGCCCCTCGCCCGTCCTCTCCGCGCTCGCCCTCGTGCCGCGCTCCTCCGCGCTGCTCGCACCCGCTGAGCCCACACCCACACCTATCCCGCTCGACTCACTTCTCGACGACACGCCCATCCCCGCTCCCTCCGGCGAAACCCTTCGCGGCGGCGCCTCCATCCTCGAGGCCCAGGCCGCCTGCGCCTTCCGCGCCTTCGCCGAGCGCCGCCTCTTCTCCTCCGCACTCGACGACGTCTCCCTCGGCCTCGACGCTCGCGAGCGCGGCAGCCTCATCCACGCCGTCCTCCAAGCCTTCTGGACCGAGGTAGGGAGTCAGGCCACACTTCGCGGCATGACCACCTCCGCCCGCGACGCATTACTCACCCAATGCATCGACTCTGCCCTCGCCCGCCACCACGCCCATCCCGCCGACGGCTGGCCCCGCACCTATATCGACGCCGAACGCGCACGCCTCCTCCGCCTGCTCCGCCACTGGCTCGACTACGAGGCCAACCAGCGCCCTCCCTTCATCGTCAAGTCCCGCGAGGAAGAGCTCGAAGCCGTCTCCATCGGGCCCCTGCGCATCGACATCCGCGTCGACCGTGTCGACCAGGTTGTTCCTGACCCCACACAAAATGAAAATGAAAATGAAGACCAGCCTCCCGCCGAGATCATCCTCGACTACAAGACCGGCCGAGCCGATCCGGCAGCCTGGAATGGCCCGCGCCCCGACTCGCCCCAGCTCCCGCTCTACGCCGTCGTCTCGCCCGCACCGCGCCTCGCTGCCGTCGCCTTCGCCAGCGTTCGCCCCGGCAATCTTTTAGGCCTCACCGGCTACCAGTCGCAGATCGGCATCCTCCCCGACGCGACTAAAAAGCAAACTCGCGACCTTGAAGCGCAGCGAAAGGAATGGCGCACTGTCCTCACCGCGCTCGCCGAGGACTTCCACGTCGGCCGCGCCCTCACCGACCCCAAGAGCTACCCCACAACCTGCCGTTACTGCCGCCAGCGCCTGCTTTGCCGCCTCGATCTCTCTTCGCTCGATGCTGCCGCCCTCGAAGACTCCGACGACTTCGAAGCCAGCTCCGCCTTCGTCTCCGCATCGGATACGGGGGCCTGAGCCGTGTCCAACCTTCTGCCCTTCCCGTCCCTCGCACCCGAACCCGCGCGCGCAACACCCATCGCTCCGCCCGACGCATCCATCCGCGCGCAGGCGCTCGACATCCACCGCTCCTTCATCGTCGAAGCCCCCGCCGGCTCCGGCAAGACCGCGCTGCTCATCCAGCGCCTGCTCAAACTTCTTGCCGATGACTCCGTCACTCAGCCCGAGCAGGTCCTCGCCATCACCTTCACCAACGCCGCCACTGCCGAACTCCGCGACCGCGTCCTGGCTCACTTGGAATCCGCTCACCTCGAATCCACTCAACTCAACGCACCGCTCACCGATTCCAAATACCGCACCAAAGCCGAATCCATCCCGCTCGCCTTCGCAGCCGCTGCATCACCCACGCAACAGGCAAATCTGTTCGACGAACAATCCGAAGACCAGCCCGACCAGCAACTCGACACGCAGCTCGAAGCCACCCTCGACTTCGCCGCCCAGACCCGCACCCTCGCCCGCGACGTCCTCGCCCGCGACGCAGCCCTCAGCTGGCAACTCCTCGACCACCCCAGCCGCCTCAACATCCGCACCATCGACTCCGTCTGCGCTGAGATCGCCAATACCCTCCCTGTCCTCTCCGGCTCCGGCGGCCGCCTCGCCGCCACGGAGAACGCCGCGCCCCTCCACCGCGAGGCCGCGCGCCGCACCCTCCTCCACCTCGGCAGCGGCGACACCACATTCGACACCGCCCTGCGCAACCTCCTCCTGCATCGCGACGGCAACCTCGCCGACTGCGAGACCCTCCTCGCCGGCATGCTCGCCCTGCGCGATCAGTGGGGCGACCTCATTCCTCTCACACAACCGGAGCTCGACGACGCCTTTCTCGATGCCAACGTCCTGCCCCGCCTCGAGCACGCACTCGACCGCATCGTCTGCGCCTCGCTCTCCCGCCTTGAGCAAATCTTCCCCGCCGATCTCCTCCACGATCTCGCCGCCATTGCCGCTGACCTCGGCTACAA
>Ga0206898_10283_pt2 | contig 12673 bp, 13 predicted proteins | sample Alteio_BWOrgHeat_50_FD_153237 | JGI IMG/M metagenome (GOLD analysis project Ga0206898, IMG submission 153237) | Enriched cells from forest soil in Barre Woods Harvard Forest LTER site, Petersham, Massachusetts, United States -... | ecosystem: Environmental > Terrestrial > Soil > Temperate forest >...
AGCTGCGCGGCTACGTCGTTGACCTCCGCGATCATATGCTCCGGCGAATCGAAGCCATGGATGCGGGCAAGAGCAGGGTTGACACTTATAATGCGGCCGCTGTCCGTGCTTTGGAAGATTCCCTCGACGGCATTTTCAAAGATGCTGCGGTACTTGCGCTCCGCTTCGAAGAGCTCCTTCTCCGCATGCTTACGTTGGGTGATATCGCGCGCCAGCATGCAGACAGACCGGCAGAGGCCATCGCCAGAAAAGACAGGGGTAATCCTTCCGAGAAACCAGCGGGAGCCGGCATTGACATCGATCTCATATTCGAAATGCTCTGGTCGGCCGGTGGCGATCACGCGCTTAAACATCTCGACATGCCAATCGCCATCCTCCCTGCCGATGAACTCGCTGACCAACCGGCCATGCATCTCGGCTTTTGGCGCCTTGAGCAAGGATTCGTCCTGGGTCCAGATATTGAGAATCCGGCCCTCGTGGTCGAACTCGAAGACGATATCGTCGATCGAATGGACCAGGGAGCTCAGCCGGGCCTCGCTTTCTTTGAGCGCCATCTCGGCCTGCCGGCGCGCCGTGATATCCGTAATCACGCTAACCCGCCCGATCACATTGCCGTAGTCGTCGCAGATCGGGTCGAGCCGAATGGAGACATCCACGAAATCGCCGGATTTCGTCCGTATCCGCTCGTCGCGGGCCCAGTGCCCGCCATCAATCACTTCGTTCAGGCCGTCCATGGAGCCGGTCCGGTTCTCGTAAAGCTTGCCGAGGCCGCCCATCTGCGTGATTTCATCTGCGGTATAGCCCAGGAGACTCACGAACGCCCGGTTGGCATAGCGCTCGCCGGAGACTGCGTCTGTAACAAGGATGGCGTCGCTTGCGCTTTGCGTGGCCCGTGTCACATAGATGAGCCGGTCCATCCCGGGCTCTGCGGGGCGAACAGCGACCGGAGCGGTTTTCTTCGCTGGGGGCGGGGCGCTGCGCGTAATTTCATGCTCGACAAGCTCCGCAATGCGCTGCAAGGTTCGAAGCTGGGGTTTGCTCGGCCGCCGGGGCTTTGTATCGAGCACGCACAACGCGGCTACCGTCCTGCCATCCTGGCCTCGAACACCCGTCGCGGCGAGGGAGCGATAAGGTAGTTTTTTACAGTCCGGGACAACAAGAGTGGGCTGGTCAACGAGGACATCCAGACAGCGCCATTCGTCGCGAGAAAGCTCGCTGATCTGCATTCCGACACTTGCTTTGAGAGAAAGGCCGTCTTTGTGGATAAAGGCCAGAAAGGCCATCGAAAAGCCGAGCGCCTCGGCCGCGAGTTGGACGAGACGATGAAAAGGTTCCTCGGCCTCTGTACAGGGAGTCGCGAAGGAATTCAAGCCGACCGGAGAATCCGGCTTCCGCAGGCATGTTTCCTTGCCGCCGACCGAATCCTTTCGGCGGCCCGGCTCTCTCACGGACATTCCATTTCCTCTCCATGGGACGAGGTCGCGACTGCCCGCGGGATTGCTCCCATGCGAACCTTGGACCGAGCCTAGCATGGCTGTGACGCAAGCAGACGTATTCTCTGAATTTCGGTAAAAGGGAGCGTTTTTTGTAGGCATTATTTCCGTAGCGCAACAATCGGACTGCATTCAGGCATTGAGAACTTGTACACGACAAAAAGCCCTTCCGCCAGGGAAGGGCTTGTAAAACTCTGGCCGTGAAGGTCGGCCAAATTGCGAGGGAAATCACTCTCTTACTGTTTGTAATATTACATATTTCGAGAGCGCTTTTTAATAATATTTTCTCGGGCCAGTTTCGCTTTGCGACTTGGCGCTTTTGCTATCCTCATGTGTGATCCAAGCCGCGGAAAGAACAAGGGTTGCGAGCAGTGTCGCGCTGATTCCGGCAACCAGGTTCTTAACCTCCCAAAACCAGAACGCCTCGGCCACAGCCAGGGCGCAAACGCCGGCCCAGGCAAGCCTCTTAACGCTCACAAAAATCATTTTATGTTCCGACGCGGGTTCTAGTTCGCGCCGCTTGGAAAGCACGCGCATCCGCTTGTCGTAGCGCACCCGCACCATGCGAACTCCCCAGATATTCTCCGGGTCGCCCGTAAACATCTCTATCTGGTCGAACCGATCTGCGTCTTCTACACCACGGTACCTGAGTATGGCCATAAGATTACCTCCTTCTGGTTTCTTCAGGATCTTGCTGCTCCACGCTTCTACAACACGCCGCTATGCGTGTGGAGCAGTCTTCTTCGTCTGTACCCACATGTAAGGCAAAACGTGTGCCAACCGACCCGTTTTTGGCCGCAATCGCCCGAAAACAGGTAGTGTGACCGGGGAATCGCCGATGACTCATCACATGCTACCGGCATATAGGTTACGCCACCAGGTATAGAGGGGGTCCTTGGAATTTGGGCGGAAGCGCGCTTTGAACTCAATCTGTCGGAGAGCATCGCGGATGGCACCAGGTCCGATTCCGTCTTTCTCGGCCCAACGCTTTACCCATTCCGATGTGCGGAGTAGCTGTATTGCTTTTGATTCGGCGAAACGCCTGGCCTTACCGTCATCGGTTGCCAGCCATAAACCTCGATGTACGGCCAGCGCAGCGGTCTGGGCCTCTCCATCATCGATATCCCGGGCGTATGCTACATATGTGATTTGTTCTTGTTCCGTAAGCTCTACAGCCGTTAGAACACCTTTCTCTCCCAGAATCGACAAATCGACTTTATAAATCGACTGGGCAGGATCATCTTCCGGCAATGCACGAAGGTAGAGAGTCTCGGCGGATTGGACTGCCTTAACAATAAAGCAGGGGCAGCCGTACGCCGGCAGTATTTCTTCTGGCCGGTCTGTGGCGATTAAATTAAGCAACGTGCATGCATCGCACGCGACGCCTGGAACATCCATGAGTTAAGACTTCTCCGTGGTACTCACCTCTACGGACTCACTGAAATCTAATTCAATTTGATAAGCAGAACCAGCAGCATCATTCACGCCCTCAGCACACGTAAGGGCATTAACCACCTCCCGGGCTTCCACGCGACTGCAATGCAGGAAGCGCATAAGCTCACTTTCCGTAATGATTTCCTGGCTAAAGGCTTGGACAGCTAACCGACGGTATCTATCTGGTAAGTAGATCGGCCTAGATTCACGAGTGGATATGCCTAAATGTTTTCTAAGGCGCTGCCCATCACCACGCGATATCGTTGACCAACTTCCTTTTCGAATGCAGCCAAGCCGTTCCAATCGACTACACAACGCTTCCATTGAAACCCCGTACTGATCAGCCAGTCCGCATAGGTCACCAACTGTGAAATCATTTTGACTCTGAACTATACGTCGAAATCGTTGTCTTAATCCTGGTGCAGGCATAAGGAAGCTCCCCGCAAAGCAATCAGCAAATTGCTCGGAGCGTGGCTTTCGCTCGTAATCAATTAACACGGTTATCTCCCCACTATACCGATTCGTCAGGAAATGGCCACATTCGTGAGCCGCAGACCAGTTCTGACGAGTTATAGGATGATTGCCGTTAATTAGTATGCATCCGCCTAGTTCGGATGTGAAAGCGAACATACCCGCGATACGAAACTCATCAATAGGTATCACAAAGACTCGTAATCCCATTTCAGTTTCTAAAACTTCTAACACATTCGTTAACGGCCCCTGACCTAGATTCATCCTCGCACGCTCAAGATTGGCAATCTCTTCTGCGGCCGCCTGCGGCCCTAAGTTACCAAGGGGGTACTGTTCAGGATATCTGCTATACATGGGCGATTTCAGCATCTTCTCAAGGTTTATATAGTCCTCACATAACCGCTGAAAGAGTAATTGCGCCGAGGTGAGTGACTCCTGAGTAACCGCTGCTGACTGAGAAACTCTAAATTGAGGCACAAACGTATCCACAATAGTATGCTTGCCAACAAGCTCATGAATAGTTCTGCCGAAAAGAGATGCCAACTTGACAAGCTCTTGCATCTTAACAGGACGAGCACCTTTCTCAATTGCGACAACTATTGGTCGTGATACACCAAGATGTCGGGCAACATCCTCTTGTGAAAGATTTCTGGATTTTCGAGCAGAAGCAAGCTTTGCGCCGAACTCGACAGAGTTTTCTAGAAGTTTGGTGGCGCCGTTCATGTTACGCCTCCCTCCGAGACACTGCATATATTGTTATTGTGTAGACCATCTTTATTTCCGTTCTGATAAGCATTCGCTAGTAATATAGCCCTCTCATATTCATTCTTAAATTGAGCATAGAGTCCCAACAGATGTTCGCCAATGCATTTAACTGGAATCCCCGCAACACGTGCAGAGGCAGAAAATAATTCTTCATACTGCTTTTGGGCAAGCCCAGAAAACTGTAATAAGTCAGTAATCGGTTCTTCAGCCTCAAGAATTGATTGCAGTCGGTGTGTTAACTGAGCGAACTTAGCGCGTGTAGATATCAACTCGTGATTTGTTTCGTCAATCACCTCAGCATCAAATTGCAGGTCGTATTGTAGATCAGGATCTACCAGGCCTACGGCGCGAAGAGCGATACGGCGAAGTTGGCATCCTATACAAATTCCACACTGGGATGCCCCCGGCTTTCTACGTGGAAAATGTATACAGGAAACTGTTCTCTCGACTATATGCGCATGGCTTGTAACGGATGCAAGCATTTGAGACTTTGTCTTAAATAGAAATGGCAAACGAAATTCGAACGGTTGTCCAACGAGAGTTGTAATAAAATCTGACAGCCTGCTCAGAAAGATGGGATGCATTGGTCTACCAGCATCTCCGGGCATCATCAAATCCCTGGTTGTGAAGTCAAAAGCCTCTAGACCATTCTCAAAAATAGAGACCGACTGAGATTTTGCAGACAAGGCCGCAACGTTAGCTGTTATCGCAAGCAAAAAAGAACGCGTCCTTTGCGACAACTCCTCGTTGCCCAAGAACCGCTTCCGAGACCGCTGCAATACTACTGGCATGAGTATGACCCGTTTCCCAAAAATGCGGTTTAAATGCTCTACAATTTCCTTGACACGCCTATAGCATTGGGGCTGGATTAAAGCGAACGTTGCAAGAAAAAATGATTTTGAATCGTTAAGTAGCTGTGTGGTCAAGCCAGCGAGGGAATCCAGACCTTCGCTCAAAAGACAGGTTTGGACTCGATGATTTACATACAACTGCATACCAGGCAAGCAGCCCTGGGATGCTGTTATAGATATTAAATCGGGCCTTTTGATAAATTCAAACGACCAAATATCCCCTGAACCGAACTCGAGTACAGCTTGCAGAGCATTAGATGCAGCGGAATTTGCCCATACCTCGTACTCGTAGACAGGGATTGTAAGCCAGAATTCCCGCCGGCCAATACAAGTGCGAGGTGATAAACAATCCGCGATAAAAACGCATTGCGCGACGTATAGAAGGTCATAATTCAATGGTTTCCAGTCGCCATCCACTCGACTCAATATTTGAAAGATCAGCCTATCTGTCGAGACTCGGAAGTACTTATTTACAGGCAAGCAAACAGCATCGCGAAGCATGTACTCGGAAACATTTGCAGAATCAGTAAAGATGAACTTATATTGGGGAACCTTATAACGCAGATGCATAAATATTTTCTCTCATCTCGACATCCAAAAGGCTAGTCTTGGCAAATTGCTTGGCATTGGGCCTATTTCTGCGGGGAGTCCTGATCTTTAAGTTACAGGCCAGAATATTCTCGATTACGTGGTCCAAACTCAGAGCACAGTTAATCGCTTCTCGACGAGACGCAACCTCGGCCCGCCCTTGGCGTCTTACTTCGGTTGAGACATCGTAAGCGGCGCAGAGGTTCGTGTCAACATATTGGCTAAGGAACTTGCGTAATACCAACCGGGTTGGTTGATCGGCTGATGGCAGGAACGGGCGATCCGATCGACAGAGACTAATTAATTCATGCCGGGCGATCTCGATAAAATGTTCAACGTAAGGATCAGAAGAGGTCTCTCGCAAAAGTTTGGTGGTCATCCCGTTATAGTGATTGAGTATGTCTCCCTCGGAGGTTCCATCGAAATGGAAAAGAAGCCGAGATGAGTCGGCGAGCATTCTATAAGCATGGCTAAATTCAAGCGCTGCACGATGCAGCCCCTGTATTGATAGCTTTCCTTGGCGCAGGTCCGCACACAAAGAGTTCTCTACAAGAGACACAATATCAATCACAGGAAGAACATCTGCAACGCCTCTTCGTGACTTGCCCCACGTCTTGCTTCGTAACCCACGCTCGTACTCAGTTTCACTGCCCATAAGCTTTTCCTTTACAATTTATCTACATTTATACCACTATTTCTTTACATTGTCAATACTGCCACAGCACTTATTTCTAGATTACCATCATCAGGTATAATCGCTTCTGCCTATGTTCAAAAAAATATTGATCGCCAATCGAGGCGATATCGCCGTGCGCGTTATCCGCGCCGCCGCCGAGATGAAGATCGCCACAGTTGCCGTCTACTCCCAGGCCGACTCCGAAGCGCTGCATGTGCGCCTGGCCGACGAGGCCGTGTGCATCGGCCCGCCGGCAAGCAAAGATTCCTACCTCAACGCCCCCAATATCCTGAGCGCCGCCATGATCACCGGGTGCGATGCGATCCATCCCGGCATCGGCTTCATGGCCGAGCAGGCGGCCTTTGCCGAGGCATGCGCCGCCGTCGGGATCAAGTTCATCGGCCCATCTCCCTCAGCCATCGAGAAGATGGGCGACAAGATCGCCGCCAAAAACACCATGCGCCAGGCGAGCGTACCGGTCGTCCCCGGCACCGAGGGGGCCGTGCAGGACGATATGGAAGCGGCCAAGGTGTCGCACCAGATCGGGTTCCCGGTCAAGATCAAGGCGAGCGCCGGCGGAGGCGGGCGTGGAATACGAACGGTGCACAATGAGGAGGAGCTGGGCCGCACCCTTAAGCTCGCCCAGGCCGAGGCCGAGGCCTCGTTCGGCAATCCCGATGTTTATATCGAGAAGCACATCGACCAAATGCGCCATATCGAGGTGCAAGTTCTGGGCGATGAGCATGGAAATGTGCTGCACCTGGGCGAACGGGACTGCTCCATTCAAACCGCGCGCCACCAGAAGATCATCGAGGAGTGCCGTGCGCCAAACTTGGAGGACAAGCTGCGTCGGCGCATCTGCGAGGCGGCGGTGCGCGCGGCGAAGGCGGTCGGCTACGCGAACGCCGGCACGGTGGAGTTTATCCTCGCGCCAAACGGCGAGTTCTACTTCATGGAGATGAACACGCGTCTGCAAATCGAGCACTGCGTGACCGAAGAGGTGACCGGCCTGGATTTAGTCAAGTGGCAGATCAAAATCGCTTCGGGCCAGAAGCTCGATTTCAGGCAGGGCCAGGTGGAGTGGAATGGCCACGCGATCGAGGCGCGTGTCACGGCGCGCGACCCGGAGCGGGACTTTGCTCCGTGCGCGGGGCAGATCTCCTCGCTGCATCTGCCTGGCGGACCCGGTGTCCGCGTGGACACACAGGTCTTTTGCGGCGCGGAAATCCCCCCCTACTACGATCCCATGATCGCGAAGATCATTGTCAAAGACGTGAACCGGCCGGCGGCAATCGCCAAGATGCAGCGGGCCTTGGCCGAAACCCAAATCCACGGCATCCAGACCGACCTGCCCTTTTTGCGCAAGATCATCGCCAATGCCTACTTCCGCCGCGGCGACCTCTCCACCAACTTCCTCGCCCAGCGCATGGGGGAGTGATGGTATAATGTCCTCATGACAACTGCTACCGAGAATCGCTATATCGTGCGTGACGATAAAATCCTCGGCGGCGAGCCTATTATTAAGGGCACGCGGACCCCTGTGCGCGGCGTCGTAGAAACTTGGCGGCAAGGGATTGCCCCCGAAGCGATCCCTTCCCGCTTGCCCCATCTTACCCCAGCGCAGGTTTTCGACGCCTTGAGCTATTACAGCGACCATCAGGACGAGATTAACGGTTATATCGAGCGTAACCGCATTCCGGAATCGAAGATCGATCCCCTTGTTCGGGGCTAATGGCTCAGCTATTAATTTCCCTCTATCTCGATGAGGACGTAGATATCGTCATTGGCGATATATTGCGCCCGAGGCTATGATATACTTACCACGCTCGAGGCGAAACGCCTAAGCGCAACCGACGAAGAGCAGCTTGCCTTCGCTACAAGTCAGGAGCGGACCCTCCTCACCCATAACCGCGTCGACTTTGAAGAGTCGGCGAGAGATTGGTTCCAAGCGAGCCGATCGCACGCCGGCATTATTATCGCAACTCGACACAATTATGCGGAAATCGCTCGGCGTCTCATGATCGTCCTTGACGCGGTCACAGCCGACGAGATGCGTGATCAAATCCGATACATTTAGCTGTCAGCGTCGTCTACGCTCACCCCGCGCAAGCAGCAAACCCGGTAAATCTTACAGTACGCACGACTTGCTATCGGGTACAATGCAGCTATGGAACCGGACGGCAGCCCTTCTCACAACAGTCCCCATAAAACCGAGCACAAGAATACGCGGCGCGAGGCCCGAGAGCTCGTCCTGCGCATGCTTTTTCAGGTGGATGTGGGTAAGCAGCCGCTGGACGAGGTAGTGGAAGCGGCGCTGGCTCAGTCGGTTCTGGAAGGCGCAAACCGCCACTATGCGGAGGACGTTGTCCGAGGCACGCTGGCGAACAAGGAACAGATCGACGCCCAGCTGGAACAACTGGCGAGCGAATGGTCCGTAGATCGCCAAGCCGTGGTCGATCGCAATATCCTGCGTATGACCACCTACGAAATCCTCTTCCGTCCCGATACCCCTGTCGCCGCCGTGATCAACGAAGCCGTCGAGCTGGCTAAGAAGTACAGCACGGCCGAATCGGGGCGCTTTGTCAATGGTGTTCTCGGAGCTCTCGCCCGCAGCGTTCCGCGCGGCCAGTCGGAGGAAGATCTGGCGGAAGACAGCGGCGCGGACCCAGATTCGCCGGCATAAGCAAGGTCCCTTCAATCCCCATGCAGATCGAAAGCGAGATAGCCAGGCACCCGGGCGGCGCGGTGATACTCGACGGCGCTGCCACGTCCAAAGAGATTCGGCGTCAGCTAAAGGAAGATGTCAGCCGCTTCATCGCCGAGACCGGCATACGTCCAACTCTTGCGGCCATCCTCGCAGGCGACAACCCCGCGTCACAGAAGTATGTCGCATCCAAGGAGAAGGCCTGCGCGCGCGCCGGCATCGGCTCCCGCACCTATCCCTTTCTCTCCACCGCCTCGCAGGCCGAAGTCGAAGACGTCCTCGCCGAGCTGAACTCCGACCCGCTGGTCCACGGCATCCTGATCCAGCACCCCTTGCCAAAATCGATGGACGAGCCCGCGGTGCTCTCCCAGCTCGATCCTAATAAAGACGTCGACGGTATCTCCCCCGTTTCGATGGGACGGCTGCTCGCCGGCATGGACGCCTTCCACGCCTGCACACCGGCTGGCATGATGGAGCTTCTGAGACGCTACGAGATTCCCGTCGCCGGCAAGCACGCGGTGGTGGTCGGTCGAAGCGTTATCCTAGGCAAGCCGATGGCGATCCTGCTGCTGGATGCGAATGCAACCGTCACGATCTGCCATTCGAGAACGAAAAACCTGGCCGAAATCACCCGCCAGGCCGATATCTTAGTCGCGGCCATAGGAAAGCCCGAATTCTTTAACGGCGATATGATCAAGCCGGGCGCCGTGGTGCTCGACGCCGGCTATAACAGAGTTGAAGGCCGCGAAGGCGATGTGGGCGATGTGGACTTCGAAAGCGCCGCGAGGGTCGCATCCGCCATAACGCCTGTTCCCGGCGGCGTCGGCCCCATGACCATCGCCATGCTCCTGAAAAACACCTTCACGGCTGCCAAGAAATCCATCCCCTAGGCTCCCCACCTTTTTTCGCTTCTCCCTCCTTTAACGAAACTTAATACAAACTTAATATCGCCTTAACTGCTCGCGCGTTTGGCCGGCGGTACTATGGAGTCGGCGCAATCAACTGCTCGAAATGAGGAGCGGTTCCCTCCGCTCCTCGCACTTATCGGCTCAGCGGTACTTACCAGTGATGCAGTACCACAACAAAATGGAGGAATTCACGAATGAACGCGCGAGGCAATAGGGGTTTTACCCTCATAGAGCTGCTTGTCGTAATAGCAATAATTGCGATACTAGCAGCAATCCTCTTCCCAGTGTTTGCCAAGGCGAGGGAAAAGGCTCGGCAGGCGGCCTGTATTTCCAATCTTAAGCAGATCGGCCTAGCCACCCTGCAATACAATCAAGACTATGACGAGTACTTCTACCCCCACCGCTGGAACTCCGGCAACGGCAGCAACCCGTTGATGTCGGCTAACGGCGGACCAGCGCCGGTGGGAACGATCAGCGGCGCCGCTCAGAACAAGACTTTCTGGATGAGCATTCTCCAGCCTTATCTCAAAAGCTACGGCGTATTCCAGTGCCCGGATGCCCCTAACGCCTGGACTATATACAACACGAATGGCGTGCAGTGCGGCGGAAGCCCCAATAATGCAGCCGTCGGCTGCGGCGGCGTGGGCTATGGCGGCGAGAACAGCTACGGCCACAACGACATGTGGATGAGCCCTGCCGACAGCTTCGCCGGCGCCACCAGCGGCGTGCATACGATCAATTTGGCCAACGTCGACCGGCCCGCAGGAACGATCATGGTCGTCGACGCTACCTACTACGGCGCCGGCCCGGACTTTGGTGGAAACTCCGGCGTGCAAATCAACTACAACGGCACTGTCGACCCCGTGATGCTTGCCGCCGACCAGAAATTCGCCAACAACCAGGGTGTCCAATACGTGAACTATTGGATGAACATCGGCAACTCGCGCTATAGCTGGAATGTCAACAACGGCGTCTGGTCTCAGCCGGCTCCCGCGACGGCTTTGGCGAACATCGGGCAGCGACACGATAACTTTGTCGATTGCCAGTTCGCGGATGGCCACTGCAAGGCGATTTCGTACCAGACAGTCATCAGCAATATGTGTCTCTGGGTGACCAATGCTCACGTTTCGGCGAAAGGCGTGGAGAACCCGGACCACAGCAAAGACTGCTCTTCCTAATCAACCTCTACAAGGGAAGACCTTTAAACACAAGAAGTGGCCAGCAGTTTCAAACTGCTGGCCACTTCTTTTCTACGACGGGATCTAGCCGCCTATGTCAACCGGCGCGAGCCGGAATCCACACCGCAGCCCGCGCCTGGCCGGCTGCAATGCCAACTTCCGCGACCACACGGCCACGGTGTTCAGATTCAGCGCCGGTCTGCGGCGCTAATTAACCGACGACTACGGCAGAAGCTTTGTTCCAAAAGGCTTTTTACGCCGCATCTAGGGGCATGAAATTCCTGAGCGAGAGCACGCGATGGGTCGGGTCGCCACATTTGATAATCTCACAGACTCCCGTCTGTATTAAAATGTGAAACTTAAGCATGAGTTATGCTATAATTGAATTGGTAAGAAGGGAGACTAAGCATATCAGGGCGTTTCGCGCAGCATGGCGCCTTCCCGATGGCGTCATTTGCAGTTATTGACAGCCCCTGTGGTCGCCTTCTCTACGCTTAAGTTTGCTCCTTCCGTAAGCATATTGTCCCGGAGAACCAACTTGTTAGGAACCATATTTCGAGGCGTGGCCAGCCGTTTTTCGCGCGACATGGGAGTGGATTTGGGAACAGCCAACACCCTCGTGCACGTGCAGGGACGCGGCATTCTTTTGCGCGAGCCTTCCGTGGTCGCTGTCGACAAATTGACGAACAGCGTTCTGGAAGTTGGCGAAGAGGCAAAAAGGATGCTTGGCCGCACCCCTGGCAGCATCATCGCGACTCGTCCGCTTAAAGACGGCGTCATTGCCGACTTCGAACAAACCGAGCGCATGCTGCGCTACTTTATCGAAAAGGTTCATCGCCGCAAAACGCTCGTTCACCCGCATGTTGTGGTCGGTATCCCGAGCGGGATCACCGAAGTGGAGCGCCGCGCCGTCATCGAAGCGACCAAGAAGGCCGGCGCACGTGAAGTCTATCTGATCGAGGAGCCGATGGCGGCCGCGATTGGCGCCGGGCTGCCCGTAACTGAGCCCGCAGGATCAATGATTGTGGATATCGGTGGCGGCACCAGCGAGGTGGCCGTCATTTCTCTTGGCGGGATTGTGGCGTCGAGGTCGATTAGAGTCGCCGGTGACGAGATCGATGAAGCCATTGTCAGCTATGTCCGCCAGCGATTCAACCTCTTTATCGGCGACCGTACCTCCGAAGAGACCAAGATCGCCATCGGATCGGCCTTCCCCCTCGAACAGGAGCTGAAGATCGAGGTGCGAGGGCGAGACCTGGTAAGTGGCCTCCCCAGAGCGTGCGTCCTTTCCTCCGAAGAGGTGCGCGAGGCGATCAACGAGCCTTTCATGGCGATTGTCGACACGGTGAAGGGCACGTTGGAAGACACGCCGCCCGAGTTGGCCGCTGATATCATGGACTTCGGCATCACGCTCGCCGGCGGGGGCGCGCTTCTGCGCGGGCTGGATCGTTTGATGATGCGCGAAACCGGTATGCCGGTGCATATCGCCGCCGACCCGCTCTCTTGTGTCGCGCTCGGCACCGGCAAGTGCCTGGATGGGGTCCAGAATAACCCCTCCCTGCGCAAGGTGCTGCTCACGGAGTCTCGCCTGGGCATGGCCTAATC
>Ga0206898_10314_pt1 | contig 12596 bp, 10 predicted proteins | sample Alteio_BWOrgHeat_50_FD_153237 | JGI IMG/M metagenome (GOLD analysis project Ga0206898, IMG submission 153237) | Enriched cells from forest soil in Barre Woods Harvard Forest LTER site, Petersham, Massachusetts, United States -... | ecosystem: Environmental > Terrestrial > Soil > Temperate forest >...
TAAACGATGGCGAAACTTTTAAACAATATGGTGACGATTATGATGATATAAACGACTGGCGTCGTCATAACGTTGATACTTTAATACAAATGCTGAATGATAGCATTCATAAGCATAAACCCCGTATTAAATTCGGAATTAGCCCTTTTGGCATTTGGGCAAATAAATTTCAAAACCCTGAAGGATCCGATACCCATGGCCTGCCGTCTTATTACGAACTGTTTGCCGATTCGCGGAAATGGATAAAAGAAGGATGGGTTGACTATATAAACCCCCAGATCTACTTCCCAATTGGCGATCGAAATGTACCCTTTGATAAATTATTAGATTGGTGGAGTGATAACACGTATAACAGGCATTTGTATGTTGGCATGGCTGCGTACCGTATTAATGAACGTCGTAAAGGCAATTTTAGAAATGCTGACGCTATGCCTAACCAGATCAAATACCTTCGTGAAAACCCGCGGGTGCAGGGAAGTGTCTATTTCAGCTCGAAATCCCTTATAGATAATCCATTAGGCTTTACTGATTCCCTTAGGGTTACTTACTACAAATACCCCGCCTTGCCACCCGTGATGTTATGGTTAGATTCAATACCACCCAACGCGCCGCAAAATTTCACATCAACTGCTGTAAAAAATAACATAGAGCTAAAATGGGAAACGCCTTTACCGGCGAAAGACAAGGAGCCGGTTTATGGCTATGTTGTTTATCGTTTTGATGGCGACGAAAAAGTAAACCTAAACGATCCAAGTCATATACTGCACATACAATATAATGATGAACCCTTTTACAGGGACGAAACCGTAAAGAAAGGGAAAACCTATTTATATGTAGTCACCGCGTTAGACAGGCTTAAAAATGAAAGCGAACCTTCCCCAACCATCGCTGGCACGGTGCGGTAGTTGTTTCATACAGGCCACATTGACGGCCTGTTTTTCGTTTTTAATCATTATAGAATATAACGTCTGATGACCATGCACTAAAAGAGCATTTTTGGATGTAAGTGACATTTACTGAAAACTATATTTATTTCAGTGTGGAAAACTTGCATGATATTTTGCGGATTTATGGATTAATTACGCCCTATTTTATTTCTTATCTATTAACTTTACACTTTTAATTTTTTGAAAATATGGAAATTAAGGGTAAAGTACACGAAGTAAGTGCAACCGTACAGGTTACTGATTCACTAAAAAAGAGAGAACTGATACTTGAGTATATTGAGAATCCGCAATATCCCGAATACTTAAAGTTTGAAGCCATACAGGAGCGCTGCAATTTATTGGACAATGTAAAAGTAGGGGATGATATTGAAGTATTCTTCAATTTACGCGGCAGGCCATGGACAGATAAAACCGGCAAGAAAACCTATTTTAACTCTTTACAACTGTGGAAGTTAAATTTACTTGCCGGAGCTGGAGCAAGCGCGACACCAGAATATGCGCCACCTGCTGACATCAGCTCAACGCCTGATGAAGACGACCTTCCTTTTTAGTCAGTTAGCGGTTGCCGGTAGGCAGTTTGCAGTTTGAATAATTTAACTCTTGTTCAATAGAAAAATAGCCTTCCAAAAATCTGAAAGGCTATTTTTCTTTGAAACTTTTATAAACTGCTAATGCCCGCTACTCTTCCTTTATTATCTTTTTAATGGAAATACTATTGCCTTGTTTTACCTGGAGGTAATAAATTCCATTCAGGTTGAGCACAAACTTTTTACTGAAACTACCTCCTGCAGCTTTGTCGCCCCAAACTAATTTACCTTCACTGTTTAACAACTTAACATCAGCAGGCGTTTTTGCCGGCAGGTTAAACATCAATAAAGTTTTTCCTGTCGAAAATTCAGGAGCCAGGTTGAGATCGGAAATTTCAGTTTTGCTTCCCTCAACATGCGGTATCTTCTTCAAATCATCATCCGAAGCCTCGGACACATGAAACCGCACATGGGTGCTTATTCCTTCATTATCTGTTTTTACGTAATCAAAGTTTTGACTGTTCCTTCGTTCAAACGGACTCATTAAGCCTCTTGGCCGTGTACCGAAATTTCTTCCCCTAAGTTCCATCCTATCCGGGCTATCCTCAAAGTCGCGATATCTGAATGACATTTTAGGATCAATTGTCTTGCGCGGCCCGCGCCTCTCTGCAACTATATTTCCGAGGCTGTCTTTAAATATCCTGGTTTCGGTGATCATTTCACGTTCGCCACTATCCCTTTGCCGAACCCTAAACCTGTAGAACTGTGTTTTTCCGCCTGAAGTATCTTTTCGCTTAAAGTAAACGTTTTGATGATCGCCGTTTATCTGTTCAATATCCTTCAGCGCATTTTGCCGCTCGGTTGTTGACAGGTCTTTAATATTTTTCCCATTTACGGAAGTATCGCCGTTTTGTATCTTTATTTCTATCTTTTTTTGATTCTGCGCAAGCAGCACAGGTGGCAGGGCAAGTATCGCTATCAAGCTAAGCGAAAACATAAATTCGAAGCCGGGTTTTGAAAAAAACTTTTTCATTTGAGTATTGGGTTTTAGATATAATTTAAACTTATGTACAGAACTATTATTGTAAACCGCAATCGTGACATTTCCTGATAGCATTGTTAATACACGTCAAATTTAACAACTTGTTATATTTCAATATGTTAAATGACTTGCTGAAATTTGTTAAATTTTGTTAAAAGCAAATGAGATGCGCGTATTTAAAATATTTTTGTAATTAGCATGAAGAAGAGGAGTATCGCACTTATAATTGGCTTAATGAGTTTTGCACTGTTAGGTGTAATGGCTATGCAATTGTACTTTTTGCGGCAATCTTATCAAATGCAATCCGAACTTTTTGACCGGTCGGTAAACGAAGCTTTAAACAACGTAGTAGCTAAAGTAAGTAAGCATGACGCTCAAAAGTTTCTAAATGTAAGGGCAAGGCGTATCAATACCTTTCAAAAAGTATGGAGTGGCGGGGATGCTAAATTAAGTATAACTAAAAGCTTTACTGATAATAATAACATAGCCGGCACGGGTTTAAAAGTAAAAAGGCCGCAAACGCAGCGGGAGAAAAAGATAGCGCTATTGCGCGATAGTCTCCGGCGTATGATCATGCACAAAAAAATGGATGAAGAAATGCAACGTGTGCTGCAGGGTGGCACTGTCGATCTTCAAATACACTACGAGGAGTTTACAGACGAACTTGGTGTTATGCATGGCCGTGTAACGCCGATACTTGTTCGCAACCCGGCACCGGCTCTGAAAAAGCATCAGAAACTGCATAAGTATGATACGGCAAGGTATACTTATAGCGATCCGCAATTCGGAAAGCAAGTGATCTCTATGCCGCATATCAATCCGCAGTGGCAGGCTGAGCAGGATAGATTGCAAAAAGAGCGGCAGTTGAGGGAAGTTAAAAGAATGCTGGAGACGGATTCGCTCCAAAATACGCCTCAAAATAAAACAACCGTAATTGAAAACCTTGCCGAAGAATATGGCAAGTACGGCGAACCATTAAGCATGCGGCTAGACCCGCTCTGGATTGATACTCTGCTGCGGTTTGCGCTGCATAATAAGGGGATCAACTTACCCTATAGTTATGAGGTAAGCACGGCCAATAGCGATTCGCTCATATTTTCAAAAGCGAATGACATCACTGGCGCAAAGCCAAATTTTACAAACATACCCTTCTATCAAACCCAGATATTCAGTAAAGATGTTATCAATGATCCGGGGTTGATCCGACTAGCGTTCCCTCAAAAAAACTCTCTCATCTTAAACAAGATGACAGCCACAATGGCCACTACAGGCGGTTTACTGTTCGTTCTTGTGTTCTGCTTCGGGTACACCATTTTTTCAATTTTAAAGCAAAAAAAGGTATCCGAAATGAAGAACGATTTTATCAACAACATGACCCACGAGTTCAAGACCCCGGTATCAACCATAATGATTGCCAGCGAAGCTTTAAGGGATAACGAAATTGCTCAGGATAAAAGCCGTGTATCTCGTCTGGCTAATATCATATATGAGGAAAACGAACGTTTAGGAAGTCATATCGAGCGGGTATTAAACATCGCCCGAATAGAAAAGAACGATTTTAAACTGGATAAAAAACCGCTTGATGTTAATGAAATGATTGCCGTGGTTATTGATAGTATGTCGCTTAAGCTGCAAAAGTGCAACGCAACAACAACACTTCAGCTTGATGCCGAAAATGCAATTATTAATGCCGATGAGCTGCATTTTTCAAATGTGATTTATAATCTTGTTGATAATGCCATTAAGTATAGTATCAATGAGCCCGATATCACAATAAGCACCCTGAACAAAAACGACCAGTTGGTGATCAGGGTTGCTGACAAGGGTATAGGAATGAGCCGCGACCAGCAGACCAAAATATTTGAACAGTTTTATCGCATCCCAACCGGCAACTTGCACGACGTAAAAGGGTTTGGTTTAGGCTTAAGTTATGTTAATACGGTGGTGAAGCGGCTCAACGGATTTATAAGCGTACGGTCGGAAAAGGAAAAAGGCTCGGAATTTGAATTAAAGTTCCAGGTGGCGTGAGGGGAAGGAGTCCGAAAGTCGGGAAGAAGCTGCAACAGCGTAAAGCAAATACACCAGGCAAAAATATATAACAAACAATCTTTCGGACTTTCGGACTTTCCCGACTTCCGGACTCTAAATAACTCATGAAAAAAATACTACTGGTTGAAGATGATCCGAATTTGGGCTTGTTGTTGCAGGACTACCTGCAGTTAAAAGGCAAGTTTGATGTTGTTTTGTGTAAAGATGGCGAAGAAGGGTTGCGTGCCTTTACAAAAAACGACTATGATCTGCTGATCCTGGATGTAATGATGCCCAAAAAAGATGGCTTTACTTTGGGGAAGGATATCAGGAAAATAAATGCCCACGTGCCAATTATTTTTGCAACAGCAAAGGGGATGATTGAGGACAAAACCCAGGCATTTAATTTGGGTGGAGATGATTATATCACCAAGCCTTTCCGCATCGAAGAACTTTTGCTCCGTATCAATGCCCTGCTAAAAAGGGCCAGCAATTCCGAAAAACACGAGGAAGAAAAACAAAGCACATTTAAAATAGGCCGTTATACCTTTGAATATACCTCACAACTGATCAGTATCGGCGACAGCCAGCAAAAGCTTTCGACTAAAGAAGCCGAATTGCTGCGGTTATTATGTCTCCGCAAAAACGAAGTGCTTACCCGAGAAGAGGCATTGCTTAATATCTGGCATGATGACAATTACTTCAACGGGCGCAGCATGGATGTTTTTTTGAGTAAAATCCGCAAGTATCTGAAAGATGATCCGAGTGTAGAGATCATCAATGTGCATGGGCGGGGGTATAAGTTGTTGATTAACTAAATCATTTTGCGCACGTTTGTTTTATCTTAAATTTTCAAGATCATCTAAGTCTTTTGAACGACCCGATGCTTTTTTTGCATTTTTCAGGTCGGTGATATAAATGGTTCGTATCACCAGACCGTCTTCCTCAAAGTATATGGCATTTTTGTAGCAATCCTTAAAAATCAGCCCCTTTACTTCTACCATAATATCAATTGAAGAAGGGGGATTTCCAAATGTAAAAACATCAAAATCCTTATTATTTAAAAAGGCATTTTCTGTCATATCAAAAACCGGCATTCCGAAATGTAAAAAAGCCGTTTTAATATTTTCATAGTTTTCTGAGGTCCTTTCTACCCATATATCCATGTCGCCTGTGGTTCGTGAATATCCATGAAGAATAACCGAATACCCTCCTACAAGGATGTATTTTACATTATATACATTAAAACAATTTATAAAATCCCTGAAATCATCATTAAAAATATTTCCCATACCTTACTTACGCGACCGCATTTTAAAAACCGTTTTATCCATTTTGGGAGGCTCGTTTTCCGGGTAGTTGTACGCAACGCTGTTCAAATAATTAGCGATGCGCAGCCGCTCCTGCCATGTAAGCGTTTTATAATATGCGGCATGGCTTTTTGAAGCTTGTTCAGCAGTTTGGGCTTTAAAAGCAGTTCTGTCTAATCGGTATGAGCTCATTGCTCAAATATAAATCAAAAATTAATCGTAGTTAAAAGAATCGAAATTCAAGCGCCACGAATCAAGGCTAAGAAAATGGGCGATTCTTTTTTAATCTCTTATCTTGACTCCTGGTTCTTGGCTCTTGATTCTTCAGTCTCATTTGTAACAACTTTGTTAAGGCCCCTATTAAAATTTGCGGTTTTTAATAAATAAGTTTGTTCTAACTGATCTGATTATTTGTTATGAACAAAAAACTATTTTATTCATGCCTGCTCCTCGCGGGCATAAATGCGGCAGCCTATGCTCAGGAAACTGTGGATACAGCCATGGTCCGGAAAATACGCAATGAAGGCTTAAACCATTCCAAAGTAATGGAAACCGCTTTTTACCTTACTGATGCGTCAGGGCCTCGCCTTGCTGGCTCGCCGGGACTAAAACGTGCACAGGACTGGGCCGTAAATCAATTGAAATCATGGGGCCTGGTAAACGCCGTGCGCGAACCCTGGGGTAAATTTGGCAAAGGCTGGGAGGTCCAGAAGAACTATGCCGCCATAACGCTACCTTATTATCATACTATTATCGCTATTCCAAAAGCATGGACACCTGGCACCAATGGCCCTGTAACAGGAGACGTGGTTTTAATAAAAGCCGATACCATAACCGACCTTGATAAATATAAAGGTACTTTACAAGGTAAAATTATAATAGTAGATGCCAAAGCCGCCGTAGAGCGCACCTTTAAAGCTGACGCCAACAGGGTTACAGATGATGAACTTGCGGAAATGGCAAAAGCCAGGAGCGCCCCGGCCGGTCAGCCCCCGGCATTTAATCCCAACTCCCCCCTTTTTAGGGCACGGGCTTTACGTAATGCCATAAATGAATTCCTGAAAAATGAAAATGTCGCGCTTATCTTAAGTCAGGCACGTGGTAGCGACGGCACCGTATTTACCACCAATGGCGCATCGTATGCAGATACTGCAAAAGCTGTATCACCCGAGCTGGAAACCAGCGGAGAGGACTACCAGCGCATATTACGCCTTGTAAAAGCCGGCATAAAGGTGACGATGGAGGCTGATATTAAAACCCAGTTTTTTACCGATGACCTTCAGGGATATGATGTAGTAGGTGAAATTCCAGGAACAGACAAAAACCTGAAGGACCAGGTAGTGATGATCGGAGGTCACCTTGACTCGTGGCATGGCGCCACCGGGGCCACAGATAATGCTGCCGGCAGCGCGGTAATGATGGAGGTGATGCGCATTTTAAAAGCTGTTAACTTTAAACCTCGCCGTACCATCCGCATAGCTTTGTGGAGTTCGGAGGAGCAGGGTTTGTTTGGCTCTCGCGGCTATGTACTTAACCACTTCGGCGATCCAAAAACCATGGAACTGAAGCCGGAGCAGGCCAAGCTTTCCGCTTATTATAATTTGGACAACGGAACAGGCAAAATACGGGGTGTCTATTTACAAGGCGATTCATTGGCAGGACCAATTTTTAAATCATGGCTTGAACCGTTTAAAGATCTTGGCGCTTCAACTATTACTATCAGGAACACAGGCGGGACTGATCACCTTTCTTTTGATGCTGTTGGCATTCCAGGTTTCCAGTTTATACAGGATGGTATGGATTATGGCACACGCACACATCACAGCAACCAGGATACCTATGACAAATTAAGCGAAGATGATCTGAAACAAGCAGCTACAATTGTTGCATCGTTTGTTTACAATACTTCGCAGCGTAATGATATGATACCGCGAAAAGAACTGCCAAAGCCACAGCCTGCGGCTGCGCGAAACTAATGTTAGAATAGAAAGATATCGAATGATGGAATAAAACCCTTCATCATTCGATATTCAGAATTCGGTGTTAGATATTCTATCTACAATTTTATTCTGCTATCAAACACAAATGGCTGAGTCCTCACTATCCTGATTTGTTTAAAATCAGAATGATTAGGATTTAATAGATAATTCACTTCCTCTTCGATAATAGCCGAAGGTACCTGCAATATGGCGGATTTGTTTTCTCTAACCCAGTTCTCGCCAATATTTTGCGGTATGTGCATCTGATCATAGGCTGTCCAGCGGGAAGGAAGCTCATTAAGCCCGATAGCTTTTATTTTAATGTTGGATGCGCAGCTAATGGTCGTTACTGCGAAAAGCTGCATTAATCCTACCTGGTCGCGGTTTACGACATTTTCAAGACAGGCTAATGCTCGTGATGATGCGGTATAAATTATTTCTATCTCGTTTGGATTCCAGCGCGCCGTCCTGCCTGATCCTATTAGTTTGTCTGCATATTTCGCAAGTACTATTCTATAAACCAGCATAATTAAGCGAGGGCGCCAAATTCAATGCGAATCAGTTGTTCTTCAATAAGCCGTATGCCGGTTATGGTATCCATAAGATCAAGGGGCCGTTGATTGCCCAAACCGTACGCAGGGATGCTTAACCACTGATGAAAATTGCGTGCCGATCCAAATACCTCGACGCCTTTGTCAAAGAGCGCAAATGACTTCAACAGCTTTTCACTTAGGGCAGCATCAAGTGTTAAATCACGAACAACATGATTTTGAATAGTTTTTACCGTTGTTTTAAAGGTCTCCTGGAATTCATCCTGGGTAAAACCTGAAAGAGAAAGAAAATCAAGGGCAGCTTTGGCATTCAACCCTTTTTTTGAGCGGTTTAATAAACTAATATCATTGGCATAAAAAGGCTTGTAGTAAACCGCCGCGGGCTCTGAAACATACAAATCCGGACCGGAATTATCGTGGTATTTAACAAGTTTTTTACCCTTTACCGATGGGCCCTTTTTTAAGGTTTCAGATTTTTCAACCTGGTTTACTTTATTCTTTTTAGTTGCCATGATTCAGTCCTCTAAAACAAATATAGAAATTTTTCCTTAAATAAAAGAATTTTTTCCATGCTTTGTTTTATAACTCTATTTTTTGATGCTGATAAGGAATCTCAACATCCACAAATCCCTTTTCCAATATTTTCTCCTTAAAACGCTGCTGTACTTCATATTCGCCATGAACCAGGAAAACCCTTTTTACCTTTTTAGGATCCTGGCCGCCTATAAAACGCAGCAGGTCTTCATAATCACCATGAGCGCTCATCGATTTTATTGAACGTACCTCAGCTACTACTTCAAATTTCTCACCATAAATAGATACTTCACGGTCGCCTCTTAGTAAGTGGCCACCTAATGAATTCGGTTCGCAATAGCCTACCATTAAAATGGTACAATTTGCTTTGCCAATATTGTTTTTTATATGATGTTTTACCCGTCCCGCTTCCGCCATACCTGATGAGGAGATAATAACACAAGGCGTTGGGTCATCATTTAACGCTTTAGATTCTTCGGTTGATTCTATAAAACGTAGCCCTTTAAACCCGAATGGATTGGCGTCAACCTTTAAAACATCCCTCACCGCCTTGTTATATACTTCTGGATGGTCCATGATTATCCGGGTGGCTTTTTCGGATAGGGGGCTATCCACATAGTAATGCAGATCGGGCAGTATTCCCCGTAGCTCCAATGAATTTAAGGCATACAATAATTCCTGCGTGCGGCCAACACTAAAAGCCGGTATAATCACTTTTCCCCTCTTTATTTCGCAAGTTGACCTGATAATTTCTAGAAGTGCATTATCAATAGCGCCAACATCTTTATGAAGTGAATCACCATAGGTTGATTCGAGTAAAATATAATCAGCCTGCGGAAAGGGCTGCGGATTTTTTAAAAGCATATCACCGTACCGCCCCACATCGCCGCTAAAGGTTATTGATGTGTACCGGCCTTCTTCAAAGACAGATAAATGTACAGCAGCACTTCCGATGAGGTGTCCGGCATCGGTGAAACGAAGCTTTACTCTCGGAGTTATCTCATATTCTTCATCGTAATCGACTATCTTAAACAGCCTCAGCGATTCCATAGCCTGATCTTCTGAATATAAAGGCTCAAGCAGAGGCAGCCCGTTCCTGATCCTGTGTTTATTACTATACTCCGTATCCTGCATTTGTATCCTTGCTGAATCCATTAGAAGTATCCTCGCGAGATCCATTGTTGGGGCCGTGCAAAATATTTGTCCATTAAATCCTTCGGCAACCAATCTGGGTATTAACCCACAATGGTCAATATGCGCATGGGATAATATCAAGTAGTCAATTTTCGCAGGATTAAAGCCAAAATGCTCATTCAAATCCTCGGTATGCTCGCCCATACCCTGGAACATGCCACAATCCAGCAAAATACGCGTTCCGTCATTTAACTGCAGTAAGTGTTTGCTGCCGGTTACGGTACGCGCGGCACCATGGAAAGTTATATTCATTTAAAATATATTACGCTGATAATAAGACAATTAAGAGGAGATGAACAGACTAACTAAATACTTAGTTGTAAATTTGGTTTTAATGTAATAACTTCGATTAACCAACTAACTATAGCTGATTAAGTTTACTTGAAGGTAGTAATTGATTTCGACGATGCAAATTTTTCTACTTCAAATCAACGTAAAATTTTCTTAACCAAATACTATGGAAATAAAAGAATTAACGCGAGCCGAAGAACAAATAATGCAGGTATTGTGGCAGTTGCAAAAGGGATATGTAAAAGATGTGATCGAATTACTGCCCGAGCCGAAGCCAGCATATAATACAGTGTCAACCATTATCCGGATATTGGAAACAAAAGGTTTTGTGGGGCATACGGCCTATGGCAAAAGTCATGAATACCATCCAGTGATCAGCAAAGAGGAATATCAAAATTTTGCTACAGACAAACTGATGAACGGATACTTTGACAATTCGGTAAAAAGGATTTTCTCCTATTTTGTAAAAAAGGAGAAAATTGATCTGAAAGAAGCTGATGAGATCATGAAACTGATTGAAAAACTTAAAGAATAATAATTATGAACTGGTGGCAATACTTAATGCTGGTAAACATCTACCTGCTGTTGTTCTATAGTTTTTATGCGCTGTTGTTAAGTAGGGAAACATTTTTTCAGCTTAACCGCACTTACCTGGTGGCTGGGGCGCTGTTGTCGTTTTTTATTCCGCTCATACAGTCTGATTGGGTGAAGAATTTATTTATCACCCAAAAAGTAAAGTTAACTATATATGGCAGTCCCGTTATGTTTTATCAGTTTAAACCTATTGAGCATACACAGATCACCGTAGGACAGATATTAGTTACTATCTACCTTGCAGGGATTGTTTTTTTACTGGCCAGATTTGCCTGGCATTTGATAGTCCTTAATAAGGTTATTGATCGTCCGCAGCCATCAGCCCCATATTCATTTTTCAAAAAAATTAATCTCGGAGACAATATCGAAAACCAGGAAGTAATAGCCACGCATGAACTGGTGCATGCCAATCAATGGCACTCCGCGGATGTACTGCTCATCGAAGCAGTAGTTATCATCAACTGGTTCAACCCCGTTGTTTACCTGTACCGTTTTGCCATAAAACATATCCATGAATTTATTGCCGACAGGGAGGCGCTCAAATCAGGGACCGACAAAGCCGATTATGCATTGCTGCTGTTGAGTCAAACTTTTAACACCCCCGCACATCAGTTAGTAAATCCCTTTTTTAATCATAGTTTATTAAAACAACGTATAGTTATGCTTCAAAAAAACAGATCGCACAGAGTGGCGCTATTTAAATATTGCTTATCGGCGCCATTATTTGTTTTGATGCTTGTCTTATCTTCTGCAACGGTAAATAACAGCAAGCCGATACGCCTGATAACTAAAAAAGCCCGGCAAGTATTTTTAGCCCCAGCGGATGAGGTTATAGATATCAAGACTAACGATTTTACACCCAATGGGACAAATCAAGGAGGCCAAGTGAAGAACGTTGAAGGGTACGGCAGTAAAAAGGTTCTGTTGTTTGCAAAAAATGATACGCTCAAAAAAAGGGATGGCAAGGTATTCACTTCTGTTGAACAGGTACCGGAATTCCCAGGGGGCATTGAAGCGTTCTTTAATTTTTTGTCAAAAAACATAAAGTATCCTGCGCAGGCGCGGAAAAATAACATACAGGGCAAGGTGATAATTTCTTTTATTGTGGAAACGGATGGATCACTATCTGGCGCTAAAGTGCTGCGTGGCATAGGATATGGCACCGATGATGAAGCCTTACGTGTTATCAAATTATCGCCAAACTGGAGGCCGGGCATTCAAAACGGCAAACCGGTAAGAGTGTCTTATTCGGTACCGATATCGTTTACGTTGGCTGATGCCAAACCGCAAAAAGAGAACAAAACGGGTGCGGTAAATGAAAATAAAAACACTTTGGACGGTTCCTCCACAATTGTGCCAGCCGCAGGAAATATGGATACAGGAAAAATGTACGCCCAAAATGGTTTAAAAACTTCTTCGCCCCTGAGTTCTTCTGTAAGCGTGCTGTATATAGTTGATGGCAGGCGGGTAAGCGACCTATCGGGCATTAATGCTGATGAAATTCAAAGTATAAACGTGTTAAAAGATAAAAGTGCGACTGACATTTATGGTCAAAAAGCAGCCAACGGCGTTGTTATAGTTACTATGAAAAAGAACAAA
>Ga0206898_10315_pt1 | contig 12577 bp, 13 predicted proteins | sample Alteio_BWOrgHeat_50_FD_153237 | JGI IMG/M metagenome (GOLD analysis project Ga0206898, IMG submission 153237) | Enriched cells from forest soil in Barre Woods Harvard Forest LTER site, Petersham, Massachusetts, United States -... | ecosystem: Environmental > Terrestrial > Soil > Temperate forest >...
GTGGCGGCGCGGGGGCGAATCAGTTCGGGCAACAGGGCGTGCCCCATACGGACCCTCAGCATGACATCGATGCGGCCCTCGAGGCATGGGTAGAAAAAGGTACAGCCCCCGCGCAAATCATTGCTTCCAAAACAGATAAAGGCAAAGTTGTTCGGACGCACCCCCTTTGCCCGTGGCCAGCCGTTGCGAAGTGGGACGGCAAGGGCAGCGTGGACGATGCGGACAGCTTCAAGTGTGTAGCGCCCTAAGACGCTACTCCGCTTTGCGGCGTGGAACTTTATCTACTTAGCCGACAATAGTAAATGACGTTCGGGATGCTCAAAAGCGACGAGCAGCTTTACCAGCTCATGAAAAAGGGGGATTCGCAGGCTTTTGCGGATCTTTACGAGCGGCGGGAGCCTGCCCTCTATCGCTATGCCCTCCACATGACCGGCAGCACAGCGGCAGCCGAAGAAGTGGCGCAGGAAGTTTTCGTTCAGCTGATGGCAGCGAATACGAGGTTCGATGAGAACCGGGGTTCGCTGGAAGGCTGGATGTACGGGGTAGCGCGGAATCTGGTTCGCGTGCAGCGGCGCAAGGCGGGCAAGCCGGCGCCGACGGCGAGCCTCGACAGCGAGCCTGTCTTCGAACACGACATTCTGGGCGGGATGATCGACGGCGAGAATCTGACTGCTTTGCGGGCCGCCGTAGCGGAATTGCCTCCGGCGTACCGGGAGGCGGTGGTGCTGTGCGATCTGGAAGAACGGAATTACGACGAAGCGGCGCGGCTGATGGGATGTCCCGTAGGGACGATCCGATCCAGGCTGCACCGGGCTCGCGGTCTGCTGGCCGCGAAACTGAAACGCGCAGGTGCGCCCGTCTACGCAGGATCAAGGTGAAGCAGATGAGTTGCGAAGAGATTTCGGAAAAGCTGGTGGAAAGCGTGCGGAAGCAGATGGCTCCGGGCGCGGCGCTCAGAGCTCATATGCGGGCGTGCCCGGAATGCCGGGATCACTGGGATGAGCAGGAAAATCTGACGGCTCATCTGAAGGCGATGCGGTATGCGGCGGCGGATTTGCGGTCGCCGGCAGCCAGCCGGGAAGCGGTGATGGCGCGTTTCGCCGCACAGAAGCGTGTGCATACGATGCCGGGCTGGCGCTGGGCTCTGGCAGCCGCGGCGGCGGTAATCATTTCAATTGTGGCTGTTCCGGATTTCATGCGGCGGGCAGTGACGCCGGCCGTTACTCCTGCGGCGAGCGCGGCGGCTGCCGATATGGGCGAGCCGGCCGAAGTGCAGTCCGACGAGACGGCCGAAGCCGAGGGTTTTATGGCAGTGCCGTTCGTTCCTCCGCTGGCCATCGGCGAAATGCTGCGGGTAGTGCATACGGAGCTGAATCCGGCGGAACTGGCGAGTTTGGGTGTGAATGTGGATCCGGCGTGGACTACGCAGTTACCTGCTGATCTCCTGCTGGGTGAGGATGGAATGCCGAGGGCGGTGAGGGTGTCCGAAGCGTCAGACGGAGGTTTTTAAAAGGGAGCTTATGAAAACAACAGTAGCTGCACTGTGTTTTGTTCTGCTGCCGGCTTCGGCGCTAATCGCGCAGGGCCCTCGCGGCGAAGGGCGCGGTCCTATGGGCCGCGGTCCGGGGATGATGATGGGTGGTCCGGGTCGCGTGGTTTCCGGCGCACCCTATTCGGGAACTGAAGTGGTCTCGTCGCAGGAAACTCTGGCCGACGGCAACGTGATCCAGCGGAAGCGGACGACGAATGTCTATCGCGATAGTTCGGGCCGTGTGCGCATGGAAGAGACCATTACGCCGGACGCTGCGAGCGGAAAGGCTCCTTATACGATCGCTACCATCTTCGACTTCGTGGGCGGCAAGCGGTATGAGCTGAACTCCTCGACGATGATCGCCCGTGAGAGCGTGCTGCATGTCCCGCCGGCAGGGGGACGCAATGGGAGCGGGAGCGGCGCAGGAACCGGCACAGGTACCGGGACGGGAACCGGCTCCGCTTCACCGATGGCTGTACGGCGCGGGGGAGTAAACACCAACGATCCCAATCGCCCGAGCGTGGTGCGGACGCAGCTGACCGCGCAGAACGTGAACGGCGTGATCGCTTCCGGTGTGCAGCATGTGGAAACGATTCCGGTGGGCGCGATCGGCAACACGCGGCCGATTCAGACCAGCCGGGTCGAGTGGGTCTCGAACGAGCTGAAGGTTCCGGTGCAGATCAAGAGCACCGATCCCCGGTTCGGATCGAGCGATATGGAGCTGATGAATATCGTGCAGGCAGAGCCGAGCGCTTCCCTGTTCGTGGTTCCTCCGGGATATACGGTGAAAACCGGCGGGCCCGGTGGGCCTCGGCCGCAGATGCGTGGTGGACCGCATGGTCCTCCGCCTCCTCCGCAGCAATAAGCAGCGAGTTTTAGAACGCAGTGAAAACCGGGCCCCGAAATCGGGGCCCGGTTTGTTTTTCGGGCGCATGGCAGGGAAATTCACCAGTCTGATTTACTGAATCCCTATCGACAATAGGGTATACTGCAGACATGGAATTTCTGGCCGGTTTCCTTATCGCGCTTGCGATCGGGGTGACTGGCGTAGGAGCTGGGAGTATCACGGCTCCGATCCTCATCCTCTTCTTCCATCAATCAGCTTCTGATGCGGTGACGACCGCCCTGGTTTTCGGTACCGTCGTCAAGCTCATCGCAACGCCGATTTACTTCGCTCGGGGTCAGGTGAATCTTCGGGTATTGAAGTTTGTCGCCCTGGGCGGGCTGCCGGCGGTGGTAATCGGCAGCTTCCTGCTGAATGCTTTCGACAAGCGCTCGCTTACCCGTCCAATCCTCATCATCGTGGGAGTCACGGTCGTAATCTCGGCGGCAGCTACGTTCTGGCGAAGCATCTCTCCCGCAGGCGTAGCGAAAAAGCCAGTGTCTGAGAAATGGCTCCCGTGGATTGTGGCGCCTATAGGATTCGAAGTGGGATTTTCTTCCGCCGGCGCAGGCGCGCTGGGAACGGTCGCGCTCATGCGGTTCACCAGCCTGCTGCCGTCGGAAGTGGTGGGAACGGACCTGGCGTTCGGACTTTTGCTTTCGATATTCGCCGGCGGAATACACGCCACAATGAACGGAGTTCCCTGGGCGATCCTGCTGAAGCTTCTGGCGGGCGGAATTCCCGCAGTGCTGATCGGAACGCAGCTAACGACGATATTGGCGCCGCGCAAAATGCGCCTCGCGTTATGCGTATGGCTGATTTATATCGGGGCGCAGCTTTCGTGGCGGGCGTTTCAAACAGCTCAGTGAGGGAGGAGGCCCGGGGCGCGGCTTCCGAACAAGCGGCGCCACCGGGAGGAGCATCAGAACTTACTCTGCTTACTTGCCCTTATAGTGCAGCAGGGTCGAATTCTTCTCAGAAAAAGATGGGCGCTTGTCCTGCTCCACTTCACTCGCGCCTTCTGACGGAATGCAGCGAATAATGGCGGGCTGAATGCCAAATCGTTCGCGGTAACGCGCCGAGATCGTCTCCGCGAAGTGCTGGACGAAATCGGGATGCACCAGGTTCACCGTGCAGCCGCCGAATCCGCCGCCCGTCATACGGGCGCCGAAGCAGCCAGAGATTCCCACCGCGGCGTCCACCAGAAAGTCCACTTCATCGCAGGTGATTTCGTAATCATGCTGCATACTGCGGTGGGATTCATTGAAAAGCTCGCCCATCCGGACCAGATTTTTCTTTTCCGCGGCGCTGACGAAAAGCTCAACCCTTAGGTTTTCGGAAACAATGTGGCGCGCGCGCCGCGTGACGACTCGCGGCATGGGAGTCTTCTCGATCATCTCGGGCGTCGCGTCACGCAGCGAGCGCACCTGCGGGTTGAAAGCTTTGATGCAATCAACCGCGATTCCGCATTCCTCGACCCTTGTGCGGTAAGCGGACGCGCCCAGTTCGTGCTTCACCATCGAATTGACAGCGACGATTTCGACGTTGCCAGGAAGCTCGACGGTGCGATAGTCGAGACTGCGGCAATCGATGCGGATGGCGGCGTGCTCATGACCGAAGACGGCCACGAACTGGTCCATAATGCCGCAGGGCATTTTGACGAAGTCGGTTTCCGCGCGCCGGCAGAGAGTGGCGATTTCGACGCGCGAGAAATGGCGTCCCTGAAGAAGCGCCAGGGCGGAAGAGACTTCCAGCGCGGCTGAGGAGCTGAGGCCGGAGCCTTCGGGAACGTCGCTGCGAATGTCGAGATGCAGCGGCTCGATTTCCACCCCTGCGCGAACAAGCTCGCGGGCGACTCCCAGAACGTAGTCGCTCCAGCAATGGGCGGGCTTGGCATCGGCAATTGATTCCAGCGGCCAGGAGCGATCTTCTCCCTTGGCGGCGGAATGGACGTGCAGACGATTATCGGACGCGGAGCGCGTTTCGATGTAAGTCGCGAGATCGAGCGCGATCGGAAGCACGAAACCGAGGTTATAGTCGGTGTGCTCGCCGATCAGATTGACGCGTCCCGGCGCGCGGAACGTGCGGGCCGAATTCAAGCGCGGCGGCTCCGCAGGGCGAGCAGAAGGAGGATGGCGCCGAAGACCAGCATGGCGGCGCCGGTATAGAGATCGACGTTGCCGTCCGTCATGGGAGCGTGCGGATTGGTGAAGCTGTAGCCGATCAGGATCAGGCCTGTGGCCGCGAAGAAGGACCCGGAGGGGAGTCTGAGGTCAAGCATTGGATTCAATTTACAGGAACAATAAGTTCAGAAAAACTAAACAGACAGCCACCACAATAGCGAGCGGAACCGGGCGTTTGTACCAGGGTACGCCTTCTTCGCTCGGAATCTCTGTTAAACCGTATACAAGTCCACGAAGTTTCGCTTCGGGATGAGGGGCGGTGGCCAGGCTGACGAGGATGGTGACCAGAAAACAGGTGGACCAGGCGAAAATCGCGATCCAGAAGTTCTGCGCCATCTGGGACGGAAAGTGGTGGATATTGGCGATCCAGGCGCCCTTGCCCTCGGCTTCGCTGAGTCCGTGGGTGAGCGCGGCGGCGGTCGTTCCGGAGAGAAGACCAATGAAAGCGCCATGGCCCGTGGCGCGCTTCCAGAACATGCCGAGCAGGAAAGTAGCGAAGAGGGGCGCGTTCACGAAACCGAACACAAGCTGCAGAAAATCCATGATGTCGTTAAACTGGGCCGCCAGGTAGGCCGTCGCAATGGAAAGCAGGATGCCAACGATAGTGGTGATGCGGCCTACGGTGAGGTAGTGGTCGTCGGAAGCTTTGGGCTTAATGTAGCTCTGGTAAATGTCGTACGTGAAGACGGTGTTGAAGGCCGTCACATTGCCCGCCATGCCGGACATGAAGGACGCCATCAGCGCCGTAAGGCCGACACCGAGCAGTCCGCTGGGATAGAACTGCGCCATAAGAGTGGTGAGGGCCTGATCGTAATCGTAGCCGCCCCCTTTCGGCGGAAGCGCGTAGCCGGAGCCCATTTTCGTGAGCGCAAGAGCGGCGATCCCAGGCAGAATCACGATGAACGGCATCAGCATCTTCGGGAAAGCTGCGAGCAGGGGCGTGCGGCGGGCGGCAGACATAGAGTCGGCGGCCATGGCGCGCTGGACCACGAGGAAGTCGGTACACCAGTAGCCGAACGAGAGCACGAAGCCGAGTCCCGCGACGAGGCCGAAAGCTTCCACACCCATCGGGTTCTGATCGGCATGGCCGACGTAGCGCCAGGCGTGGGTCATCACGTCCGGCAGCCGTTGCTGCATGCCGGCCCACCCGCCCGCACGCATCACAGAGAGAATGGCGAGGGGCGCGAAGCCGAGAACGATCAGGAAGAACTGAAGAACTTCGTTGTAAATCGCGCTGCGCAGTCCGCCGAGGTAGGTGTACGCCAGAACGATCGCGCCCGAGAGAAGAATGGAATTGTTGAAATTCCAGCCGAGCACCAGGTTGAACATCTTCGCCAGCGCGTACATCGAAATGCCTGAGGAGAAGAGCGTCATGATCGCGAAAGTGATAGCGTTCAGACCGCGCGTCTTCTCGTCGAAGCGCATTTTGAGATATTCAGGCACCGACCGCGCCTTGCTGCCGTAATAAAACGGCATCATGAAGACCCCGATGAAGAGCATCGCGGGAACGGCGCCGATCCAATAGAAGTGCGACGTCATGATGCCGTATTTCGCGCCGGATGCGGCCATGCCGACCACTTCCTGGGCTCCGAGGTTGGCCGCGAGGAACGCCAGACTGGTGATCCAGACCGGAACGTGGTGGCCGGCGGTGAGAAATTCGCCGGAGGAGGTGACGGATGGGCGAAGCAGCCATTCGCGCCGCCCGCGCCGCCGGATACTTCAACGCCGGTACTGTCGAGTTCCTGGCGTCGAACGACGGTAGTTTCTATTTTCTTGAAATGAATACGCGCCTTCAGGTTGAGCACCCGGTCACCGAACTCGTCACCGGACTCGACCTTGTGCGTTTGCAGATCGAGATCGCGGCCGGAGCCAGGCTGCCATTCACTCAGGATCAAATCCAGCTTCGCGGGGCGGCCATTGAATGCCGGCTTTATGCCGAGGATCCGGCCAACAACTTTTTCCCGTCACCCGGGCGCATCGAACAACTGGCCGAACCCGCCGGCCCGGGCGTTCGTCTCGATTCCGGCGTCTATGCCGGCTGGAACGTGCCGCTCGACTACGACCCCATGCTCGCCAAGCTGATCGTGTGGCACGATACCCGCGATCTGGCTATCGCCCGTATGCTGCGTGCACTGGGCGAATACCGTATCATCGGCATCGAATCGAACCTGGCGCTCTTCCGCGCCATCCTCAACGAGCCGGCATTTCGTGCAGGCGACCTTCACACGGGCTATCTCGATCAACTTCTCCGAGACCACCCTATTCGTGAAGAAGCCCCACCTGAGCTTGCCGCCGTTGCTGCCCTCGCCGCACGCCCGAAACCAGAAGGCCGTCCCGCAGCACAAGCCTCTTCGCGCTGGCTCAGCGAAAACCGCAAAGACCTCTTTCGCTAACTTTCTTAAGCGAGGCTGGGCAGCGGTTCACACCACACCAACTCAAGCGCGCGGCGGATACTCTCTCGATCCCACTCAGAAATGCCGGCCGCTCCTTCAACGAGCATCAGGAAGGTGCGAACTGTCCTGGTCTGCTCAGGGCTGAGGCACTCCTTGCGCAGGCGCGGCCGCTCTGTTTGCCGAGACAGGTCACTGGGCTCATCATCGTCGTCGTGATAGACGGCAAGTTCGTATAAGGTCCACTCACGGATGCGTTGATCCCGAGCCTCGAGGTGATTGAGTGAGCGCACGAGCCAGGCGGGCAGGAAGGACCGAAACGCTTCGGGTGACAGAAGAGGCAGGCCCCCAAATTGGGCCTCGAATGTCTCGTCGGTAAGATCTGTCCAGGAGTGTCCGCGCAGGCTCTTTTGCAATTCTTCACATTCGTCGCACTTGCATCCCCGAGTGACAACGCCCTCGAAAGGCTCGGACGGAAATGCTAAGTGAATCAGGCGACAAACCTCTACTCGATCCGGAAATCCCATACCCGCGCATCCACCTTGCCCTCTTCGTATTCGATGATGGCGTACTCGCCCTTTTCCAGATCGTCCTGTGGCCAGATCTTATAGAGACCGCTTTCGGTCAGCTGTTTGGTGAAAACCTGTACCGAATCCCGCTCTTCCGTGGGAATGTTCACAACCGGCTCAATCCTCACCTGCTCCACGATTCGAACGCCGCCCTTTGCTGTCAGCTTGACCAGCGCCAGCGTATCCGGCAGGGATTGCTGCAGATAGAACTCGGGCCGCTTATCCTCCCGAATCACCATGGACGAATGCTCGCCGTCAACCTCGATCGTGCCCTTACCCGCCACCATCGGGATGGGCGACAGGACCTTGAGCACACTCCGGCCCTTGTTGCTGTGGTACACAGTGTCGGCCTGTTTGAAGATCACCAGTTCGTCGTTCAACACGCGATAAACACCGGGGTCCGTGGGAATCTTCAGAATCTCCTTGCGCTGCTCTTTCAGCGCTTCGGTCTCTTCGTCGATTTGCTTCGCCTGCTTATCGAACTTCTCTTTCTTCGCCGCCGCTTCTTCGTCGGTCCGTTTCAGATCGGCAAGCGCGGCTGGCATTTCCTCCCAGTCGCTGCGCTCCACGCTGTAGTAGGTAATCCTGTCGCCCTCGACCTTGTATTCGCGCACAACCTGAAAGCTGCCGTCCTTCATATACAGCTTCAGATTGGCCGCCCAAACGCTCGCCGCCAGTGTGAGGAATACAACTGCGAACCTTCTCATACGTTCTTATAATAGGGTCACATGAAAAACAGGACTCTGGGCCGCACCGGTTACGAAGTCGGACAAATCGGGTTCGGCGCATGGGGCATCAGCGGCAAACAGTGGATCGGCGCCACCGATAAAGACTCTCTCGCCGTCCTCAACAAGGCAATCGAAAGCGGGGTCAATCTGATCGATACCGCCCTTGCCTATGGCGAGGGAAAAAGCGAACAGTTGGTCGGCCGTGCGGTCGCCGAGGCAGGCAAGCGTGTCTACATCGCCACCAAGGTTCCGCCCAAGAACCGGCTCTGGCCCGCCCGCGAAGGCATCGGCATCGACGAAGTTTTTCCTTACGACTACATCATTCGCTCGACCGAGGAGAGTCTGCGCAACCTGGGCGTCGACACAATCGACCTGCAGCAGCTCCACGTCTGGAATCCTGCCTGGCTCGATCGGGATGACTGGCGGCGCGGCTTCGAGGATCTCAGGAAATCCGGCAAGGTGCGCTTCGTCGGAGTTTCGATCAACGATCATCAGCCTGATTCCGCCATCCCCCTCATCGAAACCGGTCTTATCGATACGGTGCAGGTGATCTACAACGTCTTCGATCAAACCCCCGAAGCGAACCTGTTCCCCGCCTGTCTGAAACACAACATCGGAGTCCTGGCCCGCGTTCCGTTCGACGAAGGCGCGCTCACCGGACGCATCGACGAAAACACCGTCTTCCCCGAAGGCGATTTCCGCAACTCCTATTTCCGCGGCGATCGCAAGCGACAGGTCGCTGAGCGCGTCAACGCCCTGATCGCCGATCTGGACCTTAAACAGGTGAGCGACCTTCCGCTGGTCGCAATGCGTTTCTGCCTCTCGCACCCGGCAGTGAGCTGCGTAATTCCGGGCATGCGCTCCCTTTCGAGTCTGGAATCGAACCTCGTGGCGTCCGGCCAGGGACCGCTGCCGGATAACACCCTGGCGCTGCTCCGCGAGCATGCCTGGAACCGCAACTTCTACTCCTGACGAACGGTCGGCCACCACGCGGCAAACCACTGGCTGAACTGATCCAGTTCGCCGGCTCGTTCCGCATTGAAGGGGACCGCGGAGTCGCCCGCCTTCTGTTTCCTGATCTGAACCGCGCGCTTGATCGCGATCGGGGCAGGGAAGCGCGAGGCGCGTGCGACGAACTCATTCATTCGCTCATCGCGAGCTACCACCAGCTCGGGAATCGCGGCCGCGCAATCGGAAATCACTCCATCGGCGCCCTCTCGCAGCGCTCTTAACGCCACGCAGTCGTTGCCGGTGAATAAGGCAAACGGCCGGTCGCGGCGGAAATCCCGCAGGTCCTCGAAATAGTTCCAGTCGCCGCTGGAATCTTTCACCCCCGCGAATCGGCCTGAATCCAGCAGGCGCTTCGCGGTTGCGATTTCGATGGGCGAGGTGCATTCCGGGATATTGTGCAGCAGGATGGGCACGGCATCGCCGGTCTCTCTCGCGAAGACTCGAAAGAACTCCTCAATCTCCGGTTGCTCATAGCGAAAGAAGCAAGGAGGCATCAGCAGCAGCCCATCGGCGCCCGCACTGATCGCCTCACCGGCGAGGTGAATTGCCCCGGAGAGGGTGGAATGACTGACCCCGACCATCATCGGCACACGGCTGCGCTTTGAGCCCAGATACACAGCGCGTTGCCGGTCCACGAACGGGAAATTGAGAAATTCACCCGCTGAATCCAGCAGAGAAATCCCGGTTACTTTCGCCGCAGCCAGGAAATCCAGCTGGTCCATGAGCGACGAATAGTCGATATCCTGCGTCCCCGGCCGGTTGGGAGTAACCGCCGCCGCGTACACCCCCGAGAGATTCAGCTGCCGTCCGGCGCGGGCCATCTGCGTTACGTTATCAAAAGCCCTTCCATAAAAGCTCCGCGTCCGAGCGCCTCACATAGTTAGCTTCGATGGACGCCACCTCGCAGGGCTTGCCCGCTTGCTGCCTTTCGATTGCACTTCGGGCGATCGCGCCTGCCAGAGCTCGCGGCGCGATTGTTACCGGCATGGGCTCATATCGCGTGCCCGAGAGCGCCGCTGCAAAAGGATCGAAATCGGCGCATACCCATTCGAAGTCGCGATCGCCCAGCAACTCAAGAAACCTGGGGAACGGCGCCACGACTTCGTCAGCCACGGTGTTTCCCGCGGAATCGTACAGCGCCCCGTAAACCTCGCCGCGTTTCGCGTCGATCACCGCAGCTCGCAGCGGCCCGCTTCCGAACGATGCCAGCGCCTGAAGATTCGATACGGCGGCTGCTGGTTTCCCCAGCACTTCCGCCAGTCCTTTGATCGCCGCCAGTCCCACGCGAACGCCCGTGAACGAGCCTGGCCCGGAAGCGCCCGCGAACAGCCCGATATCGTTCAGCGCAACGCCTTGCCGTCCCAACAGCGCTTCGATCTGACCGAACAACGATGCACTGAAGCCCTTCGGCTCATGCAGCAGGACTTCTTCAATCACGCCGGATTCGTTCGCCAGCGCAAGGCTTCCGAATTCCGCAGTCGTGTCAGCGGCCAGCGTCAGCATCACTTGTTGAGAGTGTAATTCCGGTCGAGAACATAAACCTTGCCCAGACCGTTCATCGCACACAGACGTACATGCAAAGCCGCCGGATAGTTCGCGGCGATGTTAGCGGGAATCGTGAATGTCCCCTCGGGCCCGGTGCCGATGACACGATAGCTTCGCTCATCCACAGAAACTTCACCGGTCCACTCGAAGGTCATTTGATCGATCGCCTTCGTGTGGCGCTTAAACTTCACCTGAAACCTGATTGGACGCCCCAAAGAGAGCGCATCCGCCGAGGGCTCCACAATATCGAAGGGGATCTTGTCCGGATTGCCCTCGATCTCCTGCAACTGGAGCGCCTGCTCGCGCGAATCGAACTTCACGCTTTTCAGCATGCCTGCCTTTGTGCCTTCGCGCGAAATATGCAGAACCCAGTCGTGGCTTTGATCCGGAGGCATCACCGTGTAAGCGCCCTCTTTGTGGTCGTTCTTCGCCTTCACGTGGTCGCCGGAGGCCGGGTTGATCCACTCGACGTCATACCCGTGCGGCTCCGTGTTCACTGTCACCGCTCCGCTCGGCTTTTCCACATACACCACGTACTCGATGCCTTCGAGCGCGAGGCCTCGCAAATAAGTGCCATCGGACGAGGTGGCATCGAAGAACGGTTCCAGTTCCCAGTGGCGCGTAGTCCGCATGAAGTCGTACCAGGCCTTCATCTCATTGGCGGATGCTTCGTCCGGCACCACGGTGCCTGGATACTGCCCATCCATCGAGGCATTCCAGAGACGATGCCGGAATGTCTCCGCATCCCTGGCGCCTACGCCGAAGTTGTCTACTCCGGGATACTGATACATTTGTTGCTCGACGCCTGTGATGCGCCCATCGGCCGTCTGATACGACCGGTAGCGGAGCCAGCCATCGTCCGCCAGCGGCGCTGAAGTGGAATTCGTGCGCGTCGAGCGGATGTGTTTATAAGGATCGAGCGCGGTCTGGTATTCGCCGATCTCTTTCAGGACTTCACGGCCGTTGTCGTAGGTCTCCCACTCTTCAAGCCCCTGCCACGTGACATCGAATGCAGCCAGACGCGAAAGTGCATAGGTGAACCACTTCTGGCGGTCGTCATGCGAAGGCAGAAGACGGTTCATCAGGCCGTTCGGGCCGAAGAAAGCGAGATCGATCATAATGCCGCGATCGTTGGCGTAGCGAATCTTGTCCTCGGCTGCCCGGTAGAAATCAGGCGAGCGGAACTGTGCGGCGGTCGGTTCGTCGACCAGCGTTACGGCCAGATGATTGAAATGCTGTGACGCTCGGGCATCCACCATCTGCCGCCACGCGCCCGCATCCATCGAAGCGAAGCCTGGCACCACGCCACCCATCCATAAATACGGTGTGACCGTGTTGCCTTCCACGGTCGCGAAATGATGCAGATTGGCGGCACGCAGCCATCCTGTCTTATCGTTGCCGGTTACGCTGAAGCCGCCCTGCTTGCCGTTGAGGGATTCCGCCGCACTGGTCAGGCGGTAAGTGTAGGCTCCCGCTTCAGTGGGCGTGAAGCGAATGACCCACTTTGTTCCTCCATCCCAGAAGGCGCGCACCAGCGCCGTGCTGGCGAGTGGCGAGCGGAATTCGGCATGAAGGTCGAGCCCCTGTTCGGGATTGGCGGCGGGGATATCGAAGATCAGGTCGCAGGGGGAATAGCGGGGGACAGGCTGGCACACCGTTTGCGCCCAGGCTGCCATAGGAAGAAGCAGAAGGGCGGTGAGGCGAAGGGTCATCTGGCCTTCCGGTACCATTCGAGTG
>Ga0206898_10317_pt1 | contig 12568 bp, 14 predicted proteins | sample Alteio_BWOrgHeat_50_FD_153237 | JGI IMG/M metagenome (GOLD analysis project Ga0206898, IMG submission 153237) | Enriched cells from forest soil in Barre Woods Harvard Forest LTER site, Petersham, Massachusetts, United States -... | ecosystem: Environmental > Terrestrial > Soil > Temperate forest >...
ACCGGCAAAGCAATGCGGCCTTCTTTTCACTGAATCCCAGGGTTTCTGCACCTACATGAATGCTGGTGAGCACACGCGTGAGCTCCCAGGTGCAGGGAGCCAGGATGGACTCGTCAAAATCATTCAGGTCAAAATACACAGCCCGGTTATCTCCTTTGTAGGATCCGAAATTTTCGAGGTGCAAGTCTCCACATATCCAGGCACGGGTATCGTCCTTGATAGAGGCGTTTCGTGCATAGTCGTCGTAAAACAAATGGCAGGTTCCCCGGAAGAAAACAAACTCATTCGAACGCATGGCTTTGTATTTCAGTGCAAGCAGTTCGGGAATGCGTCCATGGTTAAAGTCGAGTATTTTTTTATTTACTGAATTCATATGAAATGTTTTAAGAGGAAGTCTGTTGATTTAAAAAGGAAAGCAATTGTCAATGTATCTAAAATACGAATTCCTTGATTTTTTTATCCAGCACGAGTTTCTGAACCAGGGAGTCGTGGTTCTTTTTCGCACCTTGTAAATCCCATTCCCCAATAATGCAACCTCCTTTATGACTTTTTGAAACTCCTTTGGATTTTAAGTGATACTCTTTGAAGATAACTTCGTAATTGGTCAGCAGGTTTTCTTCGAAATCGCACACAATCTTATAGGTTCTGATCTGATGTGAATCATCAATCAGCCTTTCGAGCCGGGTAAAGAGAAGTAGAACGATCAGTATAGCACCAGTGCCAACTCCACAGATAATGTATTCACCCGAACCAACTCCCATGCCCAGTGCTGCAGCCATCCAGATAGTGGTGGCAGTGGTCAGTCCGTTGATCTTGTTGTCTCCGCGAAAAATGGCGCCCGCACCTAAAAAACCAATACCGGTAATGATGTTGGCAGCAATCCGGTCGGGGTTAGGCCCTCCTATGCGGATAGAGAAAATGGTAAAGAGGGTAGACCCCACACAAACGAGTATCAGTGTACGAAAGCCGGCCGATTTGGAACGGTATTCACGTTCGGCCCCAATGATGCCTCCAATAAGCAGGGAGAGCAACAGCTTGATAAAATCTTCGTGAAAATTGTCTGTATTCATCCGATAAGTGGGTTAAGGAAATAATACCCCGTTGCAATCCAAACAGTTAATTGTTGGCAGGGTGCTTTGGTACTGACGGTTAATGGCTTTAACAAATTCGTTGGCAAGCAGAGCATATCCTTTCTGGTTAGGATGGTAACCATCCAGGCTAAAAAAGCCTCCGCTGATAAACTGACTGTTATAGTTTACTCCATCCCATTTCATTCCTGTGACCAGGGTGTTGAAGAAGGGGTGGAGGTCGGCCAATGCCAGGCCGTATTGTGCTGCTTTTTGAATAATAACCGTGTTGTACGCACCGATAGCGGCGTCAATAACAGCCACCTCAGAGGCAGTGAGCACGTACTTGTCGGGCAATGTGTTGTTGGGAAGTAAGCCCAGGAATTGACAACGCAGGCTGTCTGCCGGAACGGTAAGCAACACATATTCGCCCGATACCAGCTGCCTGAGCTGAGAAGGTGCGTTGGCATCGTGAATGACGAGCGCATTATTCCCGGCCGAAAAATGCACGTTGGTTATGCCCGAACCGGAGTAAAGGGAATTCAACGAGTCGGCTTCGGATTGGGAGAGTACTGTTGTATTGGACGGTACCAGCGAGTAAAAAAGGAAATGCGCGAAAATCGGGTAGCGTGGCCATCACACCCTTGGCTCCTCCTGCGGTAAGCCCGGAAAGTAATGTGTCCAGATAAGCACTGAACTGCATAGCGGAAGGGATTGTGTTTGGATACCCTCCGTTGGCGGCGTACTGGAAAATATCTTCCATGCCTACCCACAGACTTACAAAGGTGGCATGCTGGGCAACGGCGTCTCCATAAACGGTGGAATGACCGGAAACACTTGCAATGCGGTTAAAAAAGGGATTCGGGTTTCCAGAATAATAGTCAATACTCAAAGTAGGATTAAAATATTGGGCTAAGGTGGCTGCAGGCACAGCCAGGTTTTGAATGGCATTGCCGGAAGTGCCTGCCAGGTAGGGATTGCTTTGATTTACCGGCAACAGTGGAATAACGGGTGTGAGATTGCTTATTCCCTGACAGTTGGTAACAGATGCGAGGTGACTGGCGCTGATAAAAGGACCTAACCAAGGCTTGACACTTAATCCGAGCCCCTGGTTGTCGGGCATAAAAGCCTGACGGAAAGTGCTTCCCCCAACTGTCTGGAAAGACCTTGTCAGTAAGGCAGGGATACATTTATTCTGCCCTTCATAGTATAAGGCTCCGTCCTGGTATCCAGCCATGAAATCGCCCCCGATGGCTATGCAGCGTGAGAAATTGGCTGTCCCGGCTTTAGGAACAGGTGATTTCAGTGTGGGTGAACAAGAATAAAAGAAAGAGGTAAGGAGGAAACAGAAAAATACGACGTAGGTTTTCCTGCACATAGGTAACAATCGCCTAAAGGACAGCAGTAGGAGTGAGATTGATCGCTTCAACCGACAGGATTTCAGGTACCGAACGGCGTATGGTTTCTTCTATCCCGGCCTTCATGGTCATCATGCTCATGGAGCAGGACTTACAGGCTCCATGCAGTTCCAGTTTGACCACTTTGTCGGCGGTAACACCCACCAGGGACACATTTCCCCCGTCAGCCTCCAGATAAGGTCTTATTTGTGCCAAAGCGGCTTCTACCCGGGAGAGCAGTGTTTGTTCAGCTGTTGCGTCGTAATCGATGTCCATTGGTATCCAAAATTAAGAAAAAAAAACGGAAGAAGCTATACCGCTACGGATGATCCGACTTCGGCATTGCGTATGGCAATCTGCTGGGCAACAGCCATCGCCATAGCAGCGAATGCAACAGACTGAGGCGTATTGTCCTGCAATGCTGCCGGACGACCGGCATCACCTGCTTCACAGATACTTTGTACCAGCGGAATTTCACCTAAAAGAGGCACACCTGCACGCTTGGCCAGGTTCTTCGCTCCGTCTTTACCGAAGATATAATATTTGTTTTCGGGCAACTCCTGAGGCGTAAACCACGCCATGTTTTCTACAATGCCCAATATGGGAACGTTGATGGATGGGAGCTGGAACATGCTCAGTCCTTTTTCAGCATCGGCCAGCGCTACTTGCTGAGGCGTGCTTACTATTAGCACCCCGGTAAGCTTAACGGCAGCAACTAATGAAAGGTGGATGTCTCCCGTGCCCGGAGGCAGGTCAATAATGAGGTAATCCAACTCACCCCAGTCGGCATCGGTTAGCATCTGAGTAAGCGCGCGGGAAGCCATGGGGCCTCTCCATACGATAGCCTGGGAATTGTCGGCAAAGAAACCGATAGAAAGCAGTTTTACACCGTAACTCTCCACCGGGAGAATGAGGTTGCGCCCATTGACAACATGCATCCGGGGACGCTCTTTCTCTACATCAAACATGATAGGCATAGAAGGGCCATAGATATCGGCATCGATCAGGCCCACTTTAGCACCCTGCCTCACCAGCGACACCGCCAGGTTGGCTGCAACAGTAGATTTACCTACACCTCCTTTACCCGAAGCAACGGCAATGATATTCTTGACCTGCGAGAGGCTACTGGTATCTGTTTTTCGCTGGGTGGTTACCTGGGAAGTCATGTTCACCTTTACAACCGCTTCTTTATCGATGTAATAGAGGATGGCATTCACACAGGCTTTGTGTATGAGTTCCTTCATGGGGCAGGCAGGGGTAGTGAGTACTACGGAGAAAGAAACGTTTTTCCCGTCTACCACCACATCCTTCACCATTCCGAGGGTAACGATGTCTTTATGAAGATCCGGATCGTCTACATTCCGTAGGGCTTCCAGCACTTGTTCGTATGTAATTGGCATGTTTTAGGCTTTGTTTACAAAGTTACATTTTTTAACGGCTTGGTCATAGCTTTAACTCCACCACAGGATCCCAGTAATGCTTCTTGAAATCAACAATTTTATCCTGCTTTACCTTGATCCCTTCCTTTTCGAGCAGCTCCTGCATGCGGGAAGGAGGAGAGAAGTGCATCTTACCGGTAAGCAAGCCATCGCGGTTGACTACACGATGGGCCGGAACGGCCTTTTTCTGGTTATGCGATCCGTTCATCGCCCAGCCAACCATACGAGAAGAACGACCAGTACCCAGGTATTTGGCAATGGCTCCGTAGGAGGTTACACGGCCTTTGGGTATAAGTCTAACTACATCATAAACGTCCTTAAAAAAATCGCGGTGTTTTTCCATAGTGGGAATCAAGCAGGGGTTAGGGTAGGCTCGGGTGTTTCTGTTTTCATCCTGAAAAGATCATAATTTATTCTGATCCAAACCAGGATACAGGGAAACACTTTGACCACATGAGGAATCATTATTTGTGTTCGAACGGTCGGTGGGAAAAGGTCGGTGGCTGGCAAAACGGTGAAAATAAAAGTAAGGGCAAGCAATACCTTATTGGGGATGCTTCTGGGTTGGTAATAATACCAGATAGCCACTCCCGAAACAGCGATGATGAAACTGGGTGATTCGGCTTTGTGGTTAAAAATCACTACCCATATAAGCAGAGAGGCAAGATAAAGCAAACGGAAGGGGAGTTGTTTGTATAGTCTTACACGCAGCAGCGGCAGACAGATTCCGACCAAGCCGATAATGGAGACCAGTAGTTTGGCTGGGTGGAGGTTAAACCAGGAATGCAACCAGCCCATTACCGAAAACCCATAAGAGGCCGAGTGATCGTCTATGAGCAGATGGCCCCAGCTTTTGTATATACCCAACAGCTCAGCCGGAGAAACAACGAGAAGTGGTAGAATACCCAGCAACAGCATCCAGCAAATACTGTAAAGCACAGCCCTTGCTTTGCCAGGATAAAATAAGAATAACAGAAAGGCCACAACACCGAAAATCTTGATATAGGTAGAAAACGCCACAAACAGCGCTGCCAGCAGCAACTGTTTTTTTTCGAGCAGCAAAAAAGTAAAAAGGATGAGGCCGGCGATGAGACAATTGCTTTGGGAATTCAGGAGTGAGGTGTATGCTTCTATCAGGAGGAATCCGCTCAAGCCCAGCTTTTGCGCCTCATTTAAAACCGGTAGGCGGCGGATAGCAAAAAAAAGCAGGAAGGCATTGAGGAGGTTCCAGAATAGTAATCCGACAAAGGTCGGGACTACATTGAATGGAGCCATTAATAAGGCAAAAGTGGGACTGTATTTAAACAGATCGCAATGTTCGGCAGGGAAGTTCTGATACAGGTCCTGATGATGAATCAGGTGGGTAAACGAATGGATGAAAATAAGGTAGTTGCTGTAATAAGTACTGTCGCCTCCTCCAGATGGGTTGTTTGGAGAAAGCAGGTAATTCTGTAAAGTAAGCACCAATACGGTGCTCACCAGGATTGCCCAGTAGGAGGCCGGTTTATATAAATACTCAACAACTTTCTTAAACATGGGCGTGCTCAAAAACGAAATTTCAGATAACAAATCTTAAAACCCTTCTTCGAGAAAATGCCTTCGTAATGGGTTTTTATTTCAGTCAGTTCGGCAGGACGGGCTTCCGGGTTCGCATACAAATCGTCTGTATGATCAAGTAGGGTATATCTATTTTCGGCGATCACTTCCAGTGTGTAGTCGTAAAAGGACTTGGAATCGGTTTTTAGGTGAATGATGCCATCGGGTTTAAGAAACTTGCGGTACCGATCGAGAAACCGCATGCTGGTTAACCGTTTTCGTTCCCTCGTTTTCTGAGGCTGGGGGTCGGGAAAGGTGATCCACAACTCACTCACCTCCTGAGGTCCGAAGTAATAGTCGATGAAATCAATTCGGGTGCGCAAAAAAGCGGCGTTTGACATGGAGTCTGTTTCTATCTGCTTGGCACCCACCCATAACCGGTTTCCTTTCAGATCGACACCGATGAAATTCTTTTCAGGCGAACGTTGAGCCAAACCTACCGTATATTCTCCTTTTCCGCATCCAAGCTCCAATACGATGGGGAGATTGTTTTTGAAGAAGCCGGAATGCCAGTTCCCTTTTAGCGCAAACCCGCGGGAGATTTCCTGGAAATTAAATTCAAATACATGCGGAAACGCTTTGATTTCCTGGAACCGCTCTAACTTTTTCTTGGCCATACCTGAGTATTCGGCTGCAAATTTACAAATAAGCCGGTGCCGCGAAAATCGCCTTTTGCCCATAAATTTCTAATTTCGTGAAAAGACATCCCTTGAAAAAAGTTCTCCTTGCACCGCTTGACTGGGGGCTGGGTCATGCAACACGTTGCATCCCGGTTGTGGAAACCTTGCTGGAAGAAGGAGTGGAGGTTGTCATTGCGGGAGAAGGAAGGTCCTTGGAGTTGCTTCGTCAGGAATATCCTTCGGGTGAGTTTCTGGAGCTTCCGGGTTATGGTATCACCTATCCGAAAGAGGGCAGTCTTGCGCTCCACATGCTTCGGTCCATTCCACAAATCTTGCATGGAATTCAGCGGGAACACCGGGAGTTGCAACCGCTTATCCGGAAGCATGCGATAGATTTGGTTATTTCAGATAACCGGTTTGGCTTGTATTCCAAACAAGTGCCTTGCGTTTTTATGACTCACCAGATTTTTATTCAGGCTCCGCTTGGAAGATTCCTGTTGGAGCAGATTAATAAGCGGTTTATCGCTCGCCATACGGAATGCTGGATTCCAGATTTTGCGGGACAAGAAAATCTTTCCGGAATGCTCTCGCATCGGAAAGTGCTTGGAGCAAATTATCACTTTGTCGGTCCCCTTTCCCGCATACAGGGGGAAATAAAGGCACCCTTAACAAAGTGCGACTATCTGGTAATTCTCTCTGGCCCCGAGCCTCAACGAACTGCTTTTGAACAGGAAATACTCCTGCAAGTTGCCGAGCTGCCAGGTACTGGAACGGTTGTCTTGGGCAAGACAGATAGCCAGGAATGTTACCACATAGGAAATGCTGAAGTATTGGCTCACCTGCCGGCCAGTGAGATCAGGCAGTATCTGGAAAATGCCGGGGTAATCATCTGCCGGTCGGGTTATTCCAGTATTATGGATCTGGCTGCCGCAGGTAAAAGATGCGTATTTGTTCCCACCCCCGGCCAGACTGAACAGGAATACTTGGCGGGTTACCATCAATCCAAAGGGCATTGCATTGTGCAGCAACAAAGGGAGATGGATCTGAAAATAGCTTTGAAAGAAGCGGGCTCAATACCGGGCTTTGCCGGGCAACAAGGCAGCAGGCATCAGCTTCGCAACCGCATAAGGGCCTTACTTAGATAGGGTTCAGGATTTTTTAAGCGTAAACGAAAAGGTAGAGCCTACCCCTTCGGTACTCATCACTTCAATATGTTGTTTGTGGGCTTCAATGATATGCTTGACGATGGCGAGGCCGAGACCGGTACCACCTTGTGCACGTGAGCGGCTTTTGTCCACCCGATAGAAACGTTCGAACACCCGGGGGAGATGTATTTTGGAAATACCAATACCATTGTCTACCACTTCAACGATTATCTTGTCTCCCGCATCGTGAATCTTCACTTTCGTCTCTCCGTTTTCACGTCCGTACCTTACCGAATTCACCACCAGGTTTACCAATACCTGCCTGATACGGAACCGATCACCCATAACATATACTGCGTGGCCGGTATCGTTCACCATTTCGAAATGAATCTTATTGGCTTTGGCACGCATTTCCTCGGCATCTATCACATCCTGAACCAAGGACACGAGTTCAAAACGATCAATGTCTAGTTCCAGTTCGCCGGTTTCGAGCTGGGTTATCGCCTGAAGGTCTTCTACAATCGCAATCATCCGGTCAACACTCCGTTCTGCCCGTTGAAGGTAATCACGGTTGATTCCTGGATCATCAATCCCTCCTTCCAGCAGAGTGAGAATATATCCCTGTATGCTGAAAATAGGTGTTTTCAATTCATGAGACACATTGCCGAGATATTCCTTGCGGTACATTTCCAGGCGGTTCAGCCTGTCAATCTCTTCTTTTCTTTCAGAAGCCCAGTCCTGCACTTCCTTGTTCAGAGTTTCCAGAATGTCTGAGGAATTCTGACGCTTCTTCTTTTCCGGAGCCAACTCTTTCAGTTTGCGCAGGTGTTGCAGCACGGAATTGATCCGACGGAAAATGATCCATTCAATAAAAAGCCAGGAGAATAAAAAGGTGAGCAGGAAAACAGGCAGGAAGAGACTGAAGAAATTTCGGAAAAGATCAATCTGTAACGTGCCCTGCAAGGACGTAGTAAGTGCCAGGATCGCGGTGACAAACAAGGAAATAATCAGTGCAACGATCCTGGGTTTGGTCATGAATTAGAATTCGAATTTGTAACCAACGCCTTTTACAGTGCGGATGAAGTCATCACCGATTTTTTCCCTCAGCTTGCGGATATGCACATCAATGGTTCGGTCACCAACCACTACATCGCCTCCCCAAACCTTATCGAGGATCTCATCTCTTCCGAAAACCTTGCCCGGGCGGGATGCCAGGAGCGAAAGCAATTCAAATTCCTTACGTGGCAGGCTGAGTTCATTGCCATTGTGGATAACCAGGTAACTTTCCCGGTCTATACGCAGGCCCCCCAGCTCCATATTGTCTTCAGGCATATTACCTGCGGGTGTGCGGCGAAGCAATGCTTTGATCCGGCTGATCAGCACACGGGGTTTAATAGGTTTGTTAATGTAATCGTCGGCACCTGCTTCAAATCCGGCAATGTGCGAATAGTCTTCACTGCGGGCAGTTAAAAAGGCAATCACGGTATTCTCCATCCCTTTGGCCTGGCGCAGTTCCCGGCAGACCTCTATGCCATCCAATTCAGGCATCATCACATCCAGCAGAATCAGTTGGGGCTGTTCTTTTTTGGCGAGCAGAATGGCGTCTTTACCATTGAGTGCGGTGAAAACCTGATAATTCTCCTTCTTGAGGTTGTAGCTCAGGAATTCAATAATATCCGGTTCGTCATCAACCAATAAAATCTTAAGTTCTGAATTGTCCATGTCCCGTTTTTTTGCAAATGTACCCGCTACTAGAGGTAGTCGGATTAAAAGGAAGTTAAGTTAATATTAATGATTTCACATTCTATTTACTTAATCATAATACAGCGACCATGTTCTCCCAAGCAGCTGAGGCCCATACTGCTATGCAACAAGCAAAATTAAGCATAAATCGCTGAGTGTTAACAAGTGCGATAATTTACCCGTAAACTCATCCTGTTGCGGTTTATTTTTCAAAACGGTAGCCGATTCCTTTAACGGTTTTGATATGGTCTTCCCCGATCTTTTCCCGGAGCTTACGAATATGCACATCAATTGTCCTGTTGCTCAAATCCATTTCCCCTCCCCAAACCTCATTGTATATTTCTTTGCGAGTAAATACTTTGCGTGGGGAGAAAAACAAAAGCGACATCAGTTCGAATTCCTTGCGGGGTAATAGAATTTCTTTTTCTCCCTTTTTCACCAAATAGCGTTCCCTGTCTATTGCAATGCCATGAAATGAACCCGGCGTGCCTGCGCGTATCTTAAACCGTCGCAAAAGAGCTTTTATCCTGGAAAAGAAGATCAGCGGACGACACGGTTTGAGAATGTAATCATCGGCTCCGGCATTGAATCCGGCGATCTGTGAATAGTCTTCATTACGTGAAGTGAAAAAAGCAATCAACGTATCTTTCAACCGGGAAGAACCCCTGAACTCAGCACATACTTCCACTCCATCCATCTCCTGATTGAGAATATCCATGATGACCAGATTCGGAGAAAGATTTTTAGAATGTTCCAGTCCGACAAGGGGAGAGGTGAAAAAATGAAGTTCCGCATTCAGTGATCGAAGACTCTGTCTGACGAACTCGTGGATCCGCGTATCTTGGTCGATAACGACAATCTTTATTTTTTCCTGGGTCATCCTTTTAATTTTGCCGTAAATAAAGGCATAGTATATTACCTCCTTGTTAATTCCCATTTAACCTTCAATTAATAAAATGCAAACTCATTCCCCCTTCTTTAAAACGGTTGGTTTGCGTAGCCTTCAACACGTGCTTGTGAATAATTTGTGGTATTCATAATGTGAGGGGTGTTTTGGGGTAACACCCTGGTAATACCGATCAGGTATGTTTGTGAGATGAGCAGCCAACTCCCTACATTAAAGTCCGTCCTTCTGGTAGATGATGAAGAAGATATTCTGGAATTACTTTCCTATAATTTCAGAAAGTCAGGTTTTACCGTTTATATAGCCAAGAATGGATTGGAAGGTTATCGTCTGGCATCTGAAATAATACCTGATCTGATTGTGTCTGACCTCTGGATGCCGGAAATGGATGGACTATTGATGTGTAAGCACATTCGTGACAGGAGTGAGTTGGACTTGTCCCGCATCATCATGCTTTCTGCCGATTCGGATGAATATAAAATTGTAGCCGCTTTAAGTGCTGGTGCCGATAAATACCTGACCAAACCAATCAACCCTTCTTTGATTGTAAGCCTGGCCAAGGAACTGATGGGGAAACCCCGTGCGGTTAATTGATTTTACCCGCATTTCTGGATGCGAAAAGTAAGCGAATAACTTGTGAAAAAGTCATCCAGGTGTATGTCCCTGATTTGCGGGTGCCGGTTTCCAGAGGGGTAAAACCCTTGTTATTATCCAGGTTACGGAGTGCTTCTTTAATGTCTCCCAATGCTTCGATGAGCGCATTGTGGCTTATCCAACTCCACATTCTGTAATTTTCTTCTGGTTTTAAGGAATAACCACCCTGTGCCAATAGCGGGCCGCCGTCCAGGTTGTTATTTACCTGAATTAATGAAAAGCCGATGTAGGCATGCTCCCGTTTAAGCAAAGCCCAGAGATTGGTATGTAGTCCCTTATATTCAGGTGTTATACCCTCATGCAATACAAAGGTGCCGAGAGGAGGAATGGTATATAATTCAGGTTTGAAGATAACGTTGCAACACATGCTGAATATAATATCCGGGGCAAGCGTCCGTATTAAATCGAGCCAACGGGAATCGTGTATGTTTTCCACTTCATAAGTTGGACATTTCAAAGGCATGCTGGTGATATAATAATCAGGCTTTGTCAGGAATAGTTTCTGTTCCGGTTTTCGGATGTAGGTGCGGTCAAACACGTGAAACAGGAGTTCATCCATCACCCGGATAATCCCGTATCGCTTTATTCGTGCCAAAATCCTTTTGTACCTGTTCGAAAATTTTCTTCGGTTAGGTTCTAGAAAGAAGCATGCAACAACCTCATGTTCGGCGGACAATTCGTCCACTATTTTGCGGTTAAAACTATTATCCCGTCCTGCAAAAAGTATTTTCATGAATGTTCAAAAGCATCGAACCCGGCTTGGCGGAACGGGGTTCAAATAACTATGTTTGGTTCTGAACGATAAAGTTATTACGAATTCATGAAAGGACACATTTGAAATGAGGTGGTGTTTTCTAATATTAAAATTTTGCAGCTTGTTCCGAAACAATATTCAGTTACAAAGACTGACCTTGTTCTGAAGTAGGAGTTTAGAGTTTCTCCCCTTTTCGAATCTGATCAGAGGCTTGTTCCAGTATTTGATCTTTTTCCTTGAATGCCCCGAATACTTCCACTTTTCCCATGCTTTCATTTCCCTTTGTAACCGGAACCCATTCAGCGATGCCATTCGCGTTGCGTATGACAAAGACGCCTTCTGTATTGGTAAAAACAGCGGAAGCGGGCACGACAAAAGCAGCGGCTGTTCGTTTCATGTTTAGTTCCACTTCGGCATACATACCTGGCAGGAGACGACCGTCTTTATTCTCTACATCCATCTCTACCATCTCCGAGCGCGTTCTGGGGTCCAGCTTGCCTGATACCCGTTTGACGTTTGCTCGGAAGGTATCCGAAGGAAATGCTTTTACCTGAAACATCACCGGCTGATTTGCACTTAAGCTGCCTGTATGTATTTCAGGCACGGCAACAACTAATCTCAACAGACCTTCCTGATCCAAACGCAACATGGGCAGGTCGGATCCTTTTCCGGCAGGACCGGCATAAGCGCCTGGATGTACATTGCGTTCGTTGATGATGCCATCGAAAGGGGCTCTTACTACCAGGTAACCTCTTAAATCACTAATCGCCTGGAATGCCGCCCTTACGGCACTCATCTCCGAACTGTCGGACTGCATTTTTGCCTGGGCTTGCTCCAGGTCATTCGCTGAAACAGTCCCGGGGGTGCGGCTGGTTGTCAGCAAGCGGCGATAATAAGAGGTACTGGAAATAAGCAACGATTCCTTGCTTTTCAGCTTTGCACTGGCTTCGCTGTATTGTGCATCCAGCTCCGGAGCATCCAGCAGGATTAGTTCCTGGCCTTGTTTGACCTTACTTCCCCGGTCTACAAGTACTTCTTTTACGTAACTGTTGACTTTGGCGTAAAGATCCACTTCCTGAAATGCTTTCAGCTCTCCGGGGATACGAATTCTTTTGTCCAGATCATTTCTCTCCAATGTGAGTATTTTGCGCTGGGGAGGAGCGCTTTCTGCTTTCGCTGGTTCTTTGTGCTCTCCGCAAGAGGTCATGCCAAGCAAGCAAACAATAAAACCGATTGTATATAAGCTGAT
>Ga0206898_10318_pt1 | contig 12477 bp, 11 predicted proteins | sample Alteio_BWOrgHeat_50_FD_153237 | JGI IMG/M metagenome (GOLD analysis project Ga0206898, IMG submission 153237) | Enriched cells from forest soil in Barre Woods Harvard Forest LTER site, Petersham, Massachusetts, United States -... | ecosystem: Environmental > Terrestrial > Soil > Temperate forest >...
GTTAGCGGCTTTAAATTTAGGTGTAAACCCCAATTTGGGCGATGGGGCAGGGGCAGCAGTTTCCGCAGCAGGCGGGTTTGGTGCGGGTTCTTCCTTTTTATCCTCAACATTTCCGGCTGGCTTAGCCATATTAGCTGCCTTAAACTTTGGTGTAAAACCTAATTTCGGCGAGGATGCAGGCGCGTTTGTTTCTTCGGCGGGTGGTGCCGGCACAGGTTCATCCTTTTTATCCTCAACGTCTCCGTTGGGTTTAGCCATATTTGCAGCTTTAAACTTCGGCTTAAAACCCAATTTAGGTGAAGGGACGGGGGCGGCAGCTTCTGCAGTAGGCGAGCTTGGTAACGGACCATCCTTCTTATCCTCGATACTTCCGACAGGCTTAGCCACATTCCCGGCCCTGAATTTTGGCACGAAACCTAATTTGGGTGATGGGGCAGGTGTGCCAGCTTCTTCAGCAGGCGGGCTAGCTAACAGCTCATCTTTTTTATCATCGCCGCTTTCAGCAGGTTTAGCCATATTTCCCGCTTTAAATTTTGGCACGAAGCCCAATTTCGCAGGCGGCGCAACCGATGTTTCGATTAAGCTTTCTGTTATCGTTTGTTCAGCCAGCGGATTGGCAATATGAACCTTGTCGCTTTTAACTTCTATGGCCAATGGGAATTGATGCCTCAGTTTGTTGAACCAGTATTTTTTGGAGTGGTCAAAACTCTTTTCGCCCATTTGCTCGAAATGCGTTTTAAATTCAGAAAACAAACCGCCATTTGCTGATTCTAAAACAGCAAGGTCAATTCTTTTCTTCTTAAAAAACTCTTCGAAAGTCATGGTAATAATTTGAAAATTTGATGATTTGAAAATTTGAAGATGTTTTCGAGATTAAAATTTAACGATTTTTTAATAATTTTCAAATTGTCAAATTTTCAAATCTTCAAATTAAGACATCAAGATCAAGCTGATTAAAATGAATCCCTTTATCTGTTTGCACCCAATCCTCACGTTCCTCATCCGTTGCTTGCAGCAATTTTGGGAACCATTCTAACGGGAAAGCCAACTGTTTGCCATCTGGTTTTTCGACAAAAAGCAAACCATTGCCAAAGGTAACTTTAACTTTTTTTTCTTGCTTTCGTGAGGTGAATAGTGGCATGTTTTTAATTTCGGATTTCGAATGTTCGATTTCGGATTTATATTACTTATTCGGCGAATTTGCCATTAAACCTCTTGTAGGCTCAGTCGTTTCAATATGGATTTCTCTATTTTAGGCGATTTTCGATTTCGTTTAATTCCGAAATCGAAAATCCGAAATCACAAATTCTTCTACTCCGCCATATTATGGTACACCGCCTGCACATCGTCATCTTCTTCCAGCCGGTCAATCAGTTTCATTATCTCAGTAACCTGCTCTTCGTTTACATCATGAAATGATTGGGCAACGCGCTCAAGCTTGGCTGATTTTACTTCGATACCAGCCTCTTCCAGCGCCTTTTGCATCTTGCCAAAATCTTCAAAGGCAGCGTGAACTACCGCAAGATCGTTGCCGTTTTCATCGGCTTCAACAAACAGGTTTTCCAGGCCGGCGTCTATGAGTTCAAATTCCAATTCTTCAAGGTCATGCTCACCTGGCTCAAAAGTAAAAGTAAATACGGATTTACGTGTGAATATAAAATCAAGCGAGCCGGTTTTTCCAAGCGAACCATTATATTTTGTAAAATAGCTGCGCACGTTGGCCACCGTGCGATTAATATTGTCGGTAGCCGTTTCTACCAGCACTGCAACACCATAAGGAGCGTAGCCCTCATAAACTATTTCCTCGTAATCTTTTTCGTCCCTGCTGGTAGCCCGTTTTATAGCAGCTTCCACACGGTCCTTCGGCATGTTCACCGCTTTCGCATTTTGGACAGCTGTTCTTAAACGTGAGTTGGTGTTAACATCACCGCCACCGGCCTTTACGGCCATTACTATTTCTTTCCCCAGGCGGGTAAACTGCACCGCCATTTTAGACCAGCGCTTTAATTTTCTTTCTTTACGGAATTCAAATGCTCTTCCCATTTTTTTAGTCGGTAGTCCATGGTCGATAGTCCATGGGCTTTACGTTAAGTGTAATATTTTATCTATGGTTTTTCACAACTAATCAATGATCTATATAAAATGGATCCTTGACGATGGACAATTTGCAAATATAATATTTTTAAACCTTTAGCCTTTCACCTTTCGGCCTCAACCTTAAACAATGTCTTTGAGGTTCACCAGCATATCCTCCACCATTTTTGGCAGATCATACCCCGGTGTCCAATCCCAATCCTTTTGCGCGTAACTATCGTCAATTGATTTCGGCCAGCTATCGGCAATTGCCTGTCGGGGATCGTTTTCGGCGTAGCTAATTTCAAAGTCCGGGATGTGTTTCTTTATTTCATTGGCTAATTGCGCGGGCGTAAAGCTAATCCCGGCAAGATTGTAAGAAGAACGGATGTTTACCGAATCGGCAGGCGCATTCATAAGCGCTACGGTGGCCCTTATGGCATCGTCCATATACATCATTGGCAACGCGGTATCTGCTGAAAGGAAACACTCATATTGCCCTGTTTTTAATGCCTGGTGAAATATATGCACGGCGTAGTCGGTTGTGCCGCCGCCGGGATTGGCCCGCCAGCCTATCAGTCCGGGATAACGCAAACTGCGTACGTCCAATCCGTATTTGGTGAAATAATATTCGCACCAGCGCTCACCTGCCAGTTTGCTGAACCCGTACACTGTATTGGGATCCATCACGCAATATTGCGGGGTATCGTATTGAGGAGAATGCGGCCCGAAAACCGCGATAGAGCTTGGCCAGAAGACTTTTTCAACCTTAAACTCAACCGCAAAATCAAGCACATGAAGCAGGCCGGCCATGTTCAGGTCCCAGGCCATCCGTGGTTTTTGTTCGCCTACGGCTGATAGTATGGCAGCCAATAAATAAACCTGTGTGGGCTGGTGCTTATCAAATATATGGTGCAGGTTATCCTTATCTAAAACATTGACGATCTCATAAGGGCCACTGTTTTTGCGCATGTTATAGACCGGGCTTTTCAAATCTGAAGCGATAACCGCGTCTGCCCCATTAATTTCCCGAAGGGCAGCTACCAGTTCGGTACCGATTTGCCCGTTAGCGCCAATAACAAGGATCTTTTCGCTCATATGATGCGGTGTTTGTCGGCAAAGGTAGGGATTATTAGTTGATTGGGGTTGATTAGGTGAGTAGTTGATTAAGTAAAAATGATGACATACTGGAAATGCGGTGATACCAGCAGTAATCATTAAAAATATACTAAACAGGTAGATTTAGTTCTACATAAAAAGCAAAAAAAATCGCATATTTGCGGATTAGAATTATTTATTATTAACAATTTAACAAAATGAAAGTCGCAGTAGTAGGTGCCACAGGTTTGGTGGGCACTAAAATGTTGCAGGTCCTTGAGGAACGCAACTTCCCCGTTACAGAATTAATCCCGGTAGCTTCAGAGAAAAGTGTTGGTAAACAGATCACTTTTAAGGGTAAGCAGTACAAGATAGTTTCTGTTGAGGATGCGATAAAACAGAAGCCCGATGTTGCCATATTTTCGGCAGGGGGCAGCACTTCGTTAGCTCAGGCGCCACTTTTCGCGGCTGCGGGCACAACTGTTATTGATAATTCATCCGCATGGCGTATGGACCCAACCAAAAAATTGGTTGTTCCTGAGGTTAATGCAGATGTATTAACGGCTGATGATAAGATCATAGCTAACCCAAATTGTTCAACAATACAAATGGTAGTGGCGCTTAAGCCGCTGCATGATAAATATAAAATTAAAAGGGTAGTAGTGTCAACCTACCAGTCGGTAACAGGTACTGGTGTAAAGGCTGTAGACCAATTGTTCAACGAGCGTAAAGGCGTTGACGGCCCTAAAGTTTATCCATATACCATCGACCTTAACGTAATTCCGCAGATAGACGTGTTTACGGATAACGGTTACACCAAAGAAGAAATGAAAATGGTGAACGAAACCGTTAAGATTATGGGTGATGCCAATATCAAAGTAACTGCTACAACCGTACGTATCCCGGTTATGGGCGGTCACTCAGAGTCAGTAAACATTGAGTTTGTTAACGATTTTGACCTAACTGAAATACGCGAGTTATTGGCAAAATCCCCGGGCATTGTTGTTGTGGACGATACCGCGAATTTAAAATATCCTATGCCGCTTGACGCGCATGATAAAGACGAAGTATTTGTAGGCCGCCTCCGTAGGGACGAAAGCCAGCCAAACACGTTGAATTGCTGGATAGTATCTGATAACCTGCGCAAAGGCGCAGCAACCAATGCAGTGCAGATAGCTGAATACCTTGCTGCCAATCATTTGATCGGGCAAGCGGTTGAAGCTTAGTGATAAGTTGATTCAGTTGAATAGGTTTATTAAGTTGATTGGGTTTGGAAACTTTTCCACGGCAACTTAATCAACCACTCACATAATCAACTAAAAACAAATTCAAATAGGGATGATCGTAAGGTTATCCCTATTTTTGTTTAAGTGATTTGATATATGAGAGCGGTTGGTTTTTTTGCATTTTTATCATTTTGTTTAATTTGCCTCCGTGCATCGGCCCAAACTTCAAAGGCAATTGAAGCCGACCTTTATAAATCGTTTAAAAAGATTAATTATTGGAATAATAGGCGATCTACAGATACAACAGCAAATTGGGTTGATTCGCTGGAAAAAGCGAATGATGTATTTGGTAAGAAACTAAAGCATTACACCAGCGCCTACCCGTTTACCATTGACCAGAAATTTTCGGGCTTTTCAAATACCGGGTTGACTATAAATGATTCCGGCGACGGGCATTTCAGGATCTATTCGTGGGATACCTACATGGGGGGCACGATGCATGATTTTGCAAACGTAATTCAATATAAAACCGGCCAAAAAACAAATTCGATTTTGGACACGACATCCGGCGAAGGCGAACAATATGTTTATTGTTATTCTGGTTTATATACTATAAAGGCCAATAATCAATCTTATTACCTTGCCCTTTATTATGGCGTATTTTCAGGGAAAGACAGAGGAGAGGGGATAAGGATATTTTCAATTGAGAAAGGAAACCCCATTGATGCAAAGCTGATCAAAACCCAAAGCGGACTGCGCAGCAAACTTTATTACGATTATGACCTGTTCTCTATCCCGAAAAACGTGAAAGATGCAGATATCCATTACGATCCGGGCAATAAAACAATCTCACTCCCGGTAGTTGTCGATCCCGGAAAAATTACCGGTAAACGGATTGTGTACAAATTCACCGGGAAGTATTTTGAAAAGGTGATAAGTAAGAACTAATATACAGGTCATTTAAAATGTTTAACTTTGAATATGAACGAAATATTTTTCTTAGTCGAAGAAGCAATCGAAGGCGGTTATAACGCCAAAGCAATCGGCGAATCGATATTTACTCAGGGTGACGATCTGGACGATCTTAAAGCTAATATCCGTGATGCAGTTCAATGTCATTTTGACGAAGGACATACCCCTAAAATTATCCGGCTTCATTTTGTTAAGGAGGAAATAATTACAGTTTGATATAAATATTGTATGTCTCCTAAAATCCCCAGAGATGTTTCAGGCACGGATTTGATTAAACTGTTATATAAATATGGCTATGTTGTGGTCAGGCAAAGCGGCAGTCATATCAGAATGTCAATTGTCACAACAGAGGGCACCAAAAATATTACGATTCCCAATCATAGTGCTATTAGACTCGGTACACTGATGTCCATAATTAGCGATGTCTCCGATCATCTTAAAATAGATAAACAAACTATAATCGGTAAATTATAATTTATATTATGAAGAAGGGCATTGTTGTCCCCTCAATATTATATTAGGTGTGACTGTAGCATTTTGTTTTAGATTCCGATATAGGCGCGATCCACTATAACTTTATTTTATACCGTTTTGCTATCTTTGAAAACGCTATAAAATATGATCTCCTTCTCACACCGTGTTTTTATGGAAGTCGCGGCCAATCTAAGTTTTAGTAAGGCGGCGCAAACTTTATTTGTTACCCAGCCTGCTATCAGCAAGCATATTAAGGCGCTTGAAGACCAATACAAGGTGCCTTTGTTTGAACGAAAGGGCAACAGCATCCTGCTCACTGAAGCAGGCACTAAGTTATATGAATACCTGTTGCAGGCTACGGAAATAGAACGGAAAGTTGAGTACGATCTGTCGGTTTTAAGTAGCCTCTCGCATGCCGCCGGGCATTTGCGCCTGGGCGCTAGCACAACAATCGCTTTATATATCCTGCCATCTATCCTTTCAGGTTTTCAACGGGAGTACGCCAACGTAGATGTTCAGTTGGTTAACCGTAATTCGGAATATATTCTAAATGCGCTGTTAAACCACGAAGTAGATATTGGCATTATAGAGGTGGACAACAAACTTACCACAGTGTCTTACAAACCATTTATGAGTGATGAAGTGATACCGGTTTGTTCGTCCAAAAGTCCGCTGGCAGGTAAGGCTTTAAGTTTAAAACAATTTGTTAAAACACCGCTTGCTTTGCGCGAACGGGGCTCAGGTACCTTGAATGCGCTGCTAAAATCATTATCCGGCTTGCATATAAAACCAGCAGACCTATCCGTAAAAATAAGGTTGGGTGGCACCGAAGCATTGAAGAATTTTTTATTGGCCGATCAGTGCCTTGGGTTTATGCCCAGGCCATCTATCATTCGCCAGCTGGCCGAAGGGGACCTGGTTGAGGTGCCGATTGAAGGGCTGAAGATCACCCGCGATTTCTTTTTTATCCGTCGCAAGGGCACCGAAGATTTTGGTTTAACCAGTAACTTTATCAATTATGCTTTGCAGCATATTGGGGGGTGAAATCCTTAAGCCCTTAAACCGCTTTCACAGTGCGGCTGTAATATAAAAAGCGCATATTTTTATGTAAACTTATGTTTTTTGGTAAGCCTGGCATAGAGGGTCAGAAGCTAAATACCTGGCCCCGGTCGTGTTCTATAGGGGTGTTTTCAAGGTATAAAATACCGTGAAAACACTCTTGACCGTTAATTTTCTAATGAGTACTTTTAATCTCATTAAGCCTTGTTTACCAATCTGTTAATTCATCTGCTCCCAACCTGGTAAACTTGTGAAAATTCATTATTTTAATAACGACTATAAACCAGCTCAATTATGGCACAAGTTATCGACATCCATTGTCACCCTTGTTTAAAGACCTGGCTCTTCCCAAGTCATCATGTTTACGACGATACTTACCCCGTCAATCCTGACTTCAGTGAAAATTGCTTTGTCACCATAAACCAGATGCAGCAGGGCAATGTGGGTATTGCTGTTTCGGTCTATTACCTTCCGGAAGCGGAACTGGAAACCGAACAGATGAAAAACGAACTGATGACCATCGCCCTGGATGCGCTCAAACTCCTCTGTGGCAGGCTGCCGCTCATTGTGGAAGATAAATCAACGCCGCTAGCGTCATTTCAGCAAATGCAAAAATATATTCAGGTATTTGAAAACGACATCCATGTAGCTCGCGGCAATGGCGTTAACGTAGCCATCGCAAGGAGTTACGCCGACTTGCAAAATCAAATATTCGATAAGGGGACAACTATGTTCCTGCATAGCCTTGAGGGTGCCCATTGTCTGGGCAATGCGCCAATCGACTTCCAGACAGTATCTGATAACCTCACCTATTTTTTTAATATAGGTGTTTGCCAGATCACGCTAGGCCACTTTTTCGAAAATATATTGGTTTCATCATCTGGTGGCATCCCGCCTGGGTTGGCGGACAACCTGGGGTATGATCCCGACAATTACAATACTTACCCCAATGGTTACAATGGGCAACTCGCCATCGATATAATCGACAAGATGCTGGAACTCGGCATTATCATTGACCTGGTACATAGTCATCCGGGTGCAAAACAAATGGTGTATGACAGGAATGACGCACGTGGGGCAGCGCGGCGCCCGCTGACTTTTGCCCATACCGGTGTGCGGGAGATTGCCTTAAGGCATCATCCGGATATGGACCCCAAGTATTCCAGCATATTACCTGATAGCGCTGATATTTCAAAAATAAAGGATTGCAATGGCGTATTAGGATTGATATTTATGGATTATTGGCTGACCGGCGATGACAACCATATACCTGCCATTGCTGCTTTGATAGAGACTATTGTTTTCATCCGCGATGTGCCCGACAGCACCGGTCATAGCGGCACCTACGAACACATTGCTATCGGTTCTGATATGGACGGTTTTACCACCATCCCTGATGATCTTTTAGGGGCGCGTTTTATGAAAGATTTGGTGAATGCTATCGCCGCTATACCCGGGATTACCGATGACGATGTTGATAAGATCTGCTGGGCAAACTACATGCGCGTACTTAAGAATGGTTGGGGCAAGCAGGTATAATAAGCACGTTTGTCCGACACTACCTAAGGGCGGATTTCCCTGTGCTTGCCAACATTAAATCGAACAGTCTTAAAAACATTATCATGAGAGATAAATCAGAACTTCTAGGTATGGGCGATAGCCCGATCGTAAGCCAGTTTAGGGCGCTTTCGGAGGCCGGCACCAATGTCCCACCAATCTATAACGAAGGCCAGCTGGTCAGCGAAAACGTCTGGGGATGGGTGCTTCGTACCGTTGTAGGAACATGGACCAGCTTGCACGATTATAAGGTTTATGACGATCCGGTAAAAGGCGGGATTTTTACCATACCGGGAGACAGCGAAGCTGCGGTCAATATCGCTGTTTTGGGCGACTGGGCGTCCGATACTGCTGAATCAAATCTTATCGCCGCCCAGGCCAAAGGAAATACAGAAGACGAGCAGAAGGATTATACCATTCATCTCGGCGATACCTATTTTGTAGGTAAGCCTGAAGAGATCAAAGCCAATTTCTTTCCGGAAGAGGGAGGAGCATGGCCTTACGGGAAAACCGGCAGTTTTGCCTTGCTCGGAAATCATGAGATGTATTCGGGCGGCAACAGTTTTTTCGATGATTTGCTCCCGCGGATGGGTAACACCGACGGTAGCCAACCACAGCAGGCGAGCTTTTTTTGCCTGGAAAACCAGTATTGGCGCATCATAGGCCTTGATACAGGTTATGACTCTTTAATTCAGCCCCAGCGGCTTTCCCAAAATGCCAACCTGAAGATACCGCCTCAACAGATTGCCTGGCTCCATGATGTGGTCAAACTCAACGATGACAAGCGGGGGTTGATCTTCCTGAGTCACCATCAGTGCTTTTCGGCTTTCGAGCAGGAATTCCCTAACCCCCTGGATACAATTTCCACCCTTATGAATCCGGGCCGGGATGTGATCTGGCTTTGGGGACATGAGCATTGGATGTCTGTCTATGGCGCTAATTCACTGCACAATGGGAGCCGGGTTTTTGCCCGGTGCATAGGCAACAGTGGTATGCCCGTAGAATTGGATGCTAATGGTGGTGTTAAGCGTCCGAAGAGTAATTTTCCGCACGCACCGGAAAACAGGAACCTGGTGCTTTTCGACCAGCGGGAAAGGGAGGTTATTGGCGATAAAATACGGCTTGGACATAACGGTTACGTCGTATTGACTTTGCAGGGAGCCCAACTCTCGATCAACTATTTTGACGACAATGATGGGGCCGGGGACGGGCGCCAGATTTTGGGAGAGGTTTGGAAGGTGGATACAGGTACAGGGCAAATAACCGGCCAGTCGATACACGATTATACGATCGTAATGGGCGATATGGACCTCGCAGGACAATTAAGCACATTCTTAGGTGCCGAGCCGAATGATGCCGTCGGACTGCCGAGGCCGGCGTGAGAAGGTGTTTTTGGTGTGCGTCGTCAATCTTAAACATCATTTTTGGATTTCCAAAAATGATGCACTATTATATTGCAACAAATCGGCAAATCCTGGTTATAGCAACGTAACAAAAAATTGCTTTCAGCGCCAACGTTGTTAGCGTTAACAAACTGTGTTTTGCCGTCCTTAAACAGTAATCAAATTGGTCAGGAGGTTTATATTCTGATACCAGGGGCGAGTGATTACCATTTAATGTAGCATTTGGATTAACCCTTTGTAGCTTAACTATTCACCCAATCAACCAGTCAACTTAATCAACCAACTTACTGCAACTTCTTCAAAATCCCCGTTCCGAGCGCATCGGTACTCTCGGCTGCATTTGATAACACTACTACAGCAATATCCTTTTCGCCATTGAAGGCCAAAAAGCTGCTGCTGCCATTAGTGCCGCCATTGTGAAAGTAATAATCAATGCCGTTAACAGTAATAATATGCCAGGCCAGGCCAATCTTCACATCTTTGGTAAAAGTTATTTTGTGCGTTAATTCAATGGCTTTTGAAAGTTCATCGGTGCCGGGGTGCAAATTTGCTTTGGCGTACAGCATCATATCGTTAAGTGTAGACCGCAATGCACCACACGCTGCGAGTACATCAAAGTCCCATGGTTCGGTCGGCATGCCGCCCGCATTGTAAACTTGGACAAAGCGGGGTGAAGACAATGGGTTCAAATATTGGTCGGTGTTGAACATCCCCAGCGGCTTGCAAATGATGTCCCTTACCATCTGCTGGAAAGTTTCTTTGCCGATGCTTTCCAAAATACTGCCAAGTAACCCAACTGCTAAGTTCGAATAGGCATATTTTTCTCCCGGTTTACTTTCCAGCTTACAGGTTTTAAGGTATTGAAACAACAGCTCTTTTGTATAATCCTTATAGGGATTTAGCGGATCAGTTGCATGGCTGATCAGGTTATCAGGTATCCTGGCCAGGCCCGAAGTATGGTTGCTTAAATTCTGCAGCGTAATTAATTTCAGTTCGGGGTTTGCGGCAACAGAATCAGGCAGAAATTTGGTTATTGGGTCGGTTAATTTAACTTTTCCCTGGTTTACATAATAGGCCAGCAGGGTAGCAGTAAAAGTCTTGGTTATAGAGCCGAGCTCAAAAAATTTGTCGCCATTGGGTAATTTGCCATTCTTTTTTATCGTTTCACCATAACTATAGGTGCTTATCTTTCCATGATCAACGATGCCGATAATTAGACCCACGGTGTTTGCCTTTTGAATATAGTAGCGGGCAACGCTATCAACTTTTTTATCCGTCGGCGAGAGCATCGGGTTGGACGTTTGTACCAAAGCGGTTTTATCGCTAACCGGCTCAACATAAGATTGGAACAGGAACAGCTGAAGCTTATCTCGCTTATCGAGACTCATCAGCAGTTGCAATGTCATCGAATCAAACTTCAGTTTATAAGTAGCTACGCTATTGTTTACAAAACTGATAAGTGAGGATTCTTTGATTTCGCCTAGAGGGAATAGCTGTTTAGCAGCAACATCATGGAAGGTATTAATGCTTAATTCGTTTTGAAAATCATTACCGCCCATGTTGTAAATGGCATCGGCATTTTTAAGGTTAAAATATTTTTTAACCTGTAAAAACACGGAATCTACCTTTTGCTGCTGGCGGCTTTGGGCGGATGCGAATGATGCTATAACAAAGAGTAAAAGGATAGTGAATGCTGATCTCATTATAAAAATGCCTGCTCTATAACGTCGGGATCGATAAATTAATGTTGCCGGCAATTGAAGAAATCTGCTATGGGGTTTGACCAGCCAATAAAAACAATACAGCCATACGGATAGCGACACCATTTTCTACCTGGTCAAGTATAATGGATTGTCTGCTGTCGGCAACATCGCTGGTAATCTCAACGCCGCGGTTAATGGGACCCGGGTGCATTACAATGATATCTTTATCGAGCGAATCAAGTATCTGTTTGTTCAATCCATAGAGCATGGTGTATTCGCGCAGGGAAGGAAAATATTTTATGTCCTGCCGTTCAAGCTGGATCCGCAGCATATTGGCCACATCGCACCAGTTTAAGGCTTTGATCAGGTTATGTTCAACCCTAACACCTAATGAACCAATGTATTTAGGAATAAGCGTGGTAGGGCCGCAAACCATCACTTCGGCGCCAAGCTGTTTAAGGCACAGTATGTTCGAAAGCGCCACGCGTGAATGCAGGATGTCACCCACGATCACTACTTTTTTGCCGGCCACATCACCCAGCTTTTCGCGGATAGAGAAGGCGTCAAGTAGCGCCTGGGTAGGATGCTCGTGCGCACCGTCACCGGCATTTACGATTTGGGCCTTTACGTGTTTTGAAAGGAAGATGCCAGCGCCCGCATAGGGGTGGCGCATTACTACCATATCCACCTTCATGGCCAGTATGTTGTTCACTGTGTCTATCAACGTTTCGCCCTTGCTTACTGATGAAGAGGATGCCGCAAAGTTTACCACATCAGCGGAAAGACGCTTTTCAGCCAGTTCAAATGATAAACGGGTACGGGTAGAATTTTCGAAAAATATATTGGCAATAGTTACATCGCGCAGGGAAGGGACCTTTTTTATCGGCCGGTTTAATACGGTTTTAAAATTGT
>Ga0206898_10293_pt1 | contig 12393 bp, 9 predicted proteins | sample Alteio_BWOrgHeat_50_FD_153237 | JGI IMG/M metagenome (GOLD analysis project Ga0206898, IMG submission 153237) | Enriched cells from forest soil in Barre Woods Harvard Forest LTER site, Petersham, Massachusetts, United States -... | ecosystem: Environmental > Terrestrial > Soil > Temperate forest >...
CCCGATGCGGGCGGCGGCTTCGTAGGAGAGCAGGTACATCTGGTAATCGCGGATGGTCCAGGAAGGATCGGCGGCGCGGATGCCGCTGACGCGCTGGATGCCGTGGATCAGCTCGTGCGCCTCGGTGGTCAGCACGCTGTCCTGCGTGTCGCCGTTGGTGGAGGCGACGCGGACGACCCCGTCGTCGTCGCGCCATTCGCCGGCAGTGCCTTTATCGAGCGCGGAATAGCAGTAAAACACATCCGCCCGGGTCGAAAATTCGACCAGCGCCGGGCCCAGCAGGGCGCCCCGCTCCAGCGTCCGCAGGTTCTGCCAGAGGGGTTTCACGCCTTCCGGCGCCTGCGCATAGCTGTAATCGGCCTGGGTGCAATAATCGAGATGGGGGACGGCGGACCGGCCGGCATAGGCGAATTTTCCGCTCATATCGCTTTCCACGCGGGTCAGCGCCTGGCGCACGGTATAGCTATTGCCCTCGCCGCCCATCTTGTCGGCGACGCGGCGCCGGAGCTCGGCGCTTTGTTCGCCCGGCGCGAAAAGGCCGGGAATATCCGCCAGCGCGGGCGCGAGGCGCATAAGCTCCTGTTCATCCGGCAGCGCAAGGCCCGCCGCGAAGCCCGGTAAAATTCCCCCGGGCAAAACCCCTGAAGGCTGGGCGGAATTTTCAGCCGGCGCCTGCGCGGCGGCAAGCGCGGCGCTTTGGGTAAAAACCGTTTTCGTCTCCGGCTGCACGACGCCGGCCTTTACATCCGCGAAATAGGCGTCGATGGCGGCATCGGCGTGATAGGTCACGAAGCCTTTATCGCGCAGCAGCGCATTCATGGCCGCCGTCGAGGCCGCCGCGATATTTTTTGAATCTCCATAGGCGCCATTGAAAGCCTGCCAGCCCGCCGGGGCTTCGCGGTCGAGCGCCTTTGCGAGCACGGGGTCGCCGTTATCGCGCAGCTCGGCGGCGGCGGTGAATTCGACCGCGGCGGCGGCGGCCTCGGAGACCAGTTTCTGCATCAGCCGGCTGTAAAGATTCCACGACCCGTCGTGCCGCAGCGCCCCCTGGTTGGACTGGTAGCCGTGCAGCGTGGCGTGAAGATCCTGCAGCATGAGATCCGCCTGGTTGCCGCTGTCGTTGAGCCGCGCAAGGCCCGCGCCGCCTCGATCTATACCTGTTTTTACGATGCCCCGGCCTATGCCTCCACCTTCGAGCCCGCGCGTGACCGGCCCGCCATGCGCCTCGAGCGTCTTAAATCCCTGCCACTGCTGCGCCGTGCTTTCCGCCCCCGGCACGACGCATTTGTCGTCGAGCACCGCCTGCTGCGCCGCGCGGTCTTTATAAACCGGAGCGTTTGCGAGCGTGATGACCTCCAGCGGCCGGGTATTGTTTTTCGCCCCCAGGAAAAACTCCCGCGTGCAGCCGCCCAGCGCAAGCACACCCCCGGCCAGCAACAACCCCGCCAGCACCCGCTTGCGCGCCGCGCCATTAAACTGCGATTTGAGACTGTACTGGCTCAATTCAGATACCCCAAAAAAATATTATGTAAATATAAAGGAGGGCGAGTGCCGTGTCAAACCAATTACCACCCCTCCCGCCGCTGGGGAGACCGAGGAAGTCAATATATATTCATTAATTCAATAGCTTAACGCTGTGTCGCCCGGATAATCCGTATTGACCCACAACCTGGCCTCAAAAAGTATCCATGAGCAGCGAACTGGCATGGAGATGCGGCAGCCAGCCGTTGGAGATGGATCCCTGCATGGCCGCCATGATGAAGGGGAAAGCGAGCAAGGCGCCCCCGACGGTCAGGCGGATGAGTCCTTCCCGGAGCGGCACCTCGCCCGGCTTGTCCATATGCGACTTGATCTTGAAGATGCCCGCCACGCCATAAGCCGCGCCGCCGATCCAGCAGACGATCGAGATCAGGCCGTTAAAGCCCGAAGAAGCGTTTGCGATATTCGATGACAACGTCTGGAAAGTCACGGCGCCGGCCAGCGCCTCAGGACAGGGAGCGCTAACCGCCACAACAGCCGCGGTTATGGCAGCCGATACTCTCACTGCTGGAGCTAAGCGCCTATGGGTCATCATATTTTCCTCCGCCGGTTAAGGCTTTTGGGCTGGGATCAACGGGCTCGGAGTCAATCATGATCCGGCGGGCCACCCTATGTATAGCAGACTCCACGCAAAACTGGGCCAATTTATGGGGAGGGGGTCAATCCGCAATCTACCGTTCGCTTATTGTGCGTGAAGCTATCAATTTGGACTCGGCTACGCCCTTTTGGCCGGTGCTTTCATCAACTTCCTGAAGGTGGCTTCCTGCCGCCCACATACCCATCTTTACTTCTTGCCATACATAATAAGACCTGCCTGCCTTTACATGCAAATCCATCTCGGAGACATTCTCGGCCATGGACGTAATCGTGTACCGACCAGGCTTCACGTTCAGCCGGTAATACGTTTTGGCCGCCGTTTGCCCCAAAATCTGCCCGTTTACTGAAAGCGCAAGAGGTATCGCGGCGCCAAAAACCTCATTCCGGTATATAAAGATTGCAGCCTTATGCGGCAAGGGAGTAAAGTTTTTCGCCTTGGCGTCCATATCCAAGGAAGCCATAGGAACGGAAGCACAACCCGACAACAAAACGATAAAGAGGCTCGCAAATAACATCACAACTTTTTTCATTTTTTGCCCTTGGTTAAATTTCAATCTTGCTGGCGGTGAATTTAGAGAATCAATCAATATAGGCGTGCGTCCCCAGATATCAGGGGGATTTTGATAATTTCGAGTTAGGTGTATGCCCCTCGATTACGATAACTTTCCACAGACTTGATAACCGCGACTTCTAAATCCGCTCGTATTAGTCGATACATTGTAAGATAGATGTTCGCTAATACCTCCAATTCATCAACTGACTTGAAATGACGATAACGGCCGCCGATAGGAAATAGGCAGCTAAATGAAAAATAAACGGGAGGTGCAATTTTTTTTATAATTTTAGTCGGATAGACCCACAGCGTGATATATAAGGGCGCGCCCAACGGTTTAGATACTCGCCGAACTCCGGTTCCGGGATAGCTTACAACTACTGGCTTAAGGTCAAAGGGCTCACGAAGGTTAACCACGTCCACAGCCCAGCATATTTTAAAATGAGAAGTAATCTCTTTCTTATATATAAAAAAATCAGGCGACTTAAGCTCGTTATCGATTTCAAACCCAAACTCAGCTAGCCCCCCTCCTAAAACATTCTTATATATACCGATATTCGTCTGTGGGCGCCTGCTTCTTGCGTGGGTAACATCAGCGAATCCTAAACTAAAGCGCCAGAGCTCTTGTTGCCATAGGCGTTCCGCCTCAAGATCATAGACATCTTTTATATTGAACCAACGCTTGAGGTCTGTCGATTCCAGCTTTCGGCACCTTCTTTCGCATCGTGTCGAATAACCGTCCCACAAATTGCCGCTCCGCTCCTTTCGCAGCCTATTTTCCTCACGTAACTTTTTAATCTGCTTTAGTAACTCTTCGTTGGGCCATATTTCTCTTCTTTTCTCCAGAATTTGGTTTTCTCTATACTCATTTAGTTCTTCCTTACTTTCACAAAAACTTTCCTCCCAACGCGTCCCAGGCACGAAAGAAACTATGCCTTCCTTTGTAAGCAATGGCTCTCGCAGAAATAAATCATCAGCTAAAGAGGCAATGGGTGAAAAATCACATTCCAAAACTATTCACCACTTGAATTTCATGGAAGAACCAAGATAGGCGCCGGAGCCAATGGCAAACCAAAACTGTCTTTACCTTGGCTTTGCTGCCAAGCTCTATTAATTGCCTGTAGAACGCTTTGCAGCTCCGTAATTTTATAAAAGATCAAGCCCGATGTAGGATCCGGGTCAGGGTAAAAGTGAATTATCACTTGCTGCCCCAAAAAATTTTCATCATAAACATCAAATCCGGCTTTCCCCACTAACTCGGCAGGATCGCCGACGTCAAGCCCCCCACGCTCTGCGTAACCTTTGACTTGCCTAATAGCCCTATTCCTCTCTGCGCCAGGCGCCTGACACGTATCCGGCTTGAGTTCCCATACGTTTTTATTTCCTACGACATCAGGTCTCGTCGGATCTATTGCTGCGACTAAAGGAGTATTAGTTTGATAAGCTGGAAATCTCCTCCTTATTTCGCCAAAAAATTGTCTATGCGCATAATTACCGACTTCCATGGGTCTCTCGACATTCGGCGTCCAGTTGCCGCCATAGTAGAATCCCAGCCCTGACCAATCCGTGCCATTAATGGGATTACTATCGACGTAAGCATATACAGTTGCACCTGACGCAAGTTCGCCATACAGGAAGGCATTTTTCTTAGGCGCTATAAGAGCTTGCGCGTAAAAATTTTCAGCGCGTTCGCCGTTTTGATAAAAAATTTTCCTAGACGCACGTTTCCGCCCCGGTGCGGTCGGCACAGGGGGCGCGTTTTCGATCAGGAGCGGGCTAAAGTTCATGGGAATCTCCCCCGGGATTCAAGTGTCCTCCACGGGCGGGCGTGGTGCAAGAGGCCTTTTTAGCAGCTAATAAAGGGCTTTACTCCGCTTCCTCGGGGTCGTCGGCCAGCAAGGCCGCAAGGGCCTCGTGCGCGGCTTCCGAAGCTACCCGGGCGGGTTCCTCCTGCGGCAGGCGGTGCAGCCGGGCCGGGTGCGTGGCCTCGTGGATGGCTTGCAGCTTGGTTATGGCTACATGGGTATATATTTCAGTGCTTTCCAGACTCTCATGGCCGAGCAGCACCTGGATAAACCGGATATCCGCGCCGCCTTCCAGCATATGCGTAGCGCAGGCATGGCGCAGCAAGTGCGCCGCCCCGGGCTTATGGATACCGGCGCATTCCTTGTACACTTTCACCCGGTGGGCGATCAACTCAGGCGTTGCGGCCTCGCCGTAATCGGTCACGAAGAGGGCCGGAAGTTCCGGCCCTATCAGTTGCGGCCTGCCTTCCAGAAGGTACTTGTCCAACCAGGCAAGCGCCCGCGCCCCGATGGGAACCATGCGGTCTTTCCTGCCCTTGCCCTCGCGCACCATCACCAGGCGGCGGTCAAGATCAACGTCATAAAGGGCCAGGTGCGACGCCTCCGTGCGGCGGATGCCGGTGCTGTACAGCAGTTCCAGCATGGCGCGGTCCCGCAGGGAAGAAGGGTTGTTGCCCTCGGCTTCGGCCAGGACCGCTTCAACCTCCTGTATGGAGAGAATGACCCGGGGCAACTGCCGCCCCCGGCGCGGCACGTCCAGTTCAGAGGCCGGGTTAAAAAGGATGTGGTTCTCCCGGGCCAGCCACTTGAACCACAGCTTGAGCGGCGCAAGGCATGACGCCTGAGTGCTCAGGGTAAGCGGCTTTCCATCGGGCTTGCGGTAGTAAAACAGGTGCCGCTGATACCGCTCCAACACTTGCTTGCTGACGTCCGAGGGATGGTTAAGGCCGCGCTCGTCGCCCCAGGTGATGAAGCGCCGCAGCGCCGTCCGCGACGTGCGCCCGGTGTCGGGGGAGTAGCCTACAACCTGCATCCATTCGAAGTGCGCGTTCATGTAGCCGATCATGCCGTTATGCGCCAGCGGGTCATGCTGGCGCTTGGTGAAGCGGCCTGTCGGCTTCACCACTTGCCTTTTGCGCGTCTTGACGCGCCATTTCATGCCCTTAGTCGTCATGGCCGGGGGCCTGGGCGGCTAGGGAATGAGAGTACGGCGCGGCGGCTGTGTCGTGGCCGTTCGGGATAGGCGATTCAGGCGCGGAATCGCCGGATTCCTCCGGAACCGTTGCGCCGTCTGGCTTTCCGGGCGCTTTATCGGCCTGACCGCCCCCCGACATGCCCCCGACCGGGGGCCGACCAAGGCCCGACCGGGCATCATTTACCCCCGACCGGCTTTCGTCGTAGTTGAAGGTTGCCGGGTCGATCAGCCCGGAGAGATGCGGCGCGGCGCTCTCGTCGCCGTCATGCAGAAGCTCATACCAGAACAGCCCCCCCGGGGCCGCGATGCGCCAGCAACAACTCAAGATCGGCCAGCCGGGCAAGGTGGATTTTTAGCTGCGTATCCCCGATGCCGGTATGGTCGCGCAACTCCTTCCGGCTGAACCGGATTTCGTCCTGGCGGCACTTGCTGGCCGCGCAGCGCTCCCGCACCATCTGCCGGATAAGGCTTAAGAGCCGCCGCGTTTGCGGCGGCAACTCATCCAGGCTGCGGCCAAGGACTTCATGCGCCAGGGCCGTGGCCCTGGCTATATCTGCCGGGGTCGCCTCGATGTAAGAGATTATCCGCTCTCCCTGCGCCAGCGTTTTTATTTGCCGCTGGTGCTGGTGCAGCAAGGCAATAACATCGATGAAGGTTAAATACTTCTCGTGGTCGCGGCGGGTGCGCGTCCGGTCGTCAAGGAAGGTTAATCGATCGGCATAAGGGTTCACGATCGCCAGCGGCTGTAACAGCCGCTGCGCGTTTTGGTGCAGCGCAAGAATATCCTGCTTTTTCTCCCGGGCTCTCAGGCCTTCGAGGGTGCGCTTTTCACGCTGGCGGGCATGGATGGCCCGGGTTTGCTCCCGGCCTTCATCCACGCCTAGCACCGTGCAGCGGTTCATGAGCTCGTCGTCAACGTCTATCGCCGTGGTCGTGGTAATGATGGCTGTCGGGCCTTCAACCCGGTATTCCTGCGTAATAAGGTTGCCGTCCGCGTCCGCGCCCGTGCTGGCTATGCTCAACTCGCCTTCCGATTGCAGCAGCTTCAAGGCATAAGAGGCGCGTTGCGCCCCTGCCTCTTCCGCAATCGCCAGGACCTTGTGTTTCAGGCTGTCTTTCCCGAGGTAATAGAGGCTCTGCCCCGTCATGGCGCTGTATTTTACCTTGTCCTCTTCCGGGATGAAGGCCAGCACGGAATCCATGACGGCGGTCTTGCCGCCTGCGCTGCTCGACTGGATAACCACGCCTAAAGGCGCTTCCAGCTTGCGCGAAGTCGCGGCCAGGTACGCGGTCAACGTGTTCGTTGCCTCGCCGATCATGCCGCAGCGCTCGAGGTCGTCCCGGATGCGGTCCAGCAAGTCCGGGGAACGCAGCAACGCCAGGGCGACGCTGCGCTCGTCCTCCGTCATGGCGGGATGCGCCGGTTTTTCCGGCGCAAGCTTCTCTTTAACGGCTTCTTCCTGCAACTGCTCGAGCTTGAGCAATACGCGGCCAAGCTCCCTTTTTATCTCTTCCTCCGGGGTCCGCAACTCCTGGGCGGCTTGCTGCGTGAACACCGCCCGGGCGCGGGCGGTATACATTTCCAGCGTGTCAACGTGGAACGCGCCGCCCTCATTGCTCACCATCACGTTGACCTTGAGAACGCCCACGGCGAGGTTTTTCGGCAAGCCCCGGACCCGCCAGCGGCGGGCCGGGAAGGATAAAACCACTTCCGTTTCGCTCACCTCGGCGGCAAGATCGCACCGCGGGGCGGGCGGCACAGGTGACGCCGGCAGGGCCGGCGCGGCCGCAGCGGCCGCCGGCGCCTCCGCCGGCATGGGCGCCGGCGTGACGGCCGGCGCCGGATTCATAGCCGCTAAAGAAGAAGGCACTTCTTCTTTAGTCGCCTGGGGTAACGGTTCCTCAACCGGGACCACAGCCGTTTCAGGCTCCTGCACGTCGCGGGCGGGAGCCGTTCCCTTGCCTAGCCACTCTGCCTTGCGTATCAGCATACCCAGGCTTTTGGCGGCGGGCTGCACTTTCAGCGCGTAGGCGTTCGCGTCCAGCCCCTTCGGGAACAGGATGCGCCAGCACTCTATACCGGCTTCCATCAGCAGCGCCGCAACCTTTTCCGCGCCACGGTCGCCCGCCTCGTCGCGGTCGAAGGCGATAAGGACGCGCTTTATGCCGTGCGCCTTGAAGGCTTCCAGCATTTCAGCGGTAAAGCCTTCCGCGCCATAGGCGGCGGTTACGTTGCGGAAGCCCGCGCACCAGAACGTCATGGCGTCTATCAGGGCTTCGCATAAAATAATCTCCTTGCAGGCCTTCAGGGCCTGCACATTCCAGACTCCCCGGTGCGGCCCGGGCAGATATAAATGGAACGGCGTCCCTTTGCGTAGATCGTTGCGCAGCTTCCGCCCGTAGGCTCCCAATATGTCGCCGCGCTCGTCCAGGACCGGCACGACTAAAGAGCCGTTGAAGTGTTCATGGCCGCTTTCGCGGTACAGGCCTAGCTTTTCCAGCCGGTCGCGTAGAACCGCGCCTTCCTTGCGGTTCTTCTGCTGCAACCGCAGCCCTAAAGTGCGGTTGGCGTGGCCCAGGCGGAACGTGTCGATCAGTTCCGCGCTGTAGATGCCCCGGGATTTGAGGTATTCGACCGCCTCCGGCGACTGTTTCAGGCAGCGGTGGTAATAGTCGATCACCTGGGCCAGAACCTTTTGATCGTCGGCGTCTATCGTCACAGGCGCGGGCAAGGCCCGCACCGTGTTGTACTTCACAGGCACGTCTTTCACGGAGGGCAGGCCCTCCTTGAGCAGTTCCACGGCATGGCGGAAGCTCACGCCGTTCTTTTTCATGACCCAGTCTATCGGCCCGCCGCCAGTGCCGCAGCCGAAGCAGTTAAAAAGGTTTTTTTCCTCGCTCACCTTGAGCGAGGGCGTTACCTCGACATGGAACGGGCAGAGCCCAACCCAGTCTTTGCCCTGCTTGGTAAGGGCGAGGCCGGAAGACTCGATCAGGCGCACCAGAGAGACTTCGCTTTTTAGCCGCTCTATCTCCACTTCGGGGATTCTCGCCATTTCCGTGGCTCCTTCTAAAACCTGTCAAGGGGGGCAATCGGGTAAATAACTCGATTGAAGTCTACATCTTTAAGATGTATATTTACTCCAATGAACTCTACATCTTTGGGATGTAGAGTCAACTTCTACTAAGAAAGTCGGGAGTATTTTATGGCGTTACCATCCGAACCACAGCAATGGAATGTCATAATGAGAGGACCGTTATCCGCAGCGGAGAAGGAATACTTTAAGGCGCTAGGTGTCCGTATCGCGCAGCGCCGCAAGGAATTAGGCTTCACACAGGTGCAAGTCTCCAACTCCCTCAAGATCGCCCAGCAAAGATATGCCGCCTATGAGACAGGTTTTCGTCGCATTCAGGTTTCGCTGCTGCCCGCCCTCGCGCGCGTTCTCATGACTGATCTGGATTCCCTGCTCGGCGCGGCCCCCGCACAAGCTAAGCGCGGCCCGGCGTCGAAGTTGCAGCGGTATGTCGAGCGGATAGAGGATTTACCAAAGCCGAAGCAGGAGCACGTCATGGAGTTCCTTGAAGACGTGCTGGCACGGCACAGCCGCTAAAGAGAGAGCGGCAATAGTTTTTTCCTTAGCCCGTCGGACCAGTCCGCAGCGGGATGGGAGAGGTTTAGCAGCTAGGAATAAGAGATTTATATGAAGTGGTTCTGCATACGCAAAGCAAAAATACCGCTGTCCTCGCGGACCATGTTTGAGCGTTATGGGGTAAACATCATCTCGGCAGTTATAGCTGGCGGGGCCACTGGTGAGTTGCATTCCATTGCCGCCAACGTAGCAAACCTTCGTGATCATGCTTTAGAATGGCTAACAGAGCAGTTTGATCGGGCGGAACGCAAGGATGCGTGGTCCATCACGATGGAGGCCGCTATTACAATTTTTGTAGCGGTCGAGACGGTTATCGCGATGCATGGCTACTTTTTTAAAAGTTAAAACCAGATTATCCCGCCTTCAAGATCGGCGCGGCTCGCGCCGTCGTGCCTTGGCCCGCAGCGCCCTCGGGCGGCACAAGGCGCGATAGCAGTTCTTTCGTTTGCAGCACGTTCCGCCGCAACGCCACGGCGGCAAGCGCTGGTTTTTTCGCAATCGCCTCCTGCTGCCGGTCGGCCAGGCCTGCCGGTGGCGCTCTGGCCGCACCGTCTACCGGCAGATTCATGGCCCGCAACAGGTCGGCATTGCTCTGGCGTTGCAGCCGGTCGGTATATGCCGCCTCGTTGAACGCCGACGACAACGGCGCGGCCATGACGATGGTATAAGGCGGCATGCCGTTCAACAGGATTCCCATGCGGTAAACGTCACGCTCAAGCTGCCGGTTGAAGGCCTGCCGCGCCTCGATCTCAACCCGCTGGCGCTCGAGGTTCGCCAGGTCCTGCGCCGCCTGCCGGAAGGCCCAGGCCTTTTGCTCAAGTTCCCGCTGCTTTTCCTCCGCTGCTCTCTCGCGGCGGTCGCGCTCCCGCAACCATTGGCTTTCCTCCTTCTGCATGATACGCGCCCAGGCGCGTTCTATCAGCGCCCGGATACGGGCCAGGACGCCTTCAGGCAAAGGCCCTTCACCGATGGCGGCTTGTAACAACGCAATATCGTTCGCCATGGATTCCAGCCTGGCCGTCATCCGGGCGACATGCTCAACCAGGGCTTTCAAGGCAGGGTTGGGCTGGAAGGTTTCAGCCTTCCGGGCTGCAGCTTCCGCCTGCACGTCGCGGTACTGCTGCAGCTGGATGATCTCCGCGTTATATTCCGCCCGGGTGCGGCCCTGGTCGATGGCCGGATAATCGATCTCCCGGCCTCGCCGGTCGCGGTGCTTGACCGAGGGTTTCGGCTTCGCGCCGCGCCTGTGCATGCCCATGGCGTCTACGCCGACATGCGTTTGCGGCGGGGTTTCAAGCCCCTGGGCCTTGTGACTCAGGTGGGTGATGCGGACGGCAAACCCGGCCCGCTCGAGGGCGGCGTTTGCCAGCGTCTCCCAGGCCTTGCGCATTTCGATCACTTCAAGCGGGCCTTGGCGCTTGTGGTCCAGGGCTTTGGTCTTTTCTCCAAGGCCTGCCGCGCCGACTTCCCGCACGGTGAACAACAAGTGCGCGTGATAGTTCAGCACATTGCCACCCGGGTGCGGCTTGTGCATGGCGACGTCGACCGCCACGCCGTACCGCTTCAGCAGCCAGAAAGCGAAGTCCCGGGCAAGCGCCTTCATCTGCTCGGGAGAGAGTTCATGCGGCAATGCAATAACGACTTCCCGGGCAACCCGGGCGTTGCGCTTCACCTCCGCTTGCTCGGAGGCGTTCCACAACATGGAACGGTCGGCCAGCCAGGGCGGCGCTCCCTCCGGCAGCACGATGAAGGCCTCCATCACGCCGCTGCGCGGGCGGTAGTCATACGCCCGGCCCGTCCGCTCGTCGATCAGCAGGGAGCCGCTGCGATAAGCCGCGAAGGCAACCGCGCTGCGGCGGCGCGTCCTGCCGCCCGCTGTCGAGGCGCGGCTGATGGCCTTCAGGCTGCAATGAAAGATCGCCATGGCGTCTTTCACCTTTCTCAACGCGCTGTACGTGTCGCAGAACACGATGCGAATGAGCATCGTGTCACGTGCAGCGCACGGACGCCCCCGGGCGTCCGGCTGACGAAGAGACGACGCAACAACGGCGCGGCGTCTCTTCGCTCCCGGCGCAATCGCCGGGATACGCCTGGCCCACACAGGCCGGGCGCTGCTGGTCAACCAGTCCGACATCGGAGGATGGTTGACCGGGTTTCCAAAGGGGCGCATAGTGCGGCCCTTGGTTCAGGTGTCGGGGCGAACAGCCCTGACGTGCGGACCCCAAAGGGTCCGCTGGGTGCAGGGGCAGAGCCCTTGCCGCGCTTGTGAACTCACCCGCTTGGGGGAGTTCACGTAAGTGCGCCTTTAATATATTCACTCAACGCAAAATTTTCTTTTTTCTTCTCGGGTCTATGTCGGGTAGGGATTCTTGGGCGCAAAGAAGTTAGTCCGGCTGTATAGTGATTTTACAGCCGTCAACAAACCCGGCATTACGGGTTATGCTGATAATCGCTCTCTCCCTCGAGTCTGCGCCCCTCGGTCTTGAGCAATGGTTAAAGTTCGGGGAATCAAAGTGCTCAGCTAGGGGATAGCCTGGCGCGATTTTTTCAAGCACCAGGGCGACTCGGGGTTGCGGATTTTCTGCGGCATGGCAGCAAAAATCACGGCGGGGAAGTCGATCAGGGGAGGATTTTAAAACGCCCTTTCTCGGGCAGGCCGCGCACGCTGGCGCGGTCCGGGGGTCGGCGGCGCTCCGTCAGCCGGGCGGCAGGCCCGGCGTTTCGGAGCGGGGTTCTTTTGCCGCCCCGCAAAGGGCGCGGGCGGATGATTTCTAATCTGCATCAACGATAGCTTTTGCATCCTGCTCGAATGATCGCGTAGCTATTGGGTCCTGGTCGTAGAACCGGTTCCAAAAGCCTTGCTCACTCCATGCGGCGGTAGTTAATTCAAAAAGGCCCTTGCTGTTCCATGTCGCAATCCAATTGCTTGGAATATTAGGCGAAACTATTTCAAATTGCTCCTTTGCAAAGAGAGCCACGCCATTTGGTCCGTCACCCACCATACGAAAGAGCCATCCGCGTTCCGGCTCGAAGGACACCGCCAATACATGATAA
>Ga0206898_10316_pt1 | contig 12391 bp, 3 predicted proteins | sample Alteio_BWOrgHeat_50_FD_153237 | JGI IMG/M metagenome (GOLD analysis project Ga0206898, IMG submission 153237) | Enriched cells from forest soil in Barre Woods Harvard Forest LTER site, Petersham, Massachusetts, United States -... | ecosystem: Environmental > Terrestrial > Soil > Temperate forest >...
TTGCATCGGGGGTCCAGCCGTCGAAATAATTTTAATAGGATCGTGCGCCGGCTGACTTGTCCGGCAACCCTTCCCGGATAGGGAAGCGTTACTTCCAGTATTACAGACTTCATGCCGGAAAACATCATTGCCCAGAGTTTCTTGAATGGGCGGACTATCAAATAAAAAAAGAAGCGAACGAGCGACCGTATTCCCGGCGAATATCCCGTGGGATAACCGATGTCCGGGATCTCTTTTATTAGTTTGATGAGATCTTCCATCTCCGGCGGCGTAATTCCGTTCATCACAATGTCAAAGGCAACACGAGCTCCTTTTTCGGGAGGCTTATTGATCTGATACATGGAAATCATGCTCTTGCCGCTGTAGTCAAGCACCGAAGAAAGCGCTTCCATAAGACCAGGATGGTCATAATGGGCCGTCACTCGAATTTTACCGGGTTTCCCGGTTTCATGCGCTTGCAATTTCACGGCATGGTCCAACAAATCCATTACTTCTTGGACCTCTATCCAATCTCGTTTTTCTTTAACAGCCTTTGCGATGTCCGCCTTTCCTTCGGGTTTTGAACCCACAGCGACAAAGAGTGCGGGCAGATCAACGAGATAGCGCGCGCCCAAGAGACCCCGAACGGCGTCCAAGGGAGCCAGTCGCAGCATCACCATCGCCCCCCGAACAGGGTCGCCGATGTCCGGATCCAAATCTTCCGGCCCCATATACCCCATCGCCTCGGCAAGGAGACGCATTCCTTTTTCCTCTCGACGTTTGTACTCACTTTTTGGCATGAGGGGAACCTTTGTGACATGCAAAACATGGTCAAGAGATTTATTGAGCGTCACATTTAGAGAATCCACTGTCCATTTTAATGGCCGGTTTCTGCGTCTTATCGTTAATTCAGACTCCAAAGCGTCGATGGCGGCCGTGATCCATTTCAGCTGCGGATTCGGGACCCACCATTCTATCTCAGCGGGATTTTTGGGATTGGGGCGCGCTTCGGTCCCGATGACATGAAAAAGCGTCCCATGCATGACGTCGGTTCGGACTTTCAGCCGGTTCGCAAAGCTGATTTTTACCGTCTGAGATTGATTCAAATCATGTTCGTCTTCCGGTTCAAAGAGTAAGGCGATGGCTGGAGTGCCTGACATTAAAAAAGCAACCTCCCCTTCAAACAAAAAGGTAAAAGCGTGCCAAAACATGGCTACAAGTCGAGTCCGGCGTTCAAGAAGAACGCGCGGACCGAAATATTGAGCTCGCACCCCGGAGACCGCGCCTCGGCGCATGTTTGCCCACGTGGCATGCCAAGTTAGTTTTTTTAAGGGCCGGAGGTTCTTCCATACTTTTTCGCGTATTTCGTTATAGGTTTCCGGGGAAGTATTTTTGGCGATGATGGAATTTAAAATCTCTCGGTACCTCGCTTGAGCCCATTCGAGCTCAGTTTTGATTTCAGGAGGAGGATCGCTCAAAACTCCTAAAGCGCCGAAAGGCAGAGCATTTCCATTTTGATCGTATGCCGCTGTCTGCGCGATGCTGGTATTTGGAATTTTGAAGCCTAACCCCGCCGCTACGACGGCCCGCCATTCCTTTTTAAGCTTAGCGTCTTCATATCGGTAATGGCGCAGAGCCGCGAGCAATTGCTTTTCATTGGCCCCTCGCGCTGGGCTTTTCAACATGGAGCGACGATGTTCGCTGATAAGTTCCGGGGCTAAAGCGCGTTCTGTGAAAAGGTCAAGGGTCCAAGCTGGAGATTGCCGCCGGTTCAATTCGATAGGTTGGCCATTCGCGAGGACCGGATTAAAAACCAAGCCCGGCACTAGAAATAGGCCAAAAAAAGGATGTAAAAATCGAATCATGGGGTTTGCCGCGGCATCTTTAAAGCAGCGCATCATTGTATTTGGTAAGGGGACCCCCTGGCCATAGACCATAAGACTATTAATAGGGGCCCATAAGGCCCAGCTAATAATGGACCTAGTCCTTAATACGGATGTAACGGTATTCTAATACGATATGTAAGGAGGAAGAGATGATCGAGCCACGCTAACATGACAATGGGTAACCCCCGAAAATTCTTTAGGATTTTGATTTGTTTAAGCCTGGTTCTTCCGCAAACGGCGGAGGCGGTGGCCTATCAAAAATGTGTGGGTGCGCTCTACGCGAGTCCACCTTCCTTTCTCAGCATATTTCAGGCCGCAGCGTTAGCTCCCGAGCCGGCCTCGTCCCATTTTGCACCGATCAGCGCGAAGGTCATGAAATGGGCGGCCCACGTCCTGGATCCTTACCGAGATCAAGCCCCGGCCAATTCACTAGGGTTCCTACTTGCCAAAATAGCTCGGCTCACGGGTTGGGCAGCCGTTATCCCGGGAATCTTCAGTACTGTTGTGGAATATAGCATCGGCGTAGTTTGGCTGAGCCATGTGAAGGACTATCTTCCTGTGGAATGGTTTCAATGGGGTCCCCTTTGGATCATTGGTCCTCTGTATGTTCTGCTGCTCGCGCTCGGGTGGGCCGGGATTTTCCGTCTCGTTGAATTTCGGGATCCGAATCGCCACAGTCATTTTTGGACCCGGTTTTGGGTCTATGCCAGCTATGCCCCTCTGGCCTTCCCGCCATTACACGTCTTTTCCTTTTCAATTATTGTCGCGTCGATGGCGGTAGGCGTCTATCACTTCATCGGGGCGTACCGGGCATTTCAGCGGGAGATCGTACCGCTGCCTGAGGAAGATGAAGAGAGCCGCGGAGTCATGCTGGCCCGCGCTATTCTCAGTGCCAAAAAGAACCACCAAAATATTTATCTCCCTGTACTGGATTTTGACGATCTGTCCGCCTACGGCGGAAGATGGGGATACCACGGGCATGATATCGTAAACCATATTCTCTGGCACCATTTCTGGGGGCCCGGCGGCATTATACGTGAGCAATTTCCATCGGAGGTCGCCATGGGCAACGTAGGAGGCGATGAAACCTATCTTTCCTTTCCCATCTCCGATGGCGACAGCAACGAGGAGTTAGAAGCCACTCGAGAAAAATTAGAAGTGCTTCGCGCGACGCTGAAGAGCAGATCCGCGGCTCTGTTTGCGGAGCTTGTCTTGGCTTTGAAAACGGATGATTCTTCCGCGAGGCTTCCTTCTGTATTTCAAGATATTCCCGAAGAATGGATCAACGCTTTAAAAAGCGCCATTAGAGAGAATCCGCGAATTCCGCCGCTAACTTTCTCCGGCAGTGTGCTGTCATTTAGAAAATTGGAAGATGCCAATTTTGAAAAGCTTAAGGATGTCGATAAGATGCGGCCCCGCGAATTGTTCACCTATTTGCGCGCGGCCCTGACCGGGCCGCTCGACGAAGCGAAAGAAAATAAACGCAATGGCGCCGATAGTATTCAGCATATTCGAACGGTCACCGATTATTCACTTCCCACGATTAGAAATCTGGAAAATCTATTCAGCCCCAAATTAAATTCTTTGCTGACCAGGCCTGAAAAGGAATATGTGGCTCTCCGGGATCCGCGAAGGCCGGTTCCGCGAATGAGAAAAAATCTGCATCAAGTTCGGAAATACGACAAATGGGTAAAGCAGGTCCAAGACGGACATGACCGAGGTCAGAACGTTATCCTAGGCAGCATTCGCCATGGCTATGGCGGCCCGGGGCTTAAAAACACATTACTGAAGATGATGGAAGTCGAACACGTGCGGTCCGTCACGCTCTGGCGGGGTGGACTTAAAGCTCTCAACAAATTGGAACAAACCCTCTCCCTGCCCGACTTGGTTATTGCCCTCGAGCGTTTGCTTTTCTCGAAAATAATAAACGCGGAGTTGAAAGGTTTGGGAGGCCACGTCCACATCACGGTGCATCGCAGTGTTACCGACACCTTCTATTTTGAATGGGTCCCTCCCAAAAACTCGACGACGATTAATTTCCTGGAAGAATTCCAAAAGGTCATGGCCAGAGTTCTAATGAAATATGAAGACCATCTGACTGGAGCGCTCGCGATGTCCACTCCGGAGTCAAACGGTGAGAGGCTGGGAATATCGGTCATTCCTCAGATTGCCCTTTTACTGACAGATTCCCCGGCGGAAGAATTAAAACAATTGACCCTTAGGAAAATTCAGGATTTGATCGAAGATTCCCATAGGGAAGCGAGCCAAGACGAAAAGCCCATGCAAAAGCTATTCAGTCATGCGAATCCCATTTTTGGTCAGGTAGAACATCTAGGAAAAAGCCTTCATTACATCAAAATGGCGGCTATTGATCATGTAACCGAAGACATGGAAAAAGCATTTAAGGTATTCGAAGCGAATCGCCAATCGTCGGCCCAAGAAGTGCTGCGCGAAAGGATTTTAGGTGAAAATCTGGCCAATGAGGAATACGCCGAGCCCCACTATATAGAGATGGATGAAGCGGCTTAAAGGTTCCTAAACGCATCGCAGCGCGCCTTTAACACCCTACGACGCTTCACACAAAGGCCAGTAGCTCTTTTTTCCGCCCAAATAAAGGCCCATATTTCGAAATCCGGAATACCCACGAAAAATTAGGCCGTTTCTTAACAGCCTTGTAACATTCATCCACTACACTCTCTCTGTAAAACCAAACGGCCCATGATGAAATTATCCTCCCGTTTTCTTGCGGTATTGCTCGCCTTTTCGCTGGTGGCGGAAACGCTTCCCGCCGCCGCTTTTTCCTCACCCATTTCATGCCATCCATCCTTAGGGTTATTTTCGATCCAGGCGTTGGCCCCTGAACCGGAATCAATAGCGGTGCCCGGATCAATAATTACGATAAGCGTCGATCGAAATGCTGCGAGCCTTACGCCGATGCCTTCTCCCAAATCTTTCTTTGGTTCGAATAATGGTTGGCCTTTGGTCATCAATGCGCTCAGTGAGATTCGTGAACGGACGCCTCATCGATACAACTTCATCAGGTCTCAGTTGCGGAGTTTTGTCCAGGCCAGGTTGCCGGGAGATATGGCTGCGATGGCCAATTCGGTCATCGATGCGCTGGGAAATGCGCTTACTCCAGATGAAATCGCTGGGGCCATAGAACCTATTTTATGGAACTATGAATTCGTTTATGAACTCCTGAGTCATGTGTCTGACAGCTTGCATTCCGCAAGCGTCGTTGACGGTCCATCTGTGACGATTCAACACATGTTTCCCGGCATGCAAGGACTGGCCAATGCGTTTGTTCAGGCGGATGAAGATATTGCTCACATTCTACCCGGCACACAGCTCCACCATCGCTTTCTTGCGACTTGGAGTTCGTCACCCGAGACCGCCAAATCGTTCGAAAATCTAATGTTCGTGACGGAAGATCAATACAATGACGTTCATATCATCTGGCATCAGCAGGCATTGGAGAAAATTCAGCGGCTTTCCCAAGGCGGGAATCGCGTATCGGCGATTTTGGCCGTCATGCTTCATGGGTACCTTCTATATCAGGGGCGCACTCATGACGAAGTGCTTGAGTTGGGATTCGGCGAGGAAGATATACCGGCGCTGGCGCAATTGACACCCGTGGAGCTTGCGCGAAAATACACCCAGGCTGTCGTGCATCGGTCTTCAGCGCATGTTCATGAAGGGCCCAATAGTGCGGCACGATACTTTCTCGAATGGCAAGCCAATGTGAGAAACTGGGTTGACAGCAATCAAGACATAGCGGAAGAGTATGGTTACGCGTCTTTGGAAGAATTCTACTGGCAAGTAAGACCTCCAACCGGAGGGCCGATGGAAAACCAATTGCTCCAAGCGACTAATGCTCTTAGAAAAAGATTTGGCAAAGATTTTTTAGAGTACTGGCCGACCTTTATAAATTTGGCGCGATCCGCCGGTATTCAAAACGCAGATGCTTTGCTTTTGTATGCGCTTCCCGCTCTATCCCCTCAAATCCATAGTGCGGCCGATTTGAACCGTGTTGGGGCCCAACTGCTTAGACTTATGGTTGAAACAGGATATAACGCCAGGGCCATTTTGGCCCACGCGGTTCCCTTGTTGGCTGGAATGACAAATACGCCGGAAGAATTCGAACGACTCATAAGCGATCTGATCGAGATGAGTGCCGCAAGCGGCGGCAATTCGGATTTGCTCTTTTCGATGGGACTGCAAAATGCTGCTGATATCTTTGGAAAAGATTTTAATCGGCGCTGGCCGGACATCAAAAGGTTCGTAGTTCATTTGAAGATCGGGTCATTTTTCATCAAGGAGTTGCCGAGATTAAAAGAGGAAATGGATCATCAAGAATTTTCGAAGCATCTGGATGAATTGCTTCATCTGGTGGAAGTGACTGGGAATCAGAATGCGGGGTTACTGCGAGTTCAAGGACGCAAAACGTTTGGAAATCAACTGGATGTTCATTGGAATGAATTATTGAAGGTCGCCGAACAAATGGGAAGCAAAGTGGAGGACCTTTGGCGGACCGTTATTCCCTTATACCATATTCGTTTTGGAGCGCGTTTCGAAGAGCAATGGCCGTGGGCCGTCCGATGGATGATGGTGTCCGGTCCGAATACGATATTTCTATTACGGCACCGGCTGACGGGAGACCTAAACCAAAAGAACCAGCTCGTAACGCTCGACCGGTTGGAAAAGGCGAAACGGGTTTCCGGTCTGCACCCGTTCGAATCGGTGCGTGAATTTGTCGCGCGCATGGCATTTGATTATCTTGAATTCGGCATCCCATTGGAAGACCTCGCCGACTTTATTAATTTTGGCCTAAATCCGAAAGATAATCTGAAATATGTAATCACGCTCTTCCCGAATAGCGGTTGGCCAAAAGTCATCGAACGCCTTAATCGGCAGGGGCATATTTCTACGGAGGACCTCCTTTCACTCGGCTCTTGGACACCGTCTCCTATCGGACCGGCGGCGGTCTTGCAGGATCCCGCAAAGTTGACGGATGAAGCTCTCTTGGACCTTGTTCAACGAATGAACGATCTTGATATCCGATTAGAAGAACATTTGCGAAATCACCACCATCCCATTTTGATCGGCGCCGAATTTGAAACGCTCTGGAGCGAACTCCCATTTGGTTACGACGCGCTGCATCTGGTCGGCGGCGACGTCCGCGACAACGTCGTGGAAATTAAAACCAAAGCCTATGCCAATCCTGAGATCATCCGGAAGCTGCAACGAGGCACGGGTCTTGCCCTTCAAGTCGGGGTCCATCGGACGGTCGAAAATCAAGGCATTTCAGAGCAGGATCACACGCTTATTGAGCTTTTAGGGCATCTCTATGAGTTGGCCTCTATAGAAAGCCAACCCGTCGTGGGCAGCGGCCGGCAGTACGCCGGTGTTTGGGGGTGGGGTAAAAAGATCAAATGGAATTATAAGTCAAATGTGGGTTTGAATTTGGAGGGCGTGGTGCATACGTCGGACTGGAATATCCGCGGCAACCCATGGATCTATAAAACCTTGATGGATTATGCGTCCACCAACCCCGAGGGTTGGGCCAGAGACAAGGCATTGCTAATGCGCCAACTGAGAGCGATTAAAAATGATGATGTGCAATTCGCTAACCTGCTGGCCCCTTGGTCAGGTCTTGGCGACTTCATCGCATTTCTTGAACGTACGGGCCTTAATATCGGACGCGAGCCGGCGGTTTGGAAGTATGCGGAGAACCCTACCGCCACGCAATCCTATATTCTTGGAAAATCTGGACATGGGGATGTAAAAATCCACACGGACCCGGCGACACACAAAATCTCAGTAACGATTGAGAATGGTAGGTTGAAGGAGACGATCCAACATTTCAATCGCGCGAAGACAGCCTTTGAATATGCAAACGAATTGCTCCGAGCTGATGAATCAAGCCGCGCCACGCAAGTAGCAGCGACCAAATTGACAGAATTGTTGGGCACCGAAGACGCCGGATCGGAAATGGTCGGCTTTATAGAAAAGTTACGCGTTATTAATCTTGACCGGCAAATAACCATTTCCCTTCGCAAGGACTTAAGCAAGGATAAAAAAATTGAAGAGTTAGTTGAAATACCCGCCTACCAGTATACCGCCCTTAAGAATCTACGGAAAATAATCGGACAAGAGAACGGATCTCGGATTTCGAATTTGCTTCAGATCATCATGGAACGGGCCGCCGTCACGATGTTTCCTGATGACGCGGCGCTGCAAAATTACGCAGTTTCAAGGGGTTGGGCTGCCATTGAAGACGCAAAACTTGGAGGTTTGACAACCGAAGGAGCGGAGCGCACCGGAAGCATTTTCCCTGTGGCCATTGTAGGCCGTCAGGCGAAGAAACTAACGGATGAAGGCGAGCTCGCACGCACACCCCGGGGGCGCGTTGCGCTCTTAACCCCCTTGCGCGACGCTGGCTGGGTGCGAACGGCGGACTTTGTGGAAAGCGCGACATTGTATCTAGGCTGGCTTGCATTCGGTTTGAGTAGCCTGGCGATGCTGGGTTCGAATTCATCACCGACGGCACATCTGGTCGCGCTTCTGGGAACGGCGGCCATCGGCATGGTGGTCCTCCCCTCTCTGGCCGCGGTCTCGCACGCTTTAGGGGACGGCTATGTCGAAGTGATCGGCGAAGATGGGCAACCCCACCGCGAAAAATTTGAGTTCAAAAAGCATTTTTGGGGTCTTTATAAAGGTTTTGTTCTCTACTCGATACCGGCCCTGGCGTTCGTCGCCGCTATTTTAATTCCAGGCGTGAGGCTATTAACGGTGGTTGTGTGGGGCGCGGTTGCCTTGGCCACAACCCATTTCGTTCACAGTTACTATTGGAACGACCATTACGTCTTTCAACATGCCGGCGTCGCGCGCGGCATGGTGGGTGTCGCAAACCCCTTGGCGTCCGAGCATGTCGAACGACGCGCTCGCGCGGATTATCGGCACATCGAAGACTTTGTGACGACGAATTTACAGAATCCCTTTACGATAGCCACCGTTCTTCTCTATTTGCAGGGAGAAATCGCTCAAGAGGAACTGCTGGGTATGGATTCCAACGCGATGGGCCTATTAAAGCGTCAAGCGGCAAGGGCGGATGGTTCGGCCAAACTCCTCGGCTATCAATCCTTTATTGAACTGGCTTATCTGGCCAAGGCAGACGGAGCTCACGCGGATTTGGAACGGATAGATTTTGCTTCTTATGATTCGATACTTGAGGAGCTTCTGCGCGGCCAAGGTATTCCGGAAGCAGAAATTCAAAGTATTCTGGCCTATAACTCATTGGGTAGAAATCCTCAACGACCGAGAATGGCGGGACCTACGAAGGAATTCCTGCGTCATCTCGCGATTATGTTGGGTTACAAGGCAAGCTCCAGTACATTGGAAGCTCAAGACGTTATGCTCGACGACTTGCATGAGATGAGATACAGCATCCCTCAACAATATCCGTTCAGTGACGAGCCGAAGCAAGATCAGCGATGGCCGCCTTACCTCCAAACACGCGGACTTCCGTCCGTTGCCAAGTCGGTATTGCCCTTCGTCGGGAATGTTGTTTCCGAGAATGAACGCTCTCGAGTCATCACGAATCCTGCGGTCTACCGGAGAGCTCTTAACAAAAGCCAATATCTAACATCGCACCCCTTAGATGGCCCGGCATGGATTGAGAATGGCGAACTGGCGCTGAAAATCTGGGTGGTACAAGAGAAGATATTTATTCAACGATATCGAATCTCATCGGGCGCTTTAAGACTTTTGGACGCCAAACCGATAAATTTAGCGGCCTATTTGACGCAGAAAAATATTCCGTTTTCAAATAAGGGATTTTCAGAGCAATGGCTCATTGGAGAAGATTCTATAGGGGATACGTATCACAGCAGCAGTGCCTCAGCGATTAAGCTTCGCGTCATCCCGGAAAATGGCGATGAAGTTCATCCGAATGACAAAAAATTCAGTATCGGACTGGAAATAAACGGGACCTTCGACGGTCGGGAAGTTCGCCTCTATGGCTGGACGGACCGTGGCCAAACGCCATTACCGCCTGCCTTGGACATTATTCCCGAATCTGTGTCGACGCCTGGAGATCAGACTCCGGGTTCTAGAGATGCAACAATCGATGTCGGATTGCCATTGCACGCTGGTCTAGAATCACCTTCCGATGACGTCTCAGGACGAATGGAGGTCAATATCACGGAAAGGCAAAAGAATATCCTCGAATCGATTCAGAAGCGTACGGAAGCGTATTTGACGTTCTTGTATTCACATCAAGCGATGTCTCAACAGGCGGTGGCCGAAGTAATCGCTCGGTATTGGGCGGATATTCAAAAACTTGAGTTTTTCGCTCTGCCGGTTCCAATGCAGCAGGTCATCATCGATGGTTTCGCATCGAACGCTAATCCGATCGTAGTCAAACATGATTTACTCACCTATCACGATGCGGCTGATGGAAGAATGGAAATGGCACTTTTCTCGATTGTTGAAAGAAGGCCTCTGGATTCACCCCAGGGCTCCTGGGCTTATGGCGTGCGCCGCTTATGGGGTAAAAGGCGAAATTCGCAGCAGGCGTTCGATAGCCATATTGATGGCAACGTCATTTATGACTTGGATGCGGTGGACGAATTTATAGATCCCATCATTCACGCCAATCGTGAAAGTCGAACTCTTACAGATCCGTCCAAGAGCGAGCGAACCCTTGAGGCTCTTAACGATTGGTTTTATACGCTGGGTTTTGTTCGAATGGAGATAGATAAAATTAAAGAAACCTATATCGCTTTTTCCATTGCTCATGAATACGCACACCTTCAACGACAACTCGCAGTTCCCTATGTCAACTTGGAATATGAAGAACTTTTGGCCGAATTATTTTCGCTGGCCACGGTATCGCCTTTCATTGCGTTTGCCCGCCTTATTCAATGGGCTGATCAAGGCCTCCTGAGAGGAACCTTATTCCTTTCAACCGTATTTAATTCGAACAAGAAAGGCGAATGGATAAAACAATTGGCGGACATTTCCGCCAATCTTTATGCGAATGCCGCGGCGATAGATACCCAGGAACATCAATTTTCCCAAGTGGCCATTTCTTTAGTTCATCAAATTGAAGATCAATTGCCTGGCGGAAGGGTCCTCCGGCCTGAATCCCACTCCCCCCGATTCAATGCGGCATATACGCAAGACCTCCTAAAAGCGTCCTAAACAATTTAGGTGATGTGGTTATCCGGTCGAGTACTTCTAGTGTCTGCTGCTTAGTGTCTGCTGCGAGCAACAGGAGTAATTTTTTGAAGGATTTGATCCGAAGGTGTTCGGAGCTCCGAACGCAAACGCTCTCCCAACCTACTGAATTGGCGCAATCTGCTGCGTTTTTTGCCTAAACTCGGGTTAGAGGTGTTCACCGCGGTGAACACTTAGCCCAAGCCCCTTGGTACGGGGCTTAGCAAACGAAGAATCAGTTCATCTTGGCCCCGGCTAAGTGTCGCACGTGAGACACCCCCTCTGCACTTCCAAAGCCATTCCCAGCAAATGAAAGACATCGGCGATCCCCCGAGCAGCTTGGCGGCCCGGCGGCGACGTTTCCCACATAATGAGCTCATGGGGGTGTTGCCTCGGTCGGGGAAAACTAGGGGAAAACTAGGGACGTTGCTTCCTTTCTTCCATTCCCTTTGTTCAGCGTCGCGCCTTGATCCGAAACCGACGGATATTGGCATTCCTCAATGGGAAGAAAAGAAGCAACGTCCCCTATTTCCACTATTTCCACAATGTGCTGCGTATTTTGCTTAAACTCGAAACGAATAAGGTGCCAGTTTTTGCATTTTGCATTCAAGCGGAGTCGGGACTCTTTATTGGGTTCAGCGAACGCAGCAGCTGTTGGGTTTCTGGCGAAGACTCGACTTCAAATCGGTGGCGTCCCCACATGAGGCTGACGGTGGACTCGCTCCTATGGAATTCGCGGGAGATGTCCACCGGTGGCACACGCAAATAGCGTCGTGCGACGTAGACCAACGCTTGTCGCCACCGACTAGTGGAATTTCGGGACGGCCCTCGGTTGCTCGGTAACTCAATCGACGCTGCACTAACCGAGCAACCGAGGACCGTCCCGGTATTCTCCCGGTATTCTCTCTTGGATGCAGAAGCGCTAAGAAAAAATTCTTCAATCCTAATGGCCGCACTGGACATATTAAACACTCCTCTTGGGAATAACGAAGATTTAAAGAAGGCCGCTCGACAAAAGGTGAATGCTGGTCTCGGGCTTTTACAATTTTCGTCCGTGGGTTTCATGAAAAAACCCGGAGACAACATAGCGGATGTGAAGGCTCGCCTCATCAGGGAATATCCGTTACTGAGGTCCCAGATTTCTTCTCTGATGGACGCGGCGACACAAGGTTTTGATATTTACCAAGGCCAAATGAAGGACTTCGTCGTGGGAGCGAGAGACAAATTGGGATTGCCAGATCTTCTGGCGGAATCACCGGCCGCGGAACAGGGCAAATTCTTCAGCGCTGAGGTATGGCCTTGGTATC
>Ga0206898_10321_pt1 | contig 12279 bp, 10 predicted proteins | sample Alteio_BWOrgHeat_50_FD_153237 | JGI IMG/M metagenome (GOLD analysis project Ga0206898, IMG submission 153237) | Enriched cells from forest soil in Barre Woods Harvard Forest LTER site, Petersham, Massachusetts, United States -... | ecosystem: Environmental > Terrestrial > Soil > Temperate forest >...
GAAGATATAATAATCGCGAAGCTTTCTTATTTTGGGAAGTATGAGCATTTTAAAGAAGACCATCGCATTATTCACGCGCTGTCAAACAACCTGCTCTATCCGTTTGAAAATCTGCTGGCCAGATCATTATTAAAAAATAACCGCGTTTATGTTTACAGGCACAAACATGGCAAGACAGATGCATGGGTTGTTTTTTATAACCCCAGCCGTATATTAGATCGTTTGCCCCGGCGGCTCGACGATTATCATATCCGTAAATTAGGGCAGCAGGTAGGCAAGTTTCATAAGGCCTGTTCCAGGGCAAAAAACGTTTTGCCCAAATCATCAAAAACACTGCGTACGGACATTTTTGCTTTACAACAGCAACTGGAGCAAAATGAAAAACAGTTTGGCACCGCTATGCAGGTGGATTTTTTGAAATATCACTGCGATTTATTCCTCAAAAACCGGTCGAACTACAATATGAGATCGTTCGAGATCATACCTGTTTTTATAGACTGGAATATCGGTAATTTTTCAGTCACGCCAGCCCTTGAACTGTATTCCCGCTGGGATTACGACTGGTTCAGAATGAGTTACCGGATACTGGATTTTTATTTTTTCAGCAGGGTTGTTTCCGATGTTGGTGACAGGACTGTATTCAGCTATTATATAAATACGATGATGGAAGACAGGTTTATCCTGTTTTTAAAGGAATATCATGAAGTAAACCCTATAACAGCGGACGAGATACGATTTTTAAAAGAGGCTTACCGCTTTTTTATATTAAATTATGTAATTAAGGACGGTAAGCATTTTTTTAATGAGCAATACGCAAAAAAATTACAAGCCGAGGCTTTTGAGATCTATCTGCCGTCTGTCGATAGGGATTTTGACGCAGAGAAGATCATACAAGCTTTGAAGATAAAGTAGTTAGTTGATTGGGTTGATTAATTGAGTGGTTGATTAGGTGGAATTAGCATAATTACCCAGTTTTTTTAAATTTTATTAATAATTCAACTTAATCAACCCAACCCAATCCAACTCGATCAACCAATAACTAACCAATGAAACGCATCGACAACTTTAAATCAATTATTGATAAATACCAGGTTATTTTCTTTGACGCGTTTGGTGTGATAAAAACTTACCAAGGCTTGGTGCCAGGTGTTGAAAAAACATTTGACGCCCGGACCGGAAATAATGGATATATCGGATTTTCAGGCATTAATTCATTCGGATGTACATCTACTAATTTACTCACGAGGTTAATGTTATTATTATTTTTCTGAACTCGAATTTGTGGAATTGCCAGAATTTATCGAATTATTATACTTAAATATCAATTCTATTAATTCCTTAATTCCACAAATTCAAGTTCAGACAAAAATGATTATCAAATTATTTCAAAATATCTCTTCAACTCCCAATCAGTTACGCTCTTACCAAATTGCCTGCACTCCCATAAGCGGGTTTGTGTAAAATGTTCAACAAACGGCTCGCCGAACAATTCCTTCGCAACTCCTGAATCCTTCATCATATTTGAAGCATCAAATAAATTTGATGAAAGGCTGCCATTCCTTTTGTCCTTATAGCCATTGCCAACGGTTGGCAATATAGTTAAAGGTAATTTATTTTTTATACCATACAGGCCTGATGCAAGAGCTGCCGCCATTGCAAGATATGGATTAGTGTCTGATCCCGGGATCCTGGTTTCAAGACGTGTATAGCCTTCAGAAGGATGGAGTACCCTTAGTGCGGTTGTACGGTTATCATCTCCCCAGGTTATGGTAGTTGGGGCCCATGCCCCTTCAACCAAACGTTTATAGCTATTGATTGTTGGCGCATACATAGGTAAAATATATGGCAGGCAGTGCAGTTGGCCTGCTAAATAATGTTTGTGTAAGTCGCTCATATGATATTCATCATCTGCGCTGTAAAACAGGTTTTGCGATTTATCCTTGTTCCATAAACTTTGGTGGATATGGCCGCTGCAACCCGGCAAGTTTTCATTCCACTTGGCCATAAACGAGGCTATTATGCCATGCTTATAAGCAATTTCTTTAACGGCAGTTTTAAATAGTACCGCTTTGTCGGCAGCTTCTAAAATGCTGTCGTGTAAAATAGCAGCCTCGTAAACACCCGGGCCGGTTTCAGTATGCAAGCCCTCCAGTGGTATGTTAAATTGGTATAACAAATTAAAAAGGTCATTATAAAAAGCACCCTCTTCAGACGTCCGCAAAATAGAATAACCAAACATACCGGGCGTAAGGTTTTCGAGATTTGTGAAACTTTTTTCTTTTAAACTTTGCGGGGTTTCCCTGAAATTAAACCACTCAAACTCCTGCGCAAACTCGGCATGGTATCCCATGTCATCGCATTGTTTTGCGATCCTTTTTAAAAGGCTGCGGCTGCAGGCCGGGAGATCATTTCCATCTTCGCTACTAAAATCTCCTAAAAAGAACGGGATATTTTCTTGCCAGGGAACAGTCCTGAAAGTGGAAAGGTCAATCCTGCATTGCTTATCGGGGTACCCGGTATGCCATCCTGTTAATTGCACATTATCATAACAAGCGTCACTGCTATCCCACCCAAATACCACATCACAAAAGCCATAGCCATTTTGCAAGCCATCAACAAATTTTTTATAATGGATCACTTTCCCTCTCAAAACGCCATCAATATCAGCAAATGCGAACTTTATTTTTTTAACGTCGTTTTCTTTCAGGTAGTTTATAGTTTGATCTTCATTCATAAGGCATAGAATAATTTTCGTTGGCAAGTTAAGCAACTTAAATGTAATGCGTAAAACAATAAAAAGTTTATCGCTGGTTTATAATATCGCGTTTAAACGGTGTTGCAATTATATTTGTTGGATAATTAAGATATCTAAATGACCAGTCCAACATGCCACCTGTTCGTTTACGGCACCCTACTTGACGACAAAAACGAATTCGGCAACTACTTAAAAAACAATTGTACCTTTTACCAAAACGGAAGGTTTAATGGCCGGTTGTACGATATTGGAGATTATCCAGGCGCGGTATACCAACCAGAGTTTGACGGGTTCGTAAACGGGAGCATCTTTGTTATAAACAGTGCTGAAAAAACCTTAAAAATACTTGACGATTATGAAGGCTTCGGCGAGGAGCAACCTCAGCCAAATGAATTCATCAGGGAGCTAATTGAAGTTAAGACTGATGGTGCCCCGATTAGTTGCTGGGTATATTTATACAGTTTACCGGTTGACGGAAAAAGACAAATAATATCAGGAAAGTATCAGTAATGCTTAGATAGCCTATGCAATCAAGCGCCCGCTGAGAAGGCTGAACGTAGCATTCATAATCGTATCCAATCTTTTTAGTATTTTCGGATGATATATAATTTGTATCGGAAATCGATTATAACCCATTCTCCTGTCCATGAAAAAAACCAGTGTAGTAATATTTGCATGGCTGCTGACAATTTATTGCGCCGCAGGCCAGGATATTATAAAGCAGCAAAGCCCCTTTGTAGTAAAAGGATTTCACCTTGATCTCCGGGTTCAGGTAATGACCATGGATGCGCTCAAGTCTTTTGCCTTAAAACTGAGCAAAGACGGCATAAACACACTGATAATGGAATGGGAAGGTACCTACCCTTTTGAAAAACATCCGCTCATTCCCAACAGGTATGCTTACAGCAAGGCCGAAATTACGACATTTATAAAATACTGCACCTCCCTGGGAATAGATGTGATCCCGCTGCAGCAAAGCTTTGGCCATGTGGAATATATTTTAAGGAATGACAGGTATAAAGACTTAAGGGAAGATCAAAAGGACTTTTCCCAGGTTTGCCCCTTGCAAACCAAACAGGACAGCTTGTTATTTACCGATCTGTATACTGAACTTGCTGCCACCCATCCCTCAAAATATATTCATATCGGCGGTGATGAGACTTACTTGCTTGGCCATGACGAACGATGCCGGCTGAAAGCTGCGAAAGAAGGCAAATCAAAACTCTATATCGACTATATAAAAATGCTTTGCAGCATTGTTATCAAACTTGGTAAAACCCCAATTTTTTGGGCCGATATCGCCTTAAAATATCCTGATGCCATAAAATCTCTCCCCAAAGGGACCGTATTTATTGACTGGAACTATGGGTGGGATATGGACCGCTTCGGTGATCATCAAAAACTGCTTGAAAGCGGTTATGAAATATGGGGCGCTCCTGCACTGCGCTCGTCGCCGGATAATTATTTTTTAACCCAGTGGGAAAAACATTTTAAAAATATCCGCGATTTTGTTCCGGCTGCGGCAAAGTTGGGATACAAGGGAATTGTGATGACCTCCTGGTCGACCTCTGGCCAATATTCGCCTGTATTCGAGTCGGAGCAGGAAATGACAGAGGAGTATGCGATAAGGCATGTTTACCCGATAAGCGGATTTAACATACTGATTGCAGCATATGCTGAAAGTATAAAATCGGCAAAGCCCCTGGATATTGAAAGTTTTATAACAAATTACTGCAAAGAATATTACGGTTTTGATGCAACGGAATCCAAAAAATTCTGGAATGCGCTTAAAATTGCGCCCTATGAGATAGTCCACGGAAAAGTCCGAACCCCGGTGCCAATGACCATTAAACAATTATTGGACAGTACACAAATTGCAGCAGGAATCCTCAACAACCTTCATCCACAAAATAACAAGGAGGAATTTGAACATTACAGGTTAATGACAGCTATAAGGGTACATTATCTTCAATTCCATTATATTTTAGAAACGGTAAATTCGCCTGCGTTTACTGTAGACCAGGTTGCGGGAGTTTTGCAAGAGCTGAAAGGGATGATGGAACATGGGGAAAGATTGAGCGCGCAATTTGACGAACTTAATAAAAACTATCTTAATACCTCTGAACTGAAACAGGAAGATGATTTGAGAAACATAAGAGTGAGGCTTTTATATGATCGATTATCACGAAATAAATAGCGCTACGAAAGATGCAAACCGACCAAACAGCAACGATAAAGATATTTAATGGTAAAGTGATAACCCCTTCATGCATTATCGGCAACGGGACAGTTTTAGTAACTGACGGCAAGATCAGGGAAGTTAGTGAAGGAAATATTGACGTGCCTGGTGCAACAGAAATAGATGCTAAGGGAGAGTATATTTCGCCCGGCTTTATTGATATCCACATTCATGGCGGCGGCGGATATGACTTTATGGATAATACGGTAGAAGCATTTCTGGGTATAGCTAATATTCACGCAAAATACGGCACAACGGCAATGCTGCCAACTACCTTAACAAGCAGCAAGGAAGACCTGCTTGAAACCTTAAAAATATACGAATTAGCAGACAAACAAAACTTCACTGGCGCTCAGTTTATGGGGATGCACCTGGAGGGGCCATATTTTGCGGTAAACCAGTGCGGCGCGCAGGATCCAAGGTATATCCGTGATCCTGATCCTCATGAATATAAAGAAATACTTGAAGGCACATCCATCATCAAACGCTGGAGTGCAGCGCCCGAATTGAAAGGCGCTATAGACTTCGGAAGATATGTTACTTCGAAAGGCATTCTGGCAGCGATTGCCCATACCGATGCTATCTATGAAGAAGTTGCAGAAGCTTTTGCAAACGGTTATACCCTGGCGACACATTTGTACTCGGGAATGTCAGGAGTTACAAGGCGCAACGCGTTCAGGTACGCGGGAGTAATTGAAAGCGCTTATTTGATAGATGGTATGGACGTAGAGATAATTGCAGATGGCATACACCTGCCCCCACCCCTCTTAAAATTGGTCTATAAGATTAAAGGACCAGACAAGACAGCCCTTATAACAGATGCCATGCGTGCGGCCGGTACTTCTGCAAAGGAAAGTGTTTTGGGCAGTTTTAAAAGTGGCCTGAAGGTGATTATAGAGGATGACGTTGCTAAACTTCCCGACCGCAGTTGCTTCGCCGGGAGCGTTGCAACAACCAACCGCCTGGTATGGAACATGGTTACAATGGCTGATGTGCCGCTGTTGGAAGCTGTACAAATGGCTTCGGCAACACCGGCAACTGTTATGAAAATCGCAGATAAAAAGGGCTCGCTGGAAGCACGCAAAGATGCTGATATCGTAATTTTTGACAGTGATATTAATGTAGCAATGACGATGATAAAAGGAAAGATTGTTTATGCAAAATGAAACCATAGGCAAATCAGGGAACCTAACAACCCATATTTATAATAGCCGCACACTAATGGGGGAAGCAGCCGCACGCATGGTTGCCGACAAAATAAGTACACTACTAACGGAACAAGAGTCCATAAATATCATTTTTGCTGCTGCTCCGTCGCAAAACGAATTCTTAGCAGCCCTGATAAAAATAACAGATATCGAGTGGGGGCGTATCAATGTTTTTCACATGGACGAGTACATCGGTCTACCCAAAAATGATCCGCGCACATTTGCGGCTTTCCTGAATGAAAAAATATTCAACAAAAAAACCTTCAGATCAGTTAACTATATCGATGGTAACGCTAACGACCTAACAGCAGAATGTGACCGGTATGCAAGGCTGCTATTACAATTTTCATCTGATATAGTTTGTATGGGCGTAGGCGAGAACGGACATATTGCCTTTAACGACCCTCCTGTTGCTGATTTTAATGACCCTTTAAAGGTAAAAGTTGTAGCGCTTGATGCTGAATGCAGGCAACAGCAGGTTAATGATGGCTGTTTTATTCAATTAAGCGATGTACCGACACATGCGTTGACGTTAACTGTCCCGGCGCTTATGGCAGGCAGGTATATTTATTGTATGGTTCCGGGTGAGAAGAAAGGGAAGGCGGTTTATAATACACTTCATCAAAGCATAAATGAGAAATACCCATCCACAATTTTAAGGAAACATACAAACGCGGCCTTGTTTTTGGATAAGGATAGCAGTGGGTTACTATAAATTACACTATGAAATTTCAGCTTTTTCAGGAGGTCGTAAATCTCAACCCGGTCATTGTTCGATAACAACATGACCTTCAGGCATACCGAGTTCTACTAAATTATCTTTCATCACGGCCACAAATTCATCGGGACCACAGATATAACAATACCCGGATTTTTCGGGCAAGTATTGGCTAAGCAATTCCTTATCAATACGTTTCCCCTTCTTACCCGGTGCTTTTGGGTCCGAAATGATGTCAATGTGATTTTTACCAAGCATCTCGTCCAGCTCTTCTTTAATTATAGTATCGTCTTCAGTACGATTAGCAAACAACAAAGTGTTTCCAGCCAACTTATCGTCATGCCTCAGCTGTCGGAAAATGGAAATGAACGGGGTTAGACCTGCGCCTCCAGCGATAAACAAGCCAGGTCCCAGGTAATTAATAGCCCCAAAAACTTCGTGTAATATCAACTCGTCGCCTGTATTGATATCCCCGAGTTTCTTTGTAATGCCATCGTGGTCTTTATAGATCTTTATGGTAAACTCCAGATGATCGTCGCTATTAAGACAGGTAAACGTAAAAGGACGAAGCTCCTCCTCTAACCCAGGTTTATTGATTGAAACATCGGTAGCCTGCCCGGATATAAAGCTATATCCGGCTGGTTTTTGGACCGTAAAACGCTTTACATTATGCGTTACAAATTCAGTCTTCAACACTTTAACAATATGCTTTTCCATAATGAACTTTGTTGGGCTCCTTATCTTAGTTATGTTCGGGGCACTATTAGGAACTTACAAAATATACAAGCCGAAGTATAAATTGTTCTATAACAAAGTTAAATCATAATTCACTTAATCTTATTTTAAAATATACATATCCTTTTTAGCTTTGATGTAACTATTTTGAATAAATCGGTCAGCTGCGCAAATACTTTTAATACATTGTGCGTCATAAAAAGTATATTGCCTCCGAAAAACAAAACGACACATTAAACCTTTATAAAAGCTTCTTCCCGGAATACTAATATTTGAAGATGAAAACCTTTTTAAACGAAGATTTTTTACTGGAAACGAAAACTGCGCAGCAACTATATCATGAATACGCTGCGGACTTGCCTATAATAGATTATCACTGTCACCTGCCGCCCGATGAGATAGCTGAAGATATAAATTTTGAAAACCTTACCCGGATCTGGCTCTTTGGCGACCATTACAAGTGGCGTGCGATGCGGGCGAACGGTATAGACGAGGCCTATATTACGGGCAATAAGAGTGATCGCGAGAAATTTGAAGCATGGGCAGCTACTGTGCCTTATACGTTGCGGAACCCCTTATTCCATTGGACACACCTGGAGTTGCAACGGTATTTTGATATCCATGAGTTATTGTCGCCGGCAACCGCGGGCCGGATCTATGATGAATGTAATGAGAAGCTTCAATCGCCCGAATTCAGTGTAAAGAACCTGATCAAAAACCGGAAGGTGGAAGTTGTTTGTACTACAGACGATCCGACGGACGATTTATCGCACCATCAAAAAATTAAGGCCGATGGCTATTCGATTAAGGTTTTGCCTGCTTTCAGACCTGACAAGGCGATGGACGCGGGCAACGCAAAAGCATTGAATGCTTACATTGGCAAGCTTGAAACGCTAACCGGTACAACCATTAACGATTTTAAAACCTATATTAACGTATTAAAAAAGAGGCACGATTATTTTGCAGCCAATGGTTGTTCCCTCTCTGATCATGGCCTGGAACAGTTGTACGCCGAAGATTTTACCGAGGCTGAGATTGTGCTCATATTCAAAAAAATTAGGTTGGGACAGGTACTAATGCCGGGCGACATTATAAAATTCAAATCGGCAATGCTTTATTATTTCGCGGTTTGGGATCACGAAAAAGGCTGGGTACAGCAGTATCACTTAGGCGCTTTGCGTAATAATAATACCCGCGCAGTTGAACTGAGCGGCCCAGATACAGGATACGATTCCATCGGTGATTTTGCTCAGGGTAAGGCACTATCAAAGTTCCTGAACAAGCTCGAAAAAGAAAATAAACTGACCAAGACTATCTTTTATAACCTCAATCCTGCCGATAATGAGCTGATAGCTGCAATGGCGGGGAATTTTAATGATGGTTCCGTCGCCGGCAAAATGCAGTTCGGGTCGGCCTGGTGGTTCCTTGACCAAAAGGATGGTATGACAAAACAGATAAACGCGTTATCAAACATGGGGCTTTTGAGCAGGATGGTGGGAATGCTTACCGACTCGCGCAGCTTTCTTTCATACCCGCGTCATGAGTATTTTAGAAGGATCTTATGTAACCTTTTTGGCAATGATATTGAGAATGGAGAACTGCCTGCCGATATGGCGTGGACAGGCAAGATCATTCAGGATATTTGTTATTACAACGCCAAAAACTATTTCAATTTTGATAAGCTGAAATGAGCGCGCCTTTAAATACACGTCAATATACGGGCAAAATACTTTCATTTGGCGAATTACTACTACGTATTTGCCCTGATCCCGGGGGCGAATGGACAGATAACCACCAACTGCCGGTTTATATTGTTGGTGCTGAACTAAATGTATCAAACGCCCTGAACCTTTGGGGGTTGCCAGCAAAATATTTTACAGCCCTTCCCGATAATTTTTTAAGCGCTCAAATAATAAAATCCCTTCAAAACAAGGGTATCGATATCTCTTCTGTTCATTATGGCGGCGGCAGGGTCGCAGTGTATTATTTAACCGATGGACATGATATAAAACATGACGGCCTTATATATGACAGGGCACATTCGGCCTTTGCCGGACTCAAGCCGGGTGATGTGGATTGGAATAAAGTCCTTGATGGGGTGAGCTGGTTTCATTTCAGCGCGATATGTCCTGCGCTTAGCCAAAGTGTTGCCGATGTTTGTGAAGAAGCATTGGAAGCAGCATCTAAAAAAGGCATTACCATCTCTGTTGACATGAACTACCGCGCTAAACTATGGCAATATGGTAAATCGCCATCGGAAATAATGCCGGGACTGGTTAAGTACTGCGACCTTGTTATGGGCAACGTATGGGCCGCCGAAAAAATGCTCGAAATCCCTGTGGTCCCTGGTATTCATGAATCCGGACAAAAAAGCATTTATTTGAAAGAAGCATTGAAAACTTCCCAAAGCATCATGGAGCAATATCCAAAATGTAAAGCGGTTGCAAATACTTTTCGTTTTGATGCAACTGATGACATAAAATATTACACAACTTTGTATACGGAGAACCAACTATATAATTCCGGCGAATACGAGACAGGACATGTTATTGATAAGGTTGGCAGCGGTGATTGTTTTATGGCGGGCCTTATCTATGGTTTTTATAATAACAACCCACTGCCTGAAATACTTGAGTTTGCTACAGCATCTGCATTTGAAAAGTTATTTATAAAAGGTGACGCTACCACCAAAACGGTAGCTGAAATTAAAAGATCAATGAAATGAAGTTAAAAAAAGCGGTATTAAATAGCATCTTAACACAGGGCATGCTCCCCCTGTTTTTCTATGAAGACGTTGAAGTGAGCCTCCAAATAATCCGTACGCTATATAGCGCCGGTGTAAGGGTAATGGAGTACACCAATAGGGCAAAACCAGCATTTGAAAACTTTAAAATGTTGAGAAAGGCCGTTGATAAAGAAATGGCCGATCTTTACCTTGGTATAGGTACTATAAAGAATATTTCAGATGCCGAAGCCTTCGTTGACGCCGGCGCGGATTTTATTGTAGCACCCACTATTAATCCTGAAGTAGGAAAAGTTGCACGTAAACATAAATTACTATGGATACCCGGTTGCATGACGCCAACCGAAATCTATGCAGCCCAGATACACGGCGCCGAACTGGTTAAAATATTTCCGGCTAATGTAGTTGGCCCTGCGTTTATAAGCGCGGTGAAAGAAATATTTCCCGGCATCCTTTTTATGCCTACAGGAGGGGTTGATCTTACACCGGAAAATATTGGCGGATGGTTCAATGCGGGTGTCAGCGCAGTCGGCATGGGTGGCAAACTTATCAGCAAAGATGTTTTGAACAACAAACTTTACGAGCAATTACATACCGACACGGTTAAAGCTATCGAATTAATAAAAGCAGCTAAACCAGCCTTATGAATAAAAAAAAATTGGGAAGATACAGATGGGTGATAGCTTCCCTGCTGCTTTTTTCGACAACAATAAATTACATGGACCGACAGGTTATAAGTTACCTGAAGGAATTTTTCTCGACACCGGTTGAAAAAGGCGGCTTTGGCTGGACTAATACAGATTTTGGCAACGTAACCTCCTTCTTCACGCTTTTTTATGCAAGTGTTACTGTATTTGCAGGTTGGTTTATCGATAGGATTGGCACAAAACTAGGGCTGGCTTTATCGTTGATCGTATGGTCGGTTTTTGGTATGCTGAATGCGCTGGCAGGTAGTACAGTTAGTCTGCATATTGTGATCAGAAGCCTATTCGGTATTGGTGAGGGCGGTAATTTTCCAGCCTCAATTAAAACAGTCGCCGAATGGTTCCCAAAAAAGGAACGTGCCTTAGCCACGGGCATTTTCAATAGCGGCGCAAACATTGGCGCCATGATAGCGGCTTTATTTGTGCCATGGTGCCTTGCTTATTTCGGCAATGATCCCGGATGGAAATATGCGTTTATTATTACCGGAGGGGTCGGGTTTATCTGGCTGTTTTTTTGGTTTGCACTTTACAGCACACCATCGGCACACAAGCAGTTATCAAAGGAAGAATTTGATTATATCCACAGCGATGACATTGCTGCCCATGTAGCCCCGTCGGAAGATGTGACTGTTTTGCAAAAGATCCCCTGGGCCAAGCTACTGGTTTACCCGCAAACGTGGGCTTTTTTTATGGGAAAGTTTTTGACAGACGGTGTCTGGTGGTTCCTGCTCTTCTGGCTGCCCGACTATCTGAAAAAACAATTCGGTATGACCGGCGAGCAGGTAATGTGGCCAACTTTTATTGTTTATGGCATTGCCATTTTCGGCAGCACCTTCGGGGGTAGCATCCCATTGTTTTTGATCAATAGGGGAATGTCTGTTTACAAAGCGCGAATGACTGCAATGCTGATTATCGCTTTATTCCCGGTTTTACTGTTATTAACACAGTACTTCGGTAACAAAGCAATTTTTGGCGACTATGCATCAACACTGGCGATAGCTGTTATTTGCATCGGTGCTGCTGCGCACCAGGCCTGGTCAGCCAATTTGTTTACTACTGTGTCTGATATGTTCCCAAAGAGGGCTGTTGGATCAGTCACAGGTATCGGCAGCATGGCTGGAGGCCTCGGAGGTTTCCTGATACAGCAATTGGCCGGGCGTTTGACCGATCATTACAA
>Ga0206898_10323_pt1 | contig 12164 bp, 9 predicted proteins | sample Alteio_BWOrgHeat_50_FD_153237 | JGI IMG/M metagenome (GOLD analysis project Ga0206898, IMG submission 153237) | Enriched cells from forest soil in Barre Woods Harvard Forest LTER site, Petersham, Massachusetts, United States -... | ecosystem: Environmental > Terrestrial > Soil > Temperate forest >...
TCGTTACCAATCAAAGCATTTTTACTCCGCCCGCTCGCGCCGCCATCAAAGTCGAAGGCGACCCCGGCGGCCCATCAAACACCCGCCACGATTATTCCGTCAACCCACCCGAAGAATCCATCCAGGCCGCGGCCCGAGCCGTCGGCGGTAATCTCTGGACTCCCGATAGCGACGGCATCACTCGCCGCCTCCCCCTCACCATCCGTTACGAAGGCCGGGACTGGAGCACCGTCTGGCTCGCCGCCGCGCAACAGCGCGACGATGAGCGCGGTGACGGTGATGATGCCGCGCAGCAGGCGGCGGCGCGTTTGGGGATTGTACGTAGCGGCGGCCCCTTACTTCGCCAGGATCGCGGCGCGAAAGCGGTCGTCAAGCGTTAAGCCGGGGCCGAGGCGCGCGGCGATAGGCTGCAGACGGGCGATGCGGGAATCGAATGGCGGGTGCGTGGAGAGCATTTGCCCGAACATGCGTTTGTTCTCCGGGTTCTTCGCGGCATCGCGCATCGAGGTGAGGAATTCGATCAGGCCCATGGGGCTGTAACCTGCCTGCGCGGCCATCTTCGTTCCCTGCTCATCGGCGGCGTCTTCTTTATCGCGGCTCAGACCGCTGGTGAACATGTCTTTCATGAACGCGTCGGCTTTGAGAGCAGTGAGGTCGCCGGTTTTGCCTGTGGAGTTGGCTTCTTCCATGGCGAATTCGGAGGTTTTCTTCGACCGGATTTCCTTTTCCAGGTGACGCTCGGCGACGTGGGTCACTTCATGCCCCAGCGCACCCGCGAGCTGAGCTTCGTTGGTCATACCGGTAAGGGCGCCGCGGGTGATGAAGATAAACCCACCGGGCAGGGCATAGGCTCCCACGATTTCAGTGTCCAGGACGGCAAAGCGGTACTGCAGCGGACGCGAGGCGTATTGGGCCACGGTCGATCCCACCAGGTTGACGTATTTCACGACTTTCGGATCTTCGATGATGCCGAACATGGCCACCATCTTCGCGGCGCCCGCGGTTCCGATATCCTGCTCGTCTTTAGGGCTCCACGGGGTAAAGGCATCCTGCGCTTTCTGGGTCTTTTCTTTGGCGGCGTCAATCTTGTCTTTGGCCTTGTTGATGATGCCGCCGAACTGAGAAAGGCCGGCGGTGGCGCCAAAAAGGATCATCGCCGCAATGGTGAGGCGCTTCATCGCTTTTTCAAACCTCCGTCACGGAGAAAAGCATCGAGGTCGGCGGGAGCCGGGATGAGCGCTGTCATTTTCTGTACTTTCTCTTCATCAGTGGGGGTTGCGCTGGTCGAGAGCATTTTCGCATCCACCTTTCCGGACGGGTCGATGCCGTTGAAGCCCAGAGTCGCAGATTCCTTTTTCTTCTCGGAAGATTTGATGCCGAGGCTGCCTCCGAAGAGCGGCGCGGGCTGATTCTGCGGCGCCGGTTGCTGTTGCTGCGGCGGCGGATTCTGCTGCGGCTGTGACGGGTTGGCCGGAGGAGTTTGGGTCTGAGGCGGGTTTTGCCCGAACGCATGATTCCCACAAATCAGGCTGGCCGCGAAGAGCGCCAGTCCAGGACTAAATTTCATCAGGTTCAGACTAACAGAATTCGGAGGTTTTTCAGAGATGTTTTGGTTAACCGATTTAGTGTAGACTCTCACTCATGTTCAAGACACTTGTTGTTTCCCTTATCTTCGCCGGTGCGGGGCTGGCGCAGAATTCGGCAGTCGGTAACTGGCAGTATGTGGATGGAGCTAAGACCACCTACATTCGCACCTATGAAGAAGGCGGGGCGCTGAAAGCCACCATCGAGAAAGTCACCAAAGGCGGGCAGGAGGATGCTGCCGCGGTGTGCTCGAAATGCACGGGCGATTCGAAGGATAAGCCGATGAAGGGGTTGCTCATTCTGTGGGACACGAAGAAGGACGGGGATAACTGGAAGGACGGCAAGCTGCTCGATCCGGAGAGCGGACGCCTGGTGACCGGGAAAGTGGAAGTAGCTGAAGGCGGTAAAAAACTGAATGTCAAAGGTTCGGTGGCTTTCATCAGTAAGACGCAGGTCTGGACGCGCGTTCCGTAGTTGTGGCTAACGGTTGAACTGGTCGAGGGCCGCGAGGACTTCCGTGCTGTGGCCTTCGACCGAGACCTTTGTCCACGCTTTCGCGACGATGCCTTGCGGGTTAATGAGGAACGTGTTGCGCTTTGAGATCTTCACGACCAGCAGGTTCGTGAGTGAGTCATAAGCCCTGGACACCTTTGCATCGGTATCGGCGATCAGAGTGAAGGCAAGCCCCTGATTGGTGCAGAAGGCCTTGTGGCTTTTCACCGAATCCACACTTACACCTACGATGGCCGCGTTGCGCTGATGGTATTTGGCAAGGTCGCGCTGGAAGTTACGCGCTTCGATGGTGCAGCCAGGCGTGGAGTCCTTTGGGTAGAAATAGAGCACGAGCCACCGGCCGCGGAAGTCGCGCAGGCTGACGGGACTGCCATCCTGAGTGGGAAGGGTGAAATCGGGGGCGGGAGAGTTTGGGTTAATCATCTCGTAAGGCGGAAGCGGGCTGAACTCTGGTGGCTCGGGCGGCAGGAATCGCGGTCGCGAGGGCGGACACTGCGAGTACGAATGCGGCGGCCCCGAAAAGTGAAGCGGTGTCGACAGGCGCGATTCCGTAGAGCAGGGCCCTTATGGCGGGCGCGGTGGTTGCAGTAACCGCGAGTCCTGCCACGATGCCCGTTGCGACCATGGCGAGAGCCTGGCGGCCGATCATCCAGCCGATGTCGAGAGACCTGGCGCCGATGGCGATTCGGATTCCGATTTCCCGGTGACGGCGGGCGACTCCGTAGGCGAGGAGTCCATAGATTCCGACAGCGACCAGGAGGGCGGCGAGCACGGCGAAAGAAGACGCGAGGGTTGCGGTGAGTCTTTCCGGGGCCGCGCTGGCTTCAACCTCTTCCGCCAGCGGGTGGATTTCGATAAACGGAAGCGCGGGATCGAGGGCGGCCAACTCGCGGCGCACCGGTTGAATCAATGCCTCGGGATTATTGCGGGCGCGCACGCAGAGTACGAACATGTCGCCCGACATATTGAGGTTGTAGAGCGTCGGGGTCATGGGCTCGCGCAGCGAGCGATACTTCGCGTCGCTGACTACGCCCACAATTTCGTAGATCAGTTGCGGAGGGTTGCCCAGCTTGCGGCCCAGCGGGTCTTCACGCGGAAAGAACTGTTCTGCGAAAGCACGGTTCACGACGACGGGGATCGGCCTCACGCCTTTGTCGGTTTCGCGCAGGGCGCGACCGCCGATGAGGTGCATGCCCATGGTGTCGAAGTATTCGGGTGAAATGGCGTTCAGGCTGGTGTTGAGAAAGTCGGCGTCCGTGGCTTTGCGGCCTGTAGGGACGATGGTCATTTTGACTCCGCTGCCACGCATCAAAGCGCGGGAGGCGGTAGCGACCGCGGCCACGCCGGGCAGGGAGCGCACGCGATCGAGAAGGGCTCGGCGCAGCTTTTCGGATTGGTCCGCAGTGTAGCCGGAGATGCCGGGTGCGGCGGTGAAGGTTACGATGTGATCGCTGTCGAAGCCAGTATCGATTGCAGAGAGTTGACGGAAGCTTCTGACGAGCAGGCCCGCGCCTGCCAGCAGAAGAGTGCAGAGGGCGACCTGAAATACGACAAGGAGCGCGCGATTGCGATTGCCTTTGGTGGAGCGGGCGCTGCGAAGCACGTTGTCGAGGCTGACGCCCGACGCGGCAAGCGCGGGCGCAAGGCCGAAGAGAAGAGCAGTAGCCGCGGAGACGGCAATAGCGAAAAGGAGGACGCGGTGGTCCGGGGCGAGATCGAGCGAGAGCGCGAGTTGCGTGGTGGCGCGGTCGCGCATGGGCGGAAGCGCGCGGGCGAGCAGCGGTGTGGCGAGGGACGCAAGCAGCCATCCTCCCAGCGCACCCAGAGCCGCGAGGAGGGCGCTTTCGGTGAGCATCTGGCGCACGATGCGAATACGCGAGGCGCCGAGGGCAAGTCGGACGGCGATTTCATCGCGGCGGGCCGCGCCGCGGGCGAGGAGAAGGCCTGCAACGTTCGAGCACATCAGGAGAAGAAGCAATGCAGCGGAGCCGGCGAGGAGCTGGAGCGCGAGGCCGAAGCGATCGCGCAATACGGACGCGCCGCGCTCCAGGCTCTCTACACGAACACCGCGTGAGAGCTCGGTCTGAATCACATCTTCGGGCAGGTTAGGCTCACGGCGCAGCGACTGCTCGGTCGCCGTGTGCCAGATGTTGAAACATTCGGCCTGAGCCTGTTCGAGCGAGACGCCGGGTCTGAGGCGCGCGGCAATTTCGAGATCCAGCTGATCGGGGCGGCGGACATCGGCGAACTGCAGATCGGCGAAGGCGCTGAAGGGTATTCGAAGATCGGGCGCGGTATCGACCGTGACGCCGTTAAAGGTGGCGGGCATGACACCGACGATGGTAAATCTGTGGCCGCGCAGCGAGAGGTTCTGGCCGACCACTGCCGGATCGCCCGCGAAACGGCGCTTCCAGAAGGCGTAGCTAAGCACGGCCACGCTGGCATGGTCGCGATCGTCTGCGTTCGTGAGTGTGCGTCCGTGGAGCGCGGGCACGCCCAGTTCGTCGAAAAACCGCGCCGTCACGACATGAAGGCGCACCTGTTCGGCCGGTTTGGGGTCGTCCATCGCCACGGGCCATTCCGCATCGCCAATCACTCCGGTGACGGTTTTCGAGTTCTGAAGGGCATCAAAGAACTCGCGGCGAAAGGTCGTCACGACGCCAATCCGCGGGACAGTCTGCGCCATGCGCACCAGCTGTTCGGGCTGTTTCACGGGAAGCTGGCGGAGGAGGATGGCGTTGAGGGCGGTGAAGATGGCGGCGTTGGCGCCGATGCCGATGGCGAGCAGACAGGCGACCGCCAGGGTGAAGCCGGGACTCTTCGCCAGTATGCGAATGGCGTAGCGGAGGTCGGCCATGGGTTGATGTTAGCGCGGGTATAATTGCACATGCCGCGAACGATCTTAATCGCTCTACTGACTGCGGTGTGCGCGCTGGCCGCGCCGCCTTCCATTGACTTTTCACTTTCCGCGCGCTCGGTGGCGGGTGCTCAGATTTCGCCCGATGGACGCTATGTCGCCTATGGTGTATCGCAGGCCGACTGGGACCAGAACGATTATGTGACGCAGATCTGGATCGCGGTCACGGCGACGGGGGAGCGGTATCAGCTCACGTCGGGGAAGAAGTCTTCAACGGGGCCGCAGTGGTCGCCTGATTCGAAGCGGCTGGCGTTCGGATCGGATCGCGATGGGAAGCGGCAGATTTATGTGATCGCGCCCTCGGGTGGTGAGGCTACGCAGTTGACGGCGGAAGAAGGCGGCGTGAATTCGTTCGCGTGGTCGCCGGATGGGACCTGGATGGCTTATTCGGCGACAGGGCCGGAATCGAAGGCGCGCAAGGATCGCAAGGAGAAATATGGCGAGTTCGATGTGATCGGGGGCGATTACACGATGAGCCATTTGTGGCGAATGAAGGTTCCCGCGGAATTGCCGGCCGATCCGAAGAAGGGCTCGAAGCCGGAACAACTGACGCAGGGCGAAGATTTCACGGTGGGGAGTTTTTCGTGGTCGCCTGACGGGACGCGAATTGCGTTCGATGGGGCGCGCGATCCGGACCTGGGTTCGAGCGATACCGAGCGCATTTACGTGCTGGATCTGGCGGGACTCAAGGTGCGCAAGGTTGTGGATATGCCTTCTAACGCTCCCGACGTTATCTCCGTGGGCGCAACCGAAAACTCCCACGTAATGCTGCCTGCGGTGACGGTGAATGGCGCCAACGTGCCTTCGAGCCTGATCGGCATTGCCGCCCAGCCAAGCGATTCCTATCCCTATCCTGCTTACCAGGGCGGCAACATCGGGCCGCTGGTGGACATCACCCAGGGTATCGACAGCACTGGCCTCGCCTGCAATGCCCTGCCCGCCAATTCGCTGAATGGAGCTTATGCCCTGATCGAGCGCGGCACCTGCACGTTCGACGTCAAAGCCACTAACGCGCAGGCCGCTGGCGCGATCGGCGTGATCCTTTACTGGGCCGATTCGACCACGGTTACGCCGATTTCCGGCGTCGGTTTCAATAACACCGGTGATGCCGGATTTATCGGGCCGATTATGGCCATTTCGAATGCGGCCGGCGTAGCGCTCAAAAGCTTCATCGATTCGAACCCGGGCCGCACGGTGACCGTTCAGTCGGGCGCCATCGAACAGGACACCACAACCTGGAGCACCAACACGGGTTTCAGTCCGCAAGTGACCTCAAACAATCTGACGGGCTTCTCTTCCTTCGGACCCACTCCGGACGGCATGATGAAGCCGGACATCGTGGCGGTGGGCGGCAACGATATCGGTTACCTCCTGCCGGATGGAAACGATTACTATATTCCTGCTCCGTCGGGCATTTTCATGCCAACTCAGAGCTACGATCCCAACCAGAGCCTTGAGGGCGGCAGCGATTTTGGCGCCAACGGTTACTGGGCGGCGGATGGCACAAGCTTCGCCACGCCTCTTACGGCGGGGGCGGCCGCACTCGCCAAACAGGCGCATCCTACGCTGCGCGGAACGCAGATCCGTTCCCTGCTGGTTAACTCGGCAGCGCAGACCGTGACCACGGACGATTCCGGCATTCCGGTAGACGCAGAGTGGATGGGCAACGGCCTGTTGAACGCCGGCGCGGCGGTGGCTGCATCTGTAACCGTTGAACCCGCCACCGTTTCTTTCGGCGTGGTGAACACCGCTACGTTTCCCGTTTCTCAGACGCTGACGGTAACCAACATCGGATCGGGATCGCTTTCACTCACCACTTCCGTCACCTGCTGCATGGTGAATGCAAACGCGGGATCGCTGACCAATGCCACGGTAGCGGTAAGTCCCGCCACCCTGAATCTGGCAGCGGGAGGTACGGCGACGCTCACGGTTACTCTCTCGGGTAAGGCGCCGCCGGCGAGCGAATATTCCGGGCAGGTCCTGCTTACGCAGGGGACGACCACGGCCGCCATCATCCCGTTCATGCTGATCGAAGGCGACGGTAACCCCGCCAACGTGAATGCCATCGCGCTCGGCGCCGAAGGCGTTCCAGGAGCGGACACGGGATCGGCTGCAATTATTCAGGTAACCGATCAGTACGGCGCAGCCGTGGCGGGTTCACCGGTAACTTTCATGATCAGCCCGCGAGGCGCGTTTACCCTGCAGAGTGTTTCGGGAGAGCCCGCCTGCACTTCGAATGCAACTTCGGCTACCTGCAACACCGATCAGTTTGGTTTCGCTTATGCAGAGATCGTCGCCGGGGCAACCGTTCGCCAGGCGACGATTTCGACCACGGTGGCGGGAAATCCGTTCTCGGGTGACGTAAACATTCAGGCGGCACCGAACGTGACGGGCGTGGCCGACGCAGCAGCAGGTCTGACCACCGTCGCGCCGGGTTCGTACATCGCGATTTACGGCACTGGTCTCAGCAACTACACGGACGGCAACAGCACCGTGTATAACCCCAATTCCACGCCCACCACTGAGGCGACCGACCCCGTAATCGCCAACGGAGCTGTGCTGCCGCTGCAGATCGATTACGTTACCGTCAGCTTCGATGTGCCTTCGGCGGGCATTAGTGTGCCAGGCCACATCACGTTCGTCAGCCCAACTCAGGTGAACGTTCAGGTGCCGTGGGAACTTCAGGGCCAGTCGTCGGTGCAGGTCAAGGTGACGCTCGATGGCGACCTGCTCGGGAACGTGTATACCCTGCAACTGGCGAAGGCCGCGCCCGCATTCTTCACCTACAACAACATCGCAATCGGGACGGACACAAAGACCTTCGGCCTGCTTACGGCGAGCAATCCTGCGGTGCGCGGCAGCACGATCGTGCTGTATGCGAACGGTCTGGGTGCGGTGAACAATCAGCCGGCGAGCGGCGATCCCGCGGGCGCGAGTTCGCTATCGACGCTGGTGACGCTCCCGACCGTGACCATCGGCGGGGCAAATGCGCAGGTGGCATATGCGGGGCTGGTGCCGAGTCTGCCGGGGCTCTATCAGCTGAACTTGGTGGTGCCGACTTCGATCAGTGCCGGGACACAGAACATTGTGGTCACCGCAGGCGGTCAGACGTCGACGTCCACTCTGCCCGTCCAGTAACGTGGCCCAGGCTTCAGCCTGTGAAATGAAAAGGCGCGACCCCTTTCGGGTCGCGCCTTTTTTTTCGAACCGCTGCGTCTTACTTAACCGAAGGCTTCCAGTTAGCCGCTGACTGCCGAACTTCCGAAGCCTGATCCGCGGAAAGCTTCGCCCCCAGCATCGCCAGCCGTCTCTCTGCGTTCTTCTCGTTCTGCTTCGCCGCCAGCGTGGACCAGAAATAAGCCTGCTGAGCATCCGTCTTCACGCCTGTTCCGCTCGCATACATCTCGCTGACTTTCTCCTGGGCGGGAGCATAACCCTGCTTCGCGGCCTTCAGATACCACGAGAACGCCTGAGGCATGTCGCGCTTCAAACCTTTGCCCCGCTCCATCAGATCGGCCAGATTGTATTCGGCTTTGGCAAGACCCTTATCGGCCGCCGACCGGTAGTAGATAGCAGCCACTTTATAATCCTGACCCACCCCGAAGCCGTCTTCATAAAGCGACGCGATCTCCGTCTGCGCTCGCGTATCGCCCTGATCCGCCGCCATCTGATACCAGTGCGAAGCTTCCGCGTAATTCTGCTCCACGCCCCAACCCTTGGCGTAGGTCATCCCCAGGAAAAGCTCGGCCTGCGCGTTCCCTTTAATGGCGGCGAGCTGCGCAAGCCGCATGGCTTCCGGCATGTCGTGCTCGATCCCGAGGCCTTTCGCGTACATCAGCGCGAGATTGGCCTGAGCGGCCGGGTCGCCGGCATCGGCGGCCAGCTTCAGTTCGCGATAAGCAGTCGCATAATTCCTGTCGGCGAGCGCTTTGATCCCCGCTGCCGTATCGGCAATCGCAAAACTGGAAAATCCGAGCAAAGCGGCGGTAGCGATGAGGCCAGCTTTTAAAATCATCAATTTAGATCCCCTTTGTAAGCCTGCGTTTACACATCTTTACTTACGTAGATTTACATTACGCTTCGAATACACCAAATGCAAGCATTCGGTGTAACTTTACGGGATCTGTCTGCGCCTTTAGCGGCTACCTTCCGGATGACCCGAAGCCTTTTTCGCCCCGGAGGGAATCGGCAAGATCGCCCTCTTCCCATTCCACAGCCTCATAACGCGCCACAATCATCTGCGCGATCCGATCTCCGGGATTGACCGTGAACACCTCACGCCCCAGATTCTGCACGATGACGCGAATCTCCCCGCGATATCCCGGATCGATGGTCGCCGGGCTGTTCGGAAGCGTGATTGAGTGCTTCAAAGCCAGCCCGCTGCGAGGGCGGATCTGCGCTTCATAGCCGGGCGGCAACTCGATCGCGAGGCCAGTCGGGACCAGCTTCGTCTCTCCAGGCGCCAGCGTGACCGATTCGACGGCGCACAGATCCATGCCCGCGTCTTCCTCGGGACCATGCGCGTAGCGAGGAATCGAAGCACCGGAGTGTAGTTTACGGATGCGAATTTTCAACCCGCTATGATAGCCGTTTGGCAAAACGAGTCATCACGGTAGGGCCGATGCCGCCCGAAAAGAGCGCTTATGCGCTCGCGCGCTACAGCCGGTCGGCCGATTCCATCCGGCAGTCGATCGAATGGGTGCGCGAGCATAATTCGGAGCAATTCCTCGAAAGCTTTTACTTCCAGTACGGCCACCAGTCGATCGCCGATCTCGGGCACACTGTGCTTTGCTTCGAAGGCATCAGCGAACTGGCCGCGAGTGAAGCGGAAGACGAGACTCTATGGGATGGCCAGGCAAAATCCTCACGATACCAGGATTTCTCGCGCTCGGGCTTCATCACGCCGCCCGAGTTGCAGGGTGACGCCGCGGCCGCCTTCCGGTCCGCGGGCGAAGCCTTGCTCGCCGGCTATGGCGAAATTCATGCGCGCATGATCGAGTGCCTGCGCGAGAAGTTGCCGCGCCCGGACTCGATGAAGCAGGCGCCTTACGACCGCAATATTGCGGCCCGCGCTTTCGATGTAGCGCGCTACCTGCTCTTCTGGGGTGTCCCGACCAACGTGGGCCAGGTGACCAGCATCCGCACCCTCGAAAAGCAGATTCGCCGCTTGCGGGTTTCTGCGTTTGCGGAAGTACGCGAACTGGGCGCGGAAATCGCCGAGGCCTGCGCCGAGCCGATCGGGTGTGCATGGGACGTTGATGATGCCGCGCCTCTTGCTCCCACCCTTGCCCGTCATGCCGATCCCGATCAATACCTGCACCAGGCCCGCGCCGATGTGGCCGCATGGGCGACTGCCAACCTTCGCATCGCCGACGCGCCCTCGCAACGCGTCGAGCTCCTGAAGCCCGACGACACTCTGGTCGAAATCGCCGCCACGCTGCTCTACCCGGTTTGCGATTCTTCCTTCCGCTCCATCTACCAGACCGTGCGCGAGTGGAGCAAAGCCCGTCAGCTTGAGGTGCTGGATGCAGCCACGCGCAGCCGCGGCGCGCGTGACGAAATGCTGCGCGAATTTCGCGGCGGCCAGTACTGTTTCGACATGCTGATCGATATCGGCGCGTATCGCGACATGCACCGGCATCGGCGCTGTCATCAGTTCCGCCAGGCGTATTCCGGAAAGCACGGATACGAAGTACCGGCGCCGCTTCGAGACGCGAACATGGAGGACTTCTACCGCGCCACCATGGATCGCGCCCTCGACGCGATGCACGAGCTGCCCGCGCCCGGACGCGAGTATCTGCTGCCCTTCGGCGCGCGCTCGCGTTTCCTCTTCAAGATGGATTTCGCCGAGGCCGAATACATCTCACGCGTCCGCAGTGGCGTCAAGGGCCACTTCAGTTACCGCGAAATCGCGTGGGAGATGAAAGAGCGTCTGGCCGAAATCGAGCCGGAGCTGGCCCGCCTGATCGACGCCACCCCACCCTGGATCGAAGATCCGCTCAAGCGCTGACTACGTGGCACAGGCTGAAAGCCTGTGTTCCCCAACCTATTGCCCCGCCTCGGCATCGCCCCAGATATACTTCCCGAACCACTCGTAATTCTGTTCCATCAAAGACCGCTGCTGCTTAGGCTTGGTAATTCCATGCCCAAAACCCTTATAAAAAACCAGCTTCACCGGAATCCCGCGATCCTTCAAAGCCTGGTACAACTCATAAGAGTTCGGCGGAGGCACCCGCTTATCCTGATCCCCCTGCTGAATCAAGGTAGGTGTCTGCGCTTTGTTGACATAGGTGATTGGCGAAGTCTTACGATAAATCTCCGGATCTTCCCATGGCGTGGCCTTCAGATACTGCCGCGTAAACGGATGAATATCGGTGTTCACGTAATAGGTCATCCAGTCCGAAATCCCCGCGCCCACCGAAACCGCCTTGAACCGGTCGCTATAGCAGGTAATGAAGGCCGAAATATAACCGCCTTCACTCCATCCCATCGCCCCCACCCGATCCTTATCCACAATCCCCTTGCCGATCAGATAATCGACACCCGAGATCACATCCGCATAATCCCCTACCCCAAGGTTGCGCACATTCAACGCCCGAAACTTAGCCCCATAGCCCGCTGACCCGCGATAGTTAGGCTTCAGAATCAAAGCCCCGCGCGCCGCAAACCGCTCCACCGGATAAGTCCGGTCCGCTGCCAGCATAGGTGTATCGATCCCGGTAGGTCCGCCATGAATCACCACCAACAGCGGATACTTCTTAGAGGGATCGTAGTCCGCCGGCTTGATCAGCACGCCTTCAATCTGCGCTCCATCGCCCGACTTCCACTGCACCAGTTCGCGCGTCGCCAGCTTGTAATCCTTCCACTGCCCGCCCACATCGCTCAGCAGCCGCGGCGCGAAATCCGAAGTCGAAGACCAGAACACTTCCGCAAAATGATTCGGCTCCGCACCCACAGCGGCCATGGTCTTATGGTCTTTGCTGAACGTGGCGCCTGCGGCCGAGAACTGATCCGGCCCAGTCAGCCGCCGCACTTTCCACGTGCTCGCATCCAGCCGGAACACATGTTGCGCCGTCCGCTGCCGCGCGCCAAAATAACTCCCGTCGACCGACCACTCGATCAGGCTCGGATCTTCGTCGAAGTCCTTGGT
>Ga0206898_10324_pt1 | contig 12136 bp, 4 predicted proteins | sample Alteio_BWOrgHeat_50_FD_153237 | JGI IMG/M metagenome (GOLD analysis project Ga0206898, IMG submission 153237) | Enriched cells from forest soil in Barre Woods Harvard Forest LTER site, Petersham, Massachusetts, United States -... | ecosystem: Environmental > Terrestrial > Soil > Temperate forest >...
TTCCTCTACGCCGCACGCTGGTTGTCGCTCAATTCGCTATTTCGCAATTGCTGATCATAGGTACAGTTGTCGCCATGAACCAGATGGACTTCGTTAATAAAGCAGACTTGGGTTTTAATAAGGACGCTGTACTAGTGATCCCTGGCTATACAGATAGTGTTAGCCTGATGAAAATGACGGCCATTAAACAACAATTGCTGCAAAACCCGGCGGTGAAGTCTGCTACGTTTTCATCTGATGTACCCTCATCTGATAATAATTCTTCAACCAATTTCGCTTTCAATCATTCAAAAAAAGACGCCGAGTTTCCCTTGTTCTTAAAGATTGGAGATGCGGATTATTTTAAAACATTCGGTTTGCGTTTCGCAGCAGGTAAAGGCTACGAAAAGAGTGACACGATGCGGCAGGCTGTAGTAAATCAAACTTTACTACGCAAACTGGGTATTAAAAGGGACGATGAGGCTATAGGTAAAACAATTAACACAGGAGGCGGCCCATGGGCCACGATAACAGGTGTGGTTGAAGATTTTAAAACTAATTCCTTGCGGGAAACCGTAAAACCAACTATTATTTATCCTTACAAAAAATACGAATCGCAGCTTAGTATTAAGATAGAAACAAATAATCTCAACAAGACAGTTGCGGCTATTCAAAAACTTTGGGAAACGACGTATCCCGAGTATGCCTATAATGGCTATTTTCTTGATGAAAATATCGCCAAGTTTTACAAACAGGAAAATCAGCTGGCCCTGGTTTATAAGATCTTTGCCGGCATCGCCATTTTTATTTCATGCCTTGGTTTATACGGCCTGGTATCATTTATGGCGGTACAGCGGACAAAAGAAGTGGGAATCCGCAAAGTTCTGGGCGCTTCTGTTACCAGCATTGTATTCCTTTTTTCGAAAGAATTTATGATACTGATAGGTGTTGCTTTTGTAATAGCCCTGCCCGTGGGATGGTATGTGATGACGGGATGGCTCCAAAATTTTGCTTATCGCGTTTCATTAAATGCCTGGATTTTTGCGACAGCGATCGCTGTATCTATAATAATAGCCTGGATAACTGTAGGATATAAAGCGATTAAAGCGGGATTAGTTAACCCCGTTAAAAGTTTGAGATCGGAGTAAGCCCCCGCCTAAATCCTCCCCCGGTAGGGGAGGACTTAAAAGAACATGTAAAAAGTCTCCCCTACCGGGGGAGATTTAGAGGGGGCTGTATTAATGACCAATCAACCAAAACAATGATAAAAAACTACATTAAAACCACCTTACGCAGCCTGTTAAAAAACAGGTCGTATAGCTTTTTGAATATTGCCGGCTTGGCGATAGGTATTGCTTGTGCCTCACTCATATTTTTATGGGTGCAGGACGAAGTAACCTATAATCACAATTTTGCCAAACGTGATGTGTTATATAAGGTTTATGAAAACCAAACCTACAACGGAAAGACCAGCACCTTTTTCGGGACGCCGGGGCCGATGGCAAAAGCTATTAAGGCCGAGATACCTGGCATAAAAAACACAGCTAGAATGACTGGTGATGGCGACAATCAACTATTCGCTGTAGGAGATAAAGCGATGACCGAAAAGGGGAACTATGCCGATCCTGAAATATTTTCTATACTTCAATTGCCGTTTGCAAAAGGCTCTGGCGCTAACGCTTTCGATCAGCTTAAATCTGTCGTGATCAGTGAAACAATGGCCCAGAAGTTTTTCGGTGGTGCTGACCCGATGGGTAAAACACTTAAGGTTAATAATGACCAATCTTTTACCGTTACCGGTGTGTTTAAAGATCTTCCCAAAAACTCAACCTATCAATTCCAATGGCTATCGCCGATGGCGAATATCGACCATAAACAACCATGGATGACTATCTGGGGTGCCAACTGGGCACGTACCCTAGTTGAGCTTGAACCTAACGCAAATTTAGCCGCGATTAACCAGAAGCTGAGTCGTTATATAGAATCGAAGACAAAGCCCGGTAACACCACCCAATGCTTCCTTTTCGCGATGAATGATTGGAACCTTCACAATAAGTTTACTGATGGGAAAATGGATGGAGGCCGGATACAATACGTTAAAACATTTTCATTTATCGCCTGGATCATCCTCGTGATTGCCTGCATCAACTTCATGAACCTGTCAACAGCAAGGTCTGAGCAGCGGGCAAAAGAGGTTGGTGTTCGTAAAGTAATGGGAGCTGGGAAAGGCAAATTAATTGGTCAGTTTATTGGCGAAGCTGTTATCATGTCTTTTATAGCGGTGATAGTAGCTGTTGGTTTGATCTATTTATCGTTGCCGTCATTTAACAACCTGGTGCAGAAAGAGCTTGCAGTTGATATTCTCGCGCCGTTGCACTTGTTGTACCTGCTCGCAATCGGTCTTATAACAGGTTTATTGGCGGGTAGTTATCCGGCATTCTATTTGTCTTCCTTTAATCCCATATCAGTTTTAAAAAATATAAAGATAAAATCAAGCGCGGGATCAGGCTTTATCAGGCAAAGTTTGGTGGTCATTCAATTTTCGGTATCTGTTATATTGATCATCGGTACTGTGATCATTTACCAGCAAATACAGCATGTCAAAAACCGAAGTATCGGTTACAATAAAGATAATTTGGTATACATCCAGCTACAGGGCAAGCAAGCGGCACACTTTACGCCGGTTTATAATGACCTGATGCGTTCCGGCATTGTTGAAAACGCTGCATTGAGCGATAATAAAATGCTTGAAATAGGCAGCAATAATGATAATTATTCATGGGATGGAAAAGATGCATCCAAAAATCCGCTCATTTCCTGGCAAAATGTAAGCCCGCAGTTTATTTCAACTATGGGATTGAAACTGGTTGCGGGGCACGATTTTAATGACAATTCATCGGTTGATAGCACTAATGTGATCATTAACGAAGCATTTGCTAAGCAAATGGGTAAAGAAGGAAGGGTAGGTGGAATTTTACGTGAGGGTGGAACAAGGGCCTTACAGGTTATCGGGATAATGAAGGATTATTTATACAACGACATGTATGGCACATCAGCCCCGCTTGTACTATACAATCGCCCGGCAGAAACCGGCATTTTAAGCATTCGTTTTAAACAGGGAGTCGACATTCAGGATGCCCTCGCAAAGGCTGGCGCTATCGTAAAAGCGGATTACCCCGGTTATCCGTTTGAATACCAATTCATCGATTCCGACTTTGATCAGCTGTTTAAAACCGAAACGCTTACCGGCACACTTGCGGGTGTCTTTGCTTCGCTGGCAATATTTATCTCATGCTTAGGTTTATTTGGTTTGGCTGCCTACACAGCTGAACGCAGGATCAAAGAGATCGGTATCCGTAAAGTACTTGGAGCTTCTGTTGGTGGACTTGCGGGTTTGTTGTCAAAAGACTTTTTAAAACTGGTTGTCATATCATGTCTTTTAGCGTTCCCAATTGCGTGGTTAGCTATAAACAACTGGCTGCAAAGTTACCAGTACCGGGTTGCTGTAAACTGGTGGGTATTTGCACTTGCCGGAGTGACAGCATTATTAATAGCTCTGGCAACGGTAAGCTTCCAGGCAATAAAAGCAGCATTGATGAACCCGGTAAAGAGTTTAAGGAGCGAATGATTGCTAATAAGTAACGTTTTTCCTTTTGCAGAGTTTACAGGTTGAAATAACATACAACCGTTGATTAATCACTAATGAATTAATGAACAAATGAACCAATGAGCTAACCATGATAAAGAATTATTTGAAAATCGCCTGGCGTAACATTGTAAACAATAAGGTTTATAGTGCAATTAATATTCTTGGTCTCGCGGCAGGCATGGCAGTGGCGCTTATCATCGCCCTGTGGGTTGTGAATGAATATTCATACGACAAGTTTTTGCCGAATTACAAACAGTTGTACCAGGTGGAGATGAACTTCAGCAGTCAGCATGACGGAGAACATACGCAATCATCACTTGCAATACCTTTAACAGAGGTACTGCGCAAAGAGGTTCCGGGAATAAAATATGTTGCCGAAGCAGATTACCTGGGGTGGATGAATCATAGTCTTTTGGTCGGCGACAAAAAGCTGTACTTAGGTGGTGGAGCAACTCATTCCGATTTTTTTAAAATATTTCAATATCCATTTGTTAAAGGCAATGCGACATCGGCTTTAACCGAGACCTATTCTATAGTGCTGACAGAATCAACGGCAAAAGCTTTATTTGGCGAACAGGACCCGATGAATAAATATGTGCGGGTTGATAACAGTCAAAATTTGAAGGTGACCGGTGTTTTAAAGGACATTCCTAAAAATGCCACTTTACAATTTGGCTACCTTATGCCGTTCAGCTATAAAGAACAAACTGAAGGCTGGATGAAAAGCGCCCGCACCACGTGGACAAATAATTCATTCACCGCGTATGTAGCTTTAGAACCGGGCATTACCTACGCACAGATCGCACCGAAAATAAAAAACATTGTTTACCAGAGAAGTGTACAGATGAGGCCGGCCCATCCAAAAGTACTTCTGCACAGTTTGGCTGATTGGCACCTGTATGCTGATTTTAAAAATGGGAAGCCGGTAGGTGGCTTTATTGAATATGTAAGACTGTTCAGCATTATCGGCTTGCTCGTTCTCATCATCGCTTGTATTAATTTTATGAATCTCTCTACCGCGAGATCAGAAAAACGGGCACGAGAAGTAGGGGTAAGGAAAGCTATAGGCTCACAACGCAAGGATTTGATATTCCAATTTTTAACAGAATCAATCCTGATCACATTTATTGCTTTTTTATTCTCTATTCTGTTCACTCAGCTGGCATTGCCTTCATTCAATGAGCTTACGCAACGTTCTATAAGTATCCCTTACGGAAACCCGATATTTTGGACGGTTATGATACTTTACGTATGTATCACCGGTTTGTTAGCAGGCAGCCGCCCGGCTTTTTACCTTTCATCCTTCAATCCTGTAAAAGTATTAAAAGGCACTATCCAGGTGGGCAAGGCAGCCGCGTTGCCTCGAAAGGTTTTGGTGGTTGTTCAATTTAGCTGTTCCATTGCTTTGATCATAAGTACCATAATCGTTTACCAGCAAATACAACACGCTAAAGACAGGCCAACAGGCTACAGTGCTGAAAGGTTAATGATGACCGATATGAGCGGTGATTTGAACACACATTATGAAGCTCTTAAAAATGACTTATTGGCTAGTGGACTGGTGGAAAGTGTAGCGGTTGCCTCCAGCCCGGTAACGCAGATCTACAGCCACTTGTCGCTTGATAAGTGGCCCGGCAAAAACCCGGGCGATGAGTCTGTGAACATTGGCGGCATTTGGGTTTCAAATAATTATTTTAAAACTCTCGGGATGACATTGAAAGAAGGTCATGATTTTTCAAGCAATTACAAGGCAGATTCATCAAACGTCATTCTCAACGAAGCCGCTATAAAACGTATCGGACTGAAAAATCCGGTTAACCAAATAATAACCTGGAACGGTAATAACCGCCCGGTACGGATAATCGGCGTGGTAAAGGATGCATTAATGGAATCGCCTTTTACACCTGTCAATCCGGCAATTTTTGCCCCGGCAACCGGAGGAAACAGTGTTATGTACCGCCTTTCGCCCAACACTAAAACTCACGACGCAATAGAGAAACTTTCAAAAATATTCGACAAGTATAACCCGGCTTATCCGTACAGTTACCAGTTTGTTGATGAGGAGTACAATCGTAAGTTTAATCTTGAGGTTTTGGTGGGCAAGCTGGCCGGTGTGTTTGCAGGCCTTGCCATTTTTATCTCATGCCTTGGGTTATTCGGCCTTGCAGCTTACGTTGCCGAACAACGGACAAAGGAAATAGGTATCCGCAAAGTTTTGGGCGCATCAATTTCGCAGGTCTGGCTGCTGTTATCGAGAGACTTTATTTTGCTGGTAATGATCAGTTGCGTAATAGCATCGCCGATAGCTTTGTATTTTTTACATGATTGGCTGCGGAAATATGATTACCGGATAACTATTGGCCCATGGGTTTTTGTGGTATCAGCGATAATGGCTTTGGCTATTACGCTGGTTACTATAAGCTTCCAGGCGATAAAGGCGGCTTTGACCAACCCGGTAAAGAGTTTGAGGAGTGAATAACTAGTCATTAAGTCATTGTGTCATTAGTCATTTTGATTGGTGAATGACACGAATTAAAACACAAAATAGCCAATAACACAATGACCCAATGACGCGAAGCAAATGACACGATTACTAATGAACAAAATGATAAGAAATTATATTAAAACCGCCTGGCGCAGTTTGCTGCGTAACAAAAGCTATACCGCTATAAATATTATCGGTTTGGCCATAGGAATTGCAGCTTGCATGCTCATTTTCCTGATCATCCAATTTGAAACCAGTTTTGATAATTTTCATTCGAAAAAGGATCAGATCTATCGTGTTGCTACGGCATTTTCATCGCTTGATGGCGTAAACCTTTCAAGTGGTGTACCGCTTCCAACTGCCGAAGGGTTAAGAATTGATTTTCCACAGCTCAAAGAGGTTGCAGCTATAATGAAGAATGGCGGCAGTCATTATAGTGTAAAAGGCAATGGTAACGCTGTAAAAAGATTTAAGGAAGATGATGCCTATTATGCGGAACCCCAGTTCTTTGAGATGTTTAGTTTCGACTGGCTCGGTGGTGATAAGAAAAAGGCTTTATCTGAACCTAATACAGTGGTTCTGGCGCAGGAAGAGGCCGAAAAGTTTTTTGGAAACTGGCATAATGCAATTGGAAAAACAGTGCGTTATGAAAATAAGCGAGACCTTAAAGTTACAGGTATCTTAAAGAACTCACCTGCTAATACCGATTTCCCTATCAGATTAGTTATCTCATATGCCACCGCGATTATGAAAGGCGGCGAATTATACGGGAACAAAACTGATTGGGTAAGTACGTTTGGTAGTCATTATTGTTTTATAGTATTGCCGGGCAACATAAGCGAGGGTCAGTTTAATAATCAATTAAAGACATTTGTTAAAAAACATAAGCCTGCTGAATACGCAAAGGATGGATTTCAATTGCAGCCGCTTAAGGATATGCATTATAACACGGAAGTTAGCATTTTTAGTTATCATCCCTTTGGCAAGCAATTGATAGACGCCATAAGTCTCATCGGTCTTTTTCTTCTCATCATCGCCTGTGTTAACTTCATCAACCTGGCCACTGCGCAGGCGGTCAACAGGTCAAAAGAAGTTGGTATCCGCAAAGTACTGGGCAGCAATCGCAATCAATTGGTATTTCAATTTATAAGCGAGACACTTATTATCACCTTGTTTGCGGTAGTATTAGCGATAGGCATAGCAGAGGCCGTATTACCAATGTTGAACAATTTATTGGAGATAAAACTAAGCGGCGCATTTCTTACTGATCCTGTATTATTGATGTTTCTGGTTACAGTTATCATTACTGTGACATTGCTCTCAGGGTTTTATCCGGCCCTGGTTCTTTCGGGTTTTAATCCTATTACGGCCCTTAAAAACAAAGTTGCGGCTGCTAATAAAGGAGGTGTTTCATTACGGAGGGCCTTGGTTATTTTTCAGTTTTGTATCGCCCAGGTGCTGGTGATCGGTACATTGGTTATTATTTACCAGATGAATTATTTCAGGAATAAATCACTGGGCTTCGATAAGGACGCTATATTAACCGTGCCCTTCCCAACTGACAGCCTTAGCAAAACGAAACTTGGTTCCCTGCGTGATCAGCTTTTGCAGCAGCCGGGCATTAAAGATGTGAGCTACAGCTTTGCAAGTCCGACAGACTACAATGGCTGGGGTACCGATTTTAGATATGACAATGCCCCAAAGAAAACTGATTTCAGTGCCAGTTTAAAATGGGCAGACCCGGAGTATTTTAAATTATACAACCTGCATTTTGTTGCCGGGCACGCTTATGAAAAATCTGATACTATTCAGGGTTATGTTGTTAATGAAACATTATTAAAAAAGCTTGGCGTGCGCGACCCGAACGATGCAATTGGAAAATACATTAAACTTTGGGATGATAAAAACAAAAATGCCCCCATTGTAGGTGTAGTTAAGGATTATAATATCGGTTCACTAAAAGATGCCATTCCACCGGTTTTAATGAGCACATTCAAAAACGTTTACCGTGTTATCAATATAAAAATACAGCCCGCAAATATTAATCAAACGCTGGCCTCGGTTGAACGGTCATGGAGCAATACGTTTCCTGAGGGATTGTACGAATACCAATTCCTGGACGACAAAATAGCCACCTTTTATAAAAGCGAAGATCAGTTGTCCGCACTTTACAAAGTATTCGCCGGCATAGCCATCTTTATTTCCTGCTTAGGCCTTTATGGATTGGTTTCATTTATGGCAGTACAACGTACTAAAGAAGTGGGTATCCGAAAAACATTAGGTGCGTCTATAAACCATATTGTTTACCTGTTTTCAAAAGAATTTACTATACTCATTTTAATTGCTTTTGCAATTTCTGCCCCAATTGGCTGGTATTTCATGAACAAGTGGCTACAGGCTTACACTTATCAAATAAAGCTTGGCCCTGGAATATTTTTATTGGCTATAACCGTTTCAGTAATCATTGCCTGGTTAACGGTAGGTTACAAAGCGATCAGGGCGGCGCTGGTTAATCCTGTGGAGAGCCTCAGAAGTGAATAGTCATTGATCATTGTGTCATTAAGTCATTGGATAGTTCAGGAACAAAGCCGATTATTAAAAAATGATTTAATGACCAATGACCTAATGACGCGAAGCAAATGACTAATGACTATATATCATGATAAAAAATTATCTTAAGATCGCCTGGCGGAACATCTGGAAAAACAAGGTTTTTTCGGCAATTAACATTATTGGGTTATCAGTCGGCATGGCAGCTTGTATTGTTATCATGCTGTTTGTTGCTTACGAAAAGAGTTTCGACAACTTTCACACAAAAAATATTTACCGGCTAAACGAGGTGCAAACTATTGGCGCAGAAGGGGCAACCCAAAAAGTAGCCTTGTCTATGTTTCCTATGGGTGCTACATTAAAACAGGAGTTTCCTGAAATAAAGAGCTTTACCAGGATAAGATGGAACCAAAAGTACCAGTTGACCAAGGACAATAAAAGAATATTCCTGCCACAGGCATTTTTTGTTGATTCCACATTCCTAAAGATATTCGATTTTAAGGTAGTTCGGGGTGACCGGCAAACCGCTTTGCTGAAACCACATACCGCTATGCTTACCGAAGAGACTGCAAAAAAATTATTTGGCGACGCGGATCCCATAGGTAAAATTATAACTCATTATGGCAATGATACTACAACTTTTGCCGTAACAGGTATTGTTGCTAACCCACCTAAAAATTCACAGCTTCAGTTCGATGCCTTATTTTCATTCAGTAGTATTTATAGACCCAATATGTTTACCAATTGGGGAGGCAACTGGCTTAATACTTACCTTGAGTTGGAGCCAGGTACAAGTGCGGCAGCGTTGGAGGCGAAATTTCCGGCTTATCTTAAAAGACACCTTAGAGGGGATGGCTGGAAATATTATAAGCTGTTTGTTTTACCTTTGAAAGATGTACACGCCAATGCCGCCGACATAGGGCTTGATTATATAAATTTTCAAAAATTTGATAAAAAATCAACCAATCTTTTTGCCATAATAGCCCTTATTGTACTTGTAATAGCCTGCGTTAATTTCATTAACCTTTCAACGGCCCGTTCGGCAGAGCGGGCGAGGGAAGTAGGGATCCGAAAATCTATTGGCGCTTACAGGTTTCAGCTTGCATTTCAATTTCTCGGTGAAACGGTTATGGTAGCATTTATCGCGTTAATATTTGCCGTAGTCCTGGTGGAACTGGCGTTGCCGTACATCAATAACCTGAGCGAAAGGGATATTTCGTTTCAAATATTCAGCAGTTTTGGCGTCATTGCGACAGTTTTTTTCGGCACCATTCTCATCGGCGTGATATCGGGCATTTATCCGGCCATCTATCTATCTTCATTCCAGGCTGCAAAGGTTTTAAAAGGTTCAGTGCAAACGGGTAAAGACAAAGGTTTGCTCAGAAATATACTGGTAGTAACACAATTTGCCAGCGCGATATTCCTGATGATTGCAACCGTATTTGTGTTAAAGCAATTGCGGTTTATGCAGCAGCAGGATCCGGGATATACCCGCGACCAAATAGTTAATATACCCCTTGATGGTGTCACTTCAAAAAAATATGACCTGTTCAGAACTGAGCTTTTAGGTAGTACTCTGGTTGAGGGCGTTACTGCTTCCCAAGATATTTTGGGTAGTCACTTAGATCAGACTGGGGTTACCTTTAAGCCCGCCAACGGGCCTCAACAGCAGTTGGGTACAACGCTTTTAGTGGTTGATACCAATTACCTTAACCTCTACAAAATTAAGCTCGTCGCAGGTAAAAACTTCTCTAACGATAAAGCGATCGATGCAAGACAATATATAGTGAATGAAGCCCTGGCCAAAGAGTTGTTAAAAGACAAACCCAAAGCCCCTTTGTCTTCGCTGGTAGGGGCGCAATTTGGATTCGACTCGTTGGGTACCATCACAGGCGTTGCAAAGAATTTTAACTTCAATTCTCTGCAGTATAAGATCGAGCCTATGTTTATGATCGCAGCGCGGCAATTTGGGTTCAGGAACGTATCGGTTAAAATAAATGGCGGTAATACAACGGCTGCGATAGCCTTTATTAAATCAAAATGGGACAGCGTTTACCCTGACTACCCTTTTGAATACCAGTTCCTGGATGATCATTTTAATGAAGTTTACAAAGCCGATAACCAGGTAAGCCAGATCGTGGGCATACTGGCCGGACTGGCAATTTTCATTTCCTGTCTCGGCTTATTTGGTTTGGCCTCTTATTCCGCAGAACGGAGGGTGAAGGAAATAGGGGTGAGGAAGGTATTAGGCGCTTCCGTCCAAAACATCACGCTGCTGCTTTCTGGTAATTTCCTCAAGCTGGTTGTGCTGGCAAACGTTCTTGCGTGGCCACTTGCCTGGTATGCCATGCATAAATGGCTGCAGGATTTTGCTTATCGTATCGATATTCAATGGTGGATATTTCTTTTAGCAGGAATTTTATCAATACTTATCGCTTTTTTCACTGTAAGCTTCCAATCTATAAAAGCTGCTTTAGCCAACCCGGTGAAGAGTTTGAGGAGCGAGTAGAATAGTGATTAGAGGTTGGAGGTTAGAGATTAGCATACGACTAATTTGTAATCTCCAGCCCTCGACCATTGCCCCGCAACTAATCTCTGATCTCCAACCTCTAATCTCTACACCCGACTAATCTCTAACCTCCAATCACCAATCACTAACAGCCATTGTATCATAACCGAACGCTTCCTGTTACATTAGCGGACAGTATTTATCAAAGGTTTTATACGTAAATAGTTGATATTTAATATATTGTAACTTTGGTATGTTATTGATACGTTAGTGTCACGATGAATGATCGCAAATCAATAATTAAATTACTTATTTATAATTTAGCAATTAATTCACCGAATCAATAATCCAGTAATTACAACTAAAACAATGTTATCATTACAGCACGTATCAAAATATTACCAGGTTGGAGGGGCTAAAAACTTCGTTCTAAATGACATCAACCTCGAAGTGGACGAAGGCGAATTTATTTCTATTATGGGCCCATCAGGCTCGGGTAAATCCACGCTTTTAAATGTTATCGGAATGCTTGACGAGCCTTCAGACGGTTTCCATTATTTTGTGGGAAATGCAGTTCACCAGCTCCGGGAAAAGCAGCGGTCGGCCTTATATAAACAATATATCGGTTTCGTTTTCCAGGCATACCACCTTATTGATGAGCTTACCGTTTATGAAAATATTGAAACCCCTTTAATTTATCAGGACTATAAAAGCACAGAGCGTAAAGCAATGGTAGCCGATATCCTCGACCGTTTCCAGATCGTTGGAAAAAAAGACCTGTTTCCTTCACAATTATCCGGTGGCCAACAGCAGTTGGTGGGCATAGCCCGCGCGCTGATCGGCAAACCCAAACTATTGCTGGCTGATGAACCTACTGGAAATTTAAACTCAAAGCAGGGCGTCGAAATAATGGAGCTTTTCCGTAAGCTAAATAAAGAAGATGGGGTTACTATTATACAGGTAA
>Ga0206898_10325_pt1 | contig 12061 bp, 13 predicted proteins | sample Alteio_BWOrgHeat_50_FD_153237 | JGI IMG/M metagenome (GOLD analysis project Ga0206898, IMG submission 153237) | Enriched cells from forest soil in Barre Woods Harvard Forest LTER site, Petersham, Massachusetts, United States -... | ecosystem: Environmental > Terrestrial > Soil > Temperate forest >...
TGTTGGGCATCTGCATTCAAGTAGAACACAATAGCAATTAATAGCACTTTCAAATAAAAAGTTCCTTTCATTATTTTTTTATTTACATCTTAATCCAAGTGAACCTATTGAATAGGCCATATTGGTAGCAACAAAAGAACCAGATAAGGCCATATCATTTTCAATTGTAGTTTGAAAAGTGGATGTTAATTGAAGCCCTCCAAGCGCAAGGTTTTTAGCGTCGGAGTCGCTAAGTCCGGGAAACATTTGTTGCAACGCCCCTGCCATTTGGGTAACATAGTTAATAATCATACTTTCGTGCTGTTGTGATTCCGAGGTGCCATTTGCTGTTAAATAGGCATGTAGTGCTTCGTGCATTATTACTCTTGCAATATATTGTTGAGAATAACCTGGTAAATGATTATTATCCAGTTGAATCTGTGTATTTAAAACTCCATTAACTATTCCTCCGTTATTATTTGTAAAGCCGTCGGCATTCGATGGAAGAGTGCTAACGTCAACAAATGTAATATTCATTGTATTTGAACTACCAAAAACATTTTGGATAATCGTATTGATCTTATTAGTAACATCTCCTGATATAGTCGCTTGTACCATAGAACGCAGACAAGGATTTTGAACATCGTTAGTAATTTTTTCGGATGTAGAACATGGGGTTGTCGTGCTACCAGTACTACCCCCAGTACTACCTCCACTACTGCCTCCCGCAGCCACATCGTTTATAAACCTCCCTTTATCTGATCTTACTTCAACAGCTGCAGGCTGCGTGACACATGGGGGAGGGAGTTTGGATGGATCGCCTGCAACGCCTCCGCCACCTCCGCTTGTGGTAGTAGTGGTAGAACTGGTCGTGCCACCACTCTCCGTTATGGTGCATGTAGTTACGTTTATAGTACCCACCTGCTCCTGCCACGATATGATATCGCCGTTCGCATCCACCATCACATTATAAACGCCATAACCAACCGTAGTACAATTAGTAAGGGCGATTTCATCCGATTTAAACCGTCCTTTGTTGCCTGCCTGTGCCTGCGTTTGAACAGTTGAAGCGCTTAATGACACTGTATTAACCGGTGTGCCGTTTTGCCATTGATACCCATTGATAAATTGCCGTGCAAGTGTAAAATAATATATATTCCCATTAAAGGTAGGCGGTACTTGTTTATAATATAACTGTTTTATAACCGACTGATAGCCCGTTGCTGAACAATCCTCAACCGTTTTCATAAAGAAACTCATATTTATAGTATCCTGGCGTAATATAAAAACGGCAGTTGTCTTGCTATGGTATTTTATACTGTCATGAGATGCTAAAGAACCGGGTACCAAAAGGGTAGAATCATCGGGGATCGAAAACTCCACAACCTGGGTGCTGTCCGGATAAGTTGTTGTAGTATAAGTTGACCAGTTTACATTTAAGCTTCCTATAATATAAGCAAGTGTTTGCTGACTAACATCCGCAGTGGTAAATCTGTTTGTGCTCCCGCTTCCTATCCCTGTATAATAATTCTTCTTTAAATCAGCAATACTAATTTTATGTTTGGTTAATGCAGCATCGCCTTTCGTTTGCTTTTGCTGATTAACATCCTTCCTGCAACTATTGACAATTATTACAGTAAGAACAGTTAAAACAATTAAAAATATTCTAAAAAAATAGCGGTGTTTTAATATGGATTTCTTCATTTGCGATAAGGTTATGGTAAATTACATCAATTGTAATTTCCGTAAATGTACAATTATCTATTATCAAAGTCAATTATAGAAAAATCAAAAGTGAAACATTTAGCGGTTTCGACAGAAAGAAGAAATGCGCCGACCGAAAATAGATATCAGCCGATAGGAGCTACCAATCGGCAATTGTCATTCACCAGTACATCCGCCGGATCGTTTCCATCCTGTTTTGCATACACCAGCCAGCAGGATCGCCGAGCATCGGCTACTAAGGCAAACTAACGAAACCCCGGAATGTTCTAATTACAATCCGGGGTTTACAGGACATACGGAATATAAATCCCATCAATCCAAAAATCCGACAAATCAAGGTTCGGACTACTGTTTTATCAAATTATACAATTCATCCAGTTTTGGTGTCAGCACAATTTCGATGCGGCGGTTTTTGGTGCGGGCATCGGCGCTGTTGGCGGGGTCAATAGGCTGGTATTCGCTTTTGCCGGTTGCTGTAAGGCGATGCGGATCAATTCTTTCAATTTCGGTAAGGTAACGACAAACCGATGTGGAGCGCAGTACGCTTAAATCCCAGTTATCTTTTATCTGGCCAAGGTTTATTACTTTTTTATCGTCGGTATGGCCTTCAACGGCTATGTTAATATCGGGTTCCTTGTTTAATACATCGGCCAGTTGTTTCAGGGCCAGTTTACCGTTATCGTTAATTATGATACTGCCTGATGGGAACAATAATTTATCCGCAAGCGAAACATATACTTTACCATCCCTGATATCAACCGTAAGTCCGCTGTTTTTAAAGCCGAGCAGGGCCTGCTGCAGTTTATCTTTTAAGGCATTGGTGGCTTCGTCGCGTTTGTGCAGGGCATCTTCAACCTCTTTAAGGCGTTGCTCGCGTTTTTTCAGGTCCGATGACAGCTGGCTAACCTTGCTGGTGCTGCTGTTAAAGTTATTGTTTAACGCGCCGTATTTATCATTCAGGGTATTGTAATTACCGTTAAGCGCATTGTAGTTGTTGGTAAGGTCCATTATCTGGCGGTGCAAACGCATGGTGTCGGCACGCAATTTGGCCACCGTATCTTCCAGGGCGCCCGACCGGGTGAGCAGCGAATCGCGTTCGGCAACCAAAGCTTTATATTTTTTGGGCGACAGCACCACACAGGCATTCAATGCAAAACAAAAAAGAGCGGCAATCAGCAAATAACGGGTTTTCATATTTTTAGGGTTATTGTGGGTTAAGATAAAGCATTATTTAAAAAAACATTTAGCGGATAAATTTTGCTGCAGATGGCGGCTATATTCGTCACCGCATTGGTATCCTGCAATTCGGCATCTTTCAACTGATGAAATGCCACAAAACTTTTAAGCTTTAGCAGGTCGATGTTTTCATTGTCGGCGCTATATTCTCTCGGAACATTTTTTAGCTGTTCTTGTTTTCTGAAATCGCCAAACAAATTGATAAATTCAGCATCATCAATTATTTTTCGCAGGTCGGCGGCGTTGTAATCAATTTCCTGGCGGATGGCTTTCAGGTGTTCGGCCTCGGGCATCCAATAGCCGCCTGCAATCATCGAGTTTCCGGGCGCTATCTGCAAATAATACTCAGCCCGACCAAGCTTCAACCCTTTGGTGGGTATGCTGATACCGAAATTGTCCTTATAAGGCGTTTTATCAATCCGGAAACGGATATCGCGGTAAATGCGCATTACGCATTTTTTGGGGTCCAGCGCTTCATCAATGCTGGGGTCGATGGCGTGCATTTGTTTAAGCAGTTCCCCGGTAAAATCAATAACATTGGCGCGGGCAGTTTCGTAACGCTCCTTATTGGCCTGGAACCAGTCGCGGTTGTTGTTTTTAGCCAGTTCCTTTAAAAAATCATAAGTATGCCGCTCAATCATCAGTATCTAAATGTGGCTGGTAGTTTATTTTGGGTGATAACCAGTGTAACAGAAAAACGCGGGAATATCTGAAATTTATTGGTGAAAGCAAAAGAATACCCGCTAATAATACCCCAATATAAAGCCAGGGCGAAGTAGAATTGTGCGTTACCATGTAGGTTAATGCAGTAAGCGCCAGGGCCTCGCAAACATTCATGGCGTAGCTTACGTACATGGCTGCGTAAAAATAACCCGGCTCAATTTCGTAGTAGAGATTGCAATGAGGACAACGCTCAAGAATTTTATTTGATCCGAAACGGTAGATGCCGCCTTTAAACATATCGCCACGGCGACAACGAGGGCATTTGGTGTGCAGCATTGCCCATGCTTTTGACGTTTTCGGCATGTTGATGTATTAAGATGGTCGGATAATCCGTGGTATGCTTAGTTCAAATGAAGTTTGCTCTCCGGCATATCAATGCGCACATTTTTGCGCTTGTAATTTTTATACCAAACGTAGCCACCCATGCCAACAGCCAGGTATGGGGCAGCCAGCAATATGTAGATGCCCATATTTAAGCCTTTAGCTGTGTTATTGCCGTTTGCCGAACTGGTAGCCACCTGTGCCGCACATTGCGAACATTGCGCTTTCGCAGGCTTAACGCTCACCATAGCCAACATAAAAACTATTGCAAATAATATCGTTTTCACTATACTTTTCATTGAAGCAAATTTAGGTATTTAATTTGTTAATGTTGCAGAGGGCTAATCGGAACAATTGTTGTTAAAAATGATAATAAGGCGATACCATCAGGTACACTATTACGCCGGTTACGGTTACATATAACCAGATGGGGAATGTCCATCGCACGAGCTTTTTGTGCTTTTCTACCTGCATCTGAAGGCCGCGGTAAAAGCTGAGCAGTATAAGCGGCAATACGCCTGCCGCAAGGATGATGTGCGAAGTTAGTATCACATAGTAAACATACCTGATGCTGCCGGCGGCGGTAACCTCATCGGGCGATAATACGCCATCACCATTAACATCGCCGTAGCGGGTTTCGGGGGCCAGGTAGTGAAAGCCAATGTATGAGACCAGGAACAACGACGACAGACAAAACGCCAGTATATTAATGCGCTTGTGTACAATGATGTTTTTTTGTTTGATGAAATATAACGACAGCAGCAGTAATACGCTGCAGGTGCCGTTTAATATGGCGTTTAGTTTGGGTAAATAAATTACAAATGACGGAACCTGTGCAGGCGCCGGGATAATGTGCCGGTTTAATATCAATACCACCGCAAAAACAAATATGGATACGGCTGCAACAAAACGGAATATGAATTTATCTGTCATGATGTGTGGTTCTTGAGTCTTAAGTCTTGAGTCTATAGTCGGAAGTCAAGACAGACTTTGTTTTTCCTATGGTGATTTAATTTAAATCTTTTTTAGTGATTGCTGAAGCTGTAATCGCTGCACTTAATATAACGGTGTATCGTGTTTACGTACTTCTTCGGATATTAATACTTTTATCTCGTCGTCCAGCCGGCCGGTATCATCGGCTGCTGCGCCGGTATAATAGCCCCTGATGCGTTTTTCCTGGTCTATCAGCACTAACTTATCACTGTAAATAAAATCGTCTTTACCGCTTTGCAGCGCGTTTACCATGCATCCTTTGCGGGCAAGGTTGTAAATGGTTGCAGTATCTCCTGTTAAAAACAGCCATTTGGGCTGCGGCGGGTTAAAAGTGGCCGCGTATTTTTTAAGCACATCGGGCTGGTCGCGGGTTGGGTCAACCGTTACAGATACAAAATAAACCATCTTATTCCCTGTGTATTCGGCAGCAATCTGGCTGATGTAATTGTTCGCCTGGTTGCAAACGCCGGGGCAATGGGTATAAAAAAAGCTCAGTACAAAGATTTTACCCTCGAGCGTTTTCAGCGATACGGCTTTACCGTTTTGGTCCGTCAGGTTAAAGTCGGATAATGTGTGATATATAGTATCCCTGACATTTTTCCCATTGAAGGTATGCGAAGTTTTGGCAACCTGTTTGGGGCCGAAAATGGGCAACGGTTTGTACCTGTTTTTACCCCCAACAACCAGCAAATAATATAAAAATCCTGGTAATGCTAACACAATTACCAGGATCGCAATTTTTTTTAATATGCCCGCTTTCTTCATTGTACCCTTAAATCAATCCAATAGTGGCTCTCGTTTGTAAGTACCAGTATTAAACCGATTATAAACAGGATAGGGACAATAATAGCCAGTGCCAGGCCTATTTTTTCGAATTTTAAGTGCATAAAGAATGCAACAATAAAATACGCCTTAAGCAGAGTCAAAAGAATATATACGGGATTTACAAATTTGTGCGCTGCTGCACTCAAATGTGGAGCAATAAGAAGCGCAATTGTAAACTCAATAGCGGTTATTAATGTTAATATCCAGAATATTCTCCAGATTCTTTTCTTGGTCATTGTTTCGTGTTCACCGTGGCCTGCATCGGCGTGAACAGTTGTAGTTTCTGATGACATATCTTGATCAGGTTAAATTATCAAACTAAATAGAAGAAAGTAAATACAAACACCCACACTAAATCTACAAAGTGCCAGTAAAGGCCTACTTTTTCAACCATTAAGTAGCTGCCCCGTTTAGCGTAAGTACCTACCAATACGTTAATAGTTATAACTATATTAATGACCACTCCCGAAAACACGTGGAAACCGTGGAAACCCGTTATGGTAAAAAATAAGTTTGCGAACTGGTGCGAGGTCATCGTTTGCTGCGTAAGCGGTACGCCGGCCTTAAAAAACTCCTGCATTTTTTCGGCAGTTGGTACGTGTCCCCACCAAAAGCCTTCGCTGTGCAGGTGATTCCACTCCAATGCCTGGCAGCTTAAGAACATCAGCCCGCCTAAAATGGTAAATAGCATCCAGGTTACCACTTCCTTTTTTGCGTTACGATGTCCGGCTTCAACCGCCAGTACCATGGTAACAGAACTCATGATGAGGATAAATGTCATCATACCCACAAACACCAAAGGTGCTCCGGATTCGATTGATGTTCCCGGAACTGATTGAAATACCAATGAAGGCGATGGCCAGGTTGGCGCGCTGAAACGCAAAGCACCGTAGGATATTAATAGTGTTGAAAACGTGAATGCATCCGAAAGGAGGAAAAACCACATCATCATTTTACCATATTCAACATCGAAAGGTGATTTGCCTCCCGACCATGGTGTTGATTTTACCTCATCAACGTGTTGTGCAACTGCTGTACTCATTTGTTTCTAATATTGGTTCAAAAGTAAAAAAACATAAAGATAAATCCATATAATATCGAGAAAATGCCAAAAAATAGATGCCATTTCCATTTTGAATAGATTCCTGACTTGTGGTATGTTACGCGAACTTGCACTTATGGTGTTTAAAAGCACCAGTAAACCAGCAAACACGTGCAATAAGTGTATCCCGCTAAACACATAAATAAAGGAGCGCGATGCATTGGGGTTTATAAAATAGACCCCCATTTTGGCTGTTAATATGTACCAGCCGTACAACTGAATACAAAAAAACGCTACGCCCAGCACAAACGTGATCCATAAAAACAGCTGCTGCTTTTCCAGTTGCAGCTGTTTTGCTGCTTTTGACGCCAGGAACAGTGTAATACTGCTCAGGGCAATTACTATGGTGCTGTACCTGAAGGCTGATGGCAGGATAACATCCAAGCCATGCCCTTTGCCGCCACTATAAACTACAAACCCGCTGGTTAAAGCTGCAAACAGCATAAACGATGTGAATATGAAAATCCACATGTTAAACTTTTTGGCCCCAAGGTTTAATTTATCTTCCTGTTGTATCTGTGCCATCATTTCACCTTTCCTATAAAATCAAATAAAAACATTAACTGTACCACCGGCAAATAGATAAATGAGCCGTACATCAGCTTTTTTGCCGAGCCGATCTGCAAGGTACGCATCAGCATAAAAGCAAGGTATAAAAACGCCAGGCTAAATATTAACGACACTGCGCCAACGTACATACCACCAAAGTGATAAAAGGTTGGCAGCAGGCTAACCGGTACCAATATCAGTGTAAATATAAAGGTAACTATTGCGCTGGTTAAATTTCTTTTTCCGGTGGGCAGCAGCCTGAAGCCCGCCAGTTTGTAATCATCATCCAAAACCCAGGCAATTGCCCAAAAGTGCGGGAACTGCCATACAAACTGTATCCCGAACAAAATCAAAGCCACCTCATCTATTGTTCCGTAGCCGGCTACGTAGCCAATAAGCGGCGGCAGTGCACCCGGTATAGCGCCTACAAATACCGCTACAGGCGACACCCGCTTCAATGGCGTATAAGCAAAAGCATATAACAATATCGAAAAAACCGAAAGCAGCCCGGTAGTTATATTGAGGCTACCTAACAGGTAGGTGCCAAAAATGGCCATAAACAAACCCAGTACCAATGCCTGCCCTGTATTCATGCGACCAGCGGGTATTGGCCGGTCCATAGTACGTTTCATCAGGCGGTCAAAATCTTTCTCGATGATCTCGTTAAAACAATTGGCTGCCGCAGTCACCAAAAATCCGCCAACTATCAGTATTCCCCAGTTTTTCCAATCGATAACGCCGTGGGTTTTGGCGTTTGCTTTGCTGCCAATCAAAAATGATATGGAAGCCGAAAACACCACCAGCACGGTTAATCTTGTTTTGATCAGTTTGGAAAAATCGCTCATCTTCATCTGTGCGCCTCCTGTCTTTTAACCGAGGTGTACAAATTCAGCATCAGGTAAAACTGTGCGCCAAACATTAAACTCGCTAATAAAATGTGTGCTGCCTGTGCAAACGGTGGTAACGACCAATACTTTAATATAATACCGGTAACAATTTGCAGCATGACCATCAGGAATACAAAGCTCATTACCTGCTGCTGTGTTGAATGCCGGGTGAAGCCACTACGTACTAATGCAAATAACACGATGTTCCCCAGCAATACAAGGATGGCAATATCGCGATGCTGAAAAAAGATCGCGCCTACTTTGCTTATCCAGTCTTCGCGGTAACCGCCCTGTAAGCGACTCGCAACTGAATCGATTTTTTCGCGCACATTGGTGCCAAAAACTATTTGCACGGTGGATATAATCACTGTTAACAGCATCACCACGTGAGTGATGGGGCTGGTATTTACTTTATGCCTGCCATAAACTTTGGCCATATGGTAAGTGCCTATAGCAATAGCCAATATGGCAAGCGCCAGCATCATGTGCACGGTAACAATCCCAGGAACCAGGTTAGTCGATACCACAATAGATCCTAACCAGGCTTGAAAGCCCACCAGTAGCACATTTATCACGCTTAAAAAGGGAATCAGCTTGCTTTCTTTACGGTAACTGAAGGCAAACACAGCAACCAGCACCATAAAAATACCGGTGATTTCGCCAATAAGGCGATTGACATATTCCGTCCAGGTTTTGGCGGCGTTAAATTCTTCGGGTACCAGTATGGATTTATCTTCGCGGATGCGACGTGCAAGGTCGCCAAAGCCAAAAATATCGAGTGTTTTGGCAAATTTTTCGTTTTTCTCCTCCCGCCCGGCAACGTAATGCTGTTTATAATCTTTGGGCAGCTGGTTTATAGATGTAGGCGGGATGTATTGTGCAAAACATTTGGGCCAATCAGGGCATCCCATACCCGAACCGGTACTGCGAACAACTCCACCGGCAAGGATAACCGCAAAAAGCAATACTATAGTGATGAGATTGAATTTTTGGAACCTGATTTTTGACCTGGATGTTATCATTTAGTTAAGCGGAAATAAGCCTTCAGCCGAAAGACTTTAGTCTGAAAGTCAACAACAACTATTGACCGGCGGAGGACTTAATACTTAAAAGTAAGTCCCGGATGCTAAATCAATATTATTAAAACCATTGACTTAAGACCCGGGACTAAAGACTTAAGACTTTTTTTATTTTACTTCTTCGTTAGCCTTTTGTGTCGCTGTCCATTTGTTATATTCAGCCAAACCCTCAGGGTTATCTTCAAAATCGTGCGGAAGATTTGAACTCATTGTTTGCGAAAATGGCACTGTTTGCGGGATAAAATCCTCATCGTGGCCAGGTTTGCTGTAGTCATACGGCCAGCGGTAAACAGTAGGTATTTCGCCTATCCAGTTACCGTGTACGTGCTCAATTGGCGCTGTCCACTCGAGGGTGTTTGCCTGCCATGGGTTTTGAACGGTATGTTTACCCTTAAATATGGAATAAATGAAGTTACAAATAAATGCTACCTGTGCTACGCCAGCCAATATTGCCGACCATGTAATAAATACGTTTACACTTAACCAGCGTTTCATCGATTCGAACTCTGTGAAGGCATAGTAACGACGCGGAACGCCATCAAGGCCCATAAAGTGCATTGGGAAGAACACGAGGTAAGCGCCGATAAATGTTAACCAGAAGTGCAGGTAGCCTAAACGCTCATCCATCATACGGCGGAACATTTTAGGGAACCAGTGGTAAACACCGGCAAGCATACCAAATATAGCTGCCGAACCCATTACCAGGTGGAAGTGGGCCACAACGAAATACGTATCGTGCAAATTAATGTCCAGTGCAGCGTTACCCAGGAATATACCTGTTAAACCGCCTGAGATAAAGAAAGAAACCATGCCGATTGCAAAAAGCATGGCAGGTGTAAAGCGTATGTTACCACGCCACAGTGTGGCCAGCCAGTTAAATGTTTTTACTGCAGATGGTACCGCGATGATCAGCGTGGTGATCATGAACACACCGCCCAGGAATGGATTCATCCCGGTTACAAACATGTGGTGACCCCAAACGATGAACGATAATACGGTAATACCAATTAATGAATAAACCATCGCATGATAACCAAAGATTGGTTTACGTGAGTTTACCGACAGTACTTCGGATGATATACCCATTGCAGGCATAATTACGATATACACTTCGGGGTGGCCCAGGAACCAGAACAAGTGCTGGAACAGGATAGGGCTGCCACCTTCAAAACCTTGCGGCTTCCCGTTTAATACGATATCAGAAAGGTAAAAGCTTGTACCGAAACTACGATCGAAAATTAGTAATACAACACCTGCAACCAGTACAGGGAATGCAAGTACACCCAGGATAGCTGTTAAAAACAAAGCCCAAACTGTTAGTGGCATTTTCCAAAGGTCCATGCCTTTGGTGCGCATATTTAATACTGTACTTACGTAGTTTATACCACCCATTAATGATGAGGCCACAAAACAAACCATACTGATTAACCATAAGGTCATACCTTCGGCTGAGCCGGGCATAGCTTTTGGCAGGGCAGATAATGGCGGATATATGGTCCAGCCACCACTTGCAGGGCCTTTTTCTACAAAGAATGACGAAAGCATGATGATACTGGCGATTAAGAAGAACCAGTAAGATAGCATGTTTACAAATGGGGAAGCCATATCACGGGCGCCTACCTGAAGAGGAATCAGCAAGTTGGCAAAAGTTCCGCTCAAACCGGCGGTTAATACAAAGAATACCATGATAGTACCGTGTATGGTAACCAGCGACATATAAAAATCGGGACTTAAACGGCCACCAGGTGCAAAACGACCCAGTAATGTTTCCAGTAAAGGGAAAGATTTATCGGGGTAGGCTAATTGAATCCTGAATAAGATAGACAAAGTCATGGCGATGAAAGCCATTGTGATCCCTGTGATCAGGAATTGCTTGGCAATCATTTTATGGTCCTGGCTGAATACGTAAGTATTCAGAAAAGTTGCTTTATGATGGTGTTCGTGACCTTCTTCGTGATGTGCTACGCTGTGATCGTGAACTGCTAATGTTGACATACTCGCTAATCTTATATTAATTATTTGACGCTAACCTGGTTGATGATAATGTTGCAGGCGATGGTGCTGCAGCAATTTTTGATGGCTGTGTTGATGGACCGGTATAGTAAGGTTTTTGCCTTGCTATCCACTCCTGGTATTCTTCTTTTGTAACTACACGTACTACTTTTTGCATGTTATAGTGTGCTCCTCCGCAAATTTTATTGCAGTAAAGCAAATATTCAAATTTCGGATTGTCGGTTTCGGCACGCATTTGTGCTGTAGTCATGGTTGGGATAAACTTAAAGAAAGTAGGCAATCCCGGTACGGCGTTTTGCTGAACTCTAAAGTGTGGCATGTAAACGCTGTGAATAACATCCTGTGCATGTATGTTAAGCCTGATGGAAGTATTAACAGGCAATACCAGTGTATCGGCCTTCAAATCGTCGTGGCTGTTAGGATCTTTAAAATCGATACCTAAAATATTTAAACCGGTGCTTAAAGTATAGTTGGTGTTACCCAATAATCCGTCAGGCCCAGGGTAACGTAGTTCCCATGCAAACTGGTGACCGGTAATATCAATGTTAAGGTCGCCTTTTACTTGGGTACTATTTTCAACTGATTGCCAGGTGAAGAAACCAAAGATCACCAATACGGTTAATACTATC
>Ga0206898_10326_pt1 | contig 12037 bp, 8 predicted proteins | sample Alteio_BWOrgHeat_50_FD_153237 | JGI IMG/M metagenome (GOLD analysis project Ga0206898, IMG submission 153237) | Enriched cells from forest soil in Barre Woods Harvard Forest LTER site, Petersham, Massachusetts, United States -... | ecosystem: Environmental > Terrestrial > Soil > Temperate forest >...
AAAGCAACTTCTGTTTTGCCGCATTGAGCAAGCCCGTTTCCTGTGGTGAATTTTTACTGATGTATAATAGATCCTGCTGCGCGGTAAAGTAAACAGCCTGGTTAAAGCGGAAATACAGACCGGGAAAACCACTGGTTTGTGGATCCCGCGAACCGCTTTGGTTGATTTAGGCCAGGCACAAATAGTTTGGTTAAAAAATGGACAGGCATTTTATGCTAAACAGGTAAAAACCGGCGCCATAAACAGCAACGAAATATTGATTACTAAAGGACTGCAGGCAACGGATAGCCTGGCAACTGCGGCACAATATTTAACAGACAGCGAAAGCTTTATTAAAACAAAAAGTGATGAATAAGATAAAAATATTGGCACTGCTGTTTATGCTTGGTTTTGCAGCGTGCAAAGAAAAGCCAGTGCAAATTGCTGCAACCACGCAAAGCAAAGCTTACTACACCTGCTCCATGCACCCACAGATTCATGAAGATCATGATGGCAATTGCCCCATTTGCGGTATGAAACTAATTAAAGTAGAACTTACCGGCACAGGCGGCAAAGCTGCCGGCCGTATCACCCTCACTGCTACACAACTCCAGTTAGGGGGAATCCAGACGGATACTGTGCGGGATGAAAACACCGGCAACGAAAAAATGCTGACCGGTACGGTAGCAACCGATGAAAATACGGTGGCCGAATTAAGTGCCAGGATAGCCGGCCGGATACAGCAATTATTTGTACGAACCATAGGTGAAAAAATTTCGGCAGGGGAGCCGGTTTATTCTATTTATAGCGAGGATTTGCAGGAAGCAGAAAAGGAGTATTTGCTGGCTGTACAACAACAAAAATTATTGCATAACCCCGATGTGGACTATAAGCAATTGATAAGCGCTGCGGAAAACAAACTACAGCTATGGGGTTTATCAGATGCTCAGATCAGGAATTTAGCGATTTCCGGAAAGGTGTCTGCAACTACAACCGTACTAAGTAAAATTAACGGGACGGTTAGTGAAATAGCCGTTCATGAGGGCGATTATGTAACCGTGGGTATGACCATCTTAAAAACGCAGGCATTAAATAACTTGTGGGTGCAAGCACAATTGTATGCAAGCGAAACCGGAAACTATAAAGAAAATGACCGGGTAAGTGTTTCCTTTCCTGATTTGAACGGGCTGGTTATTAATGGTAAAGTAGCATTTGTAAACCCTGAATTATCGGATGCTTCAAAAGTGGATTTAGTGAGGGTGAGCATCCCCAATCCACAAGGGTTGATCCGGCCCGGGATGCTGGCTTATATTTCGATAGGTGGCAACGGTAACCGTGCTTTGGCTGTGCCCGCTTCGGCCATCCTTACTGATAGCAAGGGCAGTAAGGTATGGGTGAAAAATGCAGATGGTAGCTTTTTACCAAAAATGATTAAAGCGGGTTCGGGAAATCAAAACTATGTGCCTGTATTATCGGGGTTAAGTGCCGGAGATATTGTGGTAACCAATGGCGCTTATTTGCTGAATAGTGAAGCGATTTTTAAAAATGGGAACAACCAAATGGAAGGTATGAAAATGTAAATAGTTGTTTATTTAATGTACTTATAATTTAATATTTATAGATAATAGTTTTCTTAAATCATCCATAAAATGGGTCAGGGGGAGGCGAGTGCACATGTTAATAATCAGGCATTTTGTTTATGATTTTGAACAATGTTTTCGATAACCTTTCGGCACAGGCAAACGTATAAAGTATTTTAAATACCAGTTAATTTAATTTCAAGTTAACTTATGAGCCTGTTTGTTGAATAATGAAGGTTAATGGTTGTCGATCTGCTGTAGTCGCTTGTTTTGGATCTAAATTTTTAAATGGCGCAATTCGGGCAATGATGATTGTTTTATTCACCATCTTGTCCTCCAAATATGGTTATTGTCAGTATCAGCAGGCAAGCATTTCTCATCTTTCACTCAACGAGGGTTTATCACAAAGCAATGTAAAGCGTATCCTGAAAGATAAAATGGGATATCTTTGGATTGCAACCGATGATGGCCTTAATAAATATGACGGCTACTCCTTTACGGTTTATAAACACGACGCCAAAAACAGCCGAAGTTTAAGAACCAACAACATCGAAACCATTTTTGAGGATAGTGATGGGGATTTGTGGATCGGGACAGGAAACGGCCTCTGCCTTTATGACCGGAAAACTGACGGGTTTATCAGTTTTACAGCCAGTAAAAATGATGTCACCGCCTTATCGAATGATGATATCTTAAGTTTTTACCAGGATGAAAAACACCATATATGGGTAGGTACCTATTCGGGTTTGAATTTGCTGGATAAAAAAACATTCAAGTTCAAGCACTTTTTCTTCAAAAAAGACCAGGATTATCTTGATGAACACCACATTATTGCACTCACCGGCGATGGCCACGGTAATTTATTTTTAGGAACCCAGGGCGGTTTAATTGAATACAATATTTCAACCGGGACACATACGCGTTATGCCCACAAAGGCGGCAATCCGGCAAGTATAGTCAGTAACACCATCCATGCCTTGTTGAAAACAGAAAAAGGCTTGCTGGTAGCCACAGAAAAAGGCCTCGACGAATTTGATGAGCAGAAAAAAGAATTCACCCATTTTCAGCATAATAAACTTATACCTGGGTCCATAATTAATGATAATGTGCTTTGTTTTGCGGTTGCCGATAAAAAATCAATATGGGTGGGGACGGAGAAAGGGCTTGATCAATTGGATCTCAGCTCCGGCGTTTTTTCGCACGCTAAAGAAACACAGGATGACCGGGAATATTCGATTGGTAGTATCTTGTTTCGCGATAATATTTTATGGCTGGGTACTTTTAATCATGGAATCATAAAATACGACAACAACATACCATCATTTACGCATTACTATCGTCATACTAATTTAAGAGGTGAGCTGACTGATAATAACGTTAATGCGTTTGCCGAGGTTAGCGACGGGTATTGGATTGGCACTGATGGCGGCGGATTGAATTTTTTCAACAAAACATCTGATGAGTTTAGCCAGGATAAGCAGTGGTCGCCATCCAAACACATACTGAGTTTGCTTCAGGACTCCAGGAAAAATGTTTGGGTGGGCACCTACGAGAACGGATTGGATGTACTTGGTCCCGATTCGAAGCGCATAAGCCATTTCTCTACAGGCACAAAACCCGATCAAATAAGTAATTCTTCGGTGTTTGCGCTAATGATGGATCACCAGGGTGATATATGGGCCGGTATTGATAATGGCGGGGTCAACATCATTCACGAAAAAAAGGTGGTGCGCCGCTATCAATATGATAAAAACGACACGGTTAATTCATTAAGTAACAATGATGTTCGCGCCATTTACCAGGACAGGGAACATGAGGTTTGGGTGGGTACATACGATGGCCTTAACCGTTTTCAATGGGCCACCAATAAATTTAAACATTACAAAGTCTTTAATGCCGGCTTAACCAATAATACTATATCCACCGTATATGAAGACAGCCGCGGCCTTATCTGGGTTGGCACATTGGGCGGTGGACTGAATGCCTACGATAAAAAACACGATCGCTTTTACGCCTATCCGTTGCCAAACCTGGCATCGTATTCCATGATATACAGTATCGTTGAAGATCATGACCATTTCATCTGGATCAGTACCGGGAACGGCTTGGTTAGGTTTTTGCCCGGATCCAGGCAAATTCGCCTGTTTTCTACCGCGAATGGTTTACAGGGCCGGGAGTTTTCGCACGGGGCGGGCATGCTGGCCAGGGACGGCTCCATATTTTTTGGCGGTTCAAACGGTTTTAACGTGATCGACCCAACGCAATTGCCCCATAATAATAATCCTTCGCGGTTAATTTTCAGCGGGTTTCAATTGTTCAACAAAAACGTTGCTGTGGGTAATAATTCCCTGTTGCAGCAGTCTATTGATCAAACCAAAACCATTCGCCTGGGCTATCATCAATCGGTATTTACTATTGAATATCTGGCGCTTAATTATACCCAATCGGCAGCTAACCAATACGCCTATAAGTTAAAAAACTTTGATGCCGACTGGAACTATGTTGGCACCCAACGTAAAGCAACTTATACAAACCTGAACCCCGGCGAATATACCTTTATGGTAAAAACGGCCAATAATGATGGTTTGTGGGATAAGCGGATTATCAGTTTAGATGTTATTGTTGTACCACCTTTTTGGATGACCTGGTGGTTTAGGACGGTGATGTTTATCCTTTTATGCGGCCTATTGTATGGCGGCTACGAATATCGTATCAAAACAATCACCGCCACAAAAAGGGAACTTGAACGGACGGTAAAACAACGGACAGCCGAGATTGAATACCAGGCGGCTCAATTGCAGGATAAATCGGAAGAGCTTACGGCCCTTAACGAGGAATTGCAGGCGCAGTCGGAAGAGTTAATGGATCAGCGCGAGCAGGAGCAAAAGGCACGGCTGGAGGCGGAGAAAGCCAATAAGGCCAAAAGTATTTTTTTAGCGACGATGAGCCACGAGATCCGCACGCCAATGAATGGGGTGATAGGCATGGCGGCCCTGCTTTGCGAAACGCCACTGAACAACGAACAGCGCGATTATGCCGAAACCATCCGCGTTAGCGGCGAAAGCCTGGTTAACGTTATAAATGATATACTCGACTTTTCGAAAATTGAGTCGGGGCAAATGACGCTGGACTTACGGGAGTTTAATCTGAAACATTGCATCGAAGAAGTTTTGTTGTTATACAGCAAACAGGCTCAGCAAAATAAATTATTGATCAGCTTCCATATTGACGATGCCGTACCGGAAACCATTATAACCGACAGGCTGCGGCTCAAACAGGTATTGTTTAACTTGTTCAGCAACGCCCTTAAGTTTACGCAGCGCGGGCAAATTTCTATCCACGTTAAGCCACTTTCGGTACAGGGAACCGATATTAAACTGTCATTTGAGGTTAGGGATACGGGGATAGGCATAACTGCCGACAAGATCTCGCGTCTCTTCCAGCCCTTTTCGCAAGGGGACTCGTCCACCACCCGCAAATATGGCGGCACCGGCCTGGGCCTGGTGATTTGCGAGCGGATTGTTGAACTGCTGGGCGGTACCATGAATGTGGAAAGCCGCGTTCACCAGGGCACATCCATATTTTTTAGTATGCATGCGGAGGTTCCGCTGGTACCAAAAAAAGACAAAGACATCAAAGCCGTACATGCCGCCGTATCTGCTGATTTTGCTGAACAGTTTCCGCTGCGCATTTTAGTGGCCGAAGACAACCTGATCAATCAAAAAGTAATTAAGCAACTATTAACCAAGCTGGGTTACCAGCCGCTGGTGGTGAACAACGGCAGGGAAGCACTCGAAATGGTTGCCACCAACCCGTTTGATGTTATTTTGATGGACGTGCAGATGCCCGAAATGGATGGCCTGGAAGCCACCCGCATGATCCGCCGGCAAAAAATGGCACAGCCGGTTATTATAGCCATGACCGCCAGCTCCATGGCCGAAGATAAAATTGCCTGCACCGAAGCCGGCATGAACTACTTCGTATCAAAACCTATCAGCTTTAGCGAACTGTTGACTACCATTAAGCAGGCATCGGAGGCTATTAGGGTTGATTTTTAGGGTGTTGTATCAATTTTAATCCATAGCTAAATCAACGTCGGTAACTGCGGCGACACAACCTCGAATTAATAATTTCAAAAATCGAAATCCTGTGACCTTTGACCTGTATATCCTTAAATTTGTAAGCTGCTATTTTTGACATCTTTATTATGTACGATGATATAGTTGAATTAGTTGATCCTCAAAATAAATCTTTGGCTTTAAAGGTTCAAACCTTTGCGGACGGTAGTTATTTCGCCGATCTTAAGAAGTATAATTATTTTTCCATGATCCTGGTGATTAAAGGCACGGGAACCTTGATTTCAGATATGTCAACCTATAACATCGCCGATAACAGTCTGCTGTGCTTTTCTCTGTATCAGCCATTTTATATAAAATGCGACGGCGAGTTTACCGGAATGATGGTTAATTTCCATCCTGATTTTTTTTGCCTGCACAAACATAGGAACGAGGTGTCATGCAATGGTGTGTTGTTTAATAACAACTACGAATCGCCTGTCATAAGCCTGACCAGGGACGAAACGCAGGCATTGCTAACAATCATAAATCAGCTTAAATGTGAAATACAACGTCCGGGGGATACGCAGTTGGAGTTACTGATATCGTACTTGAAAATATTACTGATCAATGCTTCGCGGATAAAAATTGAACGAAGACAAGCTAATGATGGATTAACGGATAAATCGCCAATCGTCCTAAATAATTTAAGGCAGGCCATCGAAGACCATTTTAAATCGTTTCACGGACCGGGTGACTACGCTAAAATGCTTAATATCTCAACTGCGGCGTTAAACAGGCTTAGTAAAAAACATTTCAACAAAACATTATCAAACCTCATTTCCGACCGGATAATCATTGAAGCAAAGCGGCAGCTCTATCTAACCTCGCAACCTATTAAATCTATCGCATATGAATTGGGGTTTAATGACGAGTTCTATTTCAGCCGATTCTTTAAAAACCAGGTGGCCATATCGCCACAATTTTTCAGGGACACCGTCGGGTTTGACAAGGCGAACGCTTAAGTTCTGTGATATACTCAGTTGCTGATATTGCAATTGTCCATGTGAAAGCACTATTTATCTATGTCAGGAAATTATGGATGTAATGACTTTTGTAGCATGCAAAACGAAAAAAGATTGCCGCTACCTCCGTGGGATATGGACAATGCCGCAGAAAAGCTCCAGCTTTTAGAAAATGACTGGAATACGCTGGACCCCGAAAAGATAATTGCGAATTATGCTGAAGATGCTGAAGTCCGTTTTGGAACGGAGTTTTTGCGCGGCCGCGAAGAAATCAGGCAGTTTTTGGGCCGACAGTTGCAGCAACAATTTAATTTTAAACTGAAACTGGACTTATGGGGAGCGCTGAAGGGCCGGATGGCGGTAAGGTTTGAATATGAATGGATGGACGCCGGTCAGAAATGGTATAGAAGCTATGGTGTACAGGTTTTTCAATTTGATGATGATGGCTTTATAAAAATGAATTTTGCGAGCTTTAATGATGCGCCAATATCTGAAGCAGATCGTAAATTTAATCCCTAAGTTAACGAATAGCAGAACTAACTAGTATGGCGTGACCAACCTTAACCCTTTTTATAAAAACGGGTTAAGGTTGGTATATTGGAAGTTAATGATGAGGGTAATATGACGCGATTATAGACGCCCCTTGAAAAATAGAACTCATATTATTATACGAATAAAAAATGATTTTAGGCATGCTAATGTCTTTAATCTTTAAAGGTAATTTAACGGATCAACATCCGGCACCGTCCACGGGCTTTTCCAATATTATTGCGTTTTAAAACTCTTGGTGATAAAGTTTGTTGCTTACATAATTTTCAACACGCTGTATACTAAATGGGAAATAAAAAACGCATTGCCATTCTTGGGGGAGGCCCAAGCGGATTATTCATGTTTAAAAGATTAATCGACTCCGGTAGATCCGACATTGCTATTACCCTTTTTGAGCGCAAAAACAAATTGGGTGCCGGGATGCCCTACAGTGCCGAAGGCGCCAATGACGAACATATTACTAACGTATCAAGCAACGAAATTCCCCTGTTAGTTAACACTTTGGAGGAGTGGATAAAAACGGTGCCAAAGTATACGCTGGATAAGTTTCATATCAACCCCGACCATTTTAACGCCTTTAAGGTTTTACCACGCTTGCTTTTTGGGCAATATCTTACGGCTCAATTTAACCTGCTTCAAAAACAGGCAAAACATGCCGGTGTAGAATTTGAGGTTTATTATAATAGTGCGGTGACTGATATTACCGATGATTCTGAACGAAAAGTAGTTTGGGTGGAAATAAATGGCATAGATAAAGCTGAATTTGATCACGTGATTATTTGTACCGGCCATAACTGGCCCCATAAGCACGAAGGCAAGGTGCCCGGTTTTTTTGATTCGCCTTATCCGCCGGCAAAATTAGGTGTGCAAATTAATCACCCGGTAGCTATCAGGGGTTCGTCATTAACGGCGGTTGATGCCGTAAGAACCCTTTCACGGTATAATGGAACCTTCGCGAAAAAGGAGGACGGTAAACTTTTTTACAAGCTATTAAACGAAAGTCCCCATTTTAAAATGGTGTTGCATACGCGCAATGGCATGCTGCCCGCAGTACGCTTTCACCTGGCGGATTCGCACTTATCAAACGATTCGCTGCTAACCAAAGAAGAAATTGCTGCGCACATTAAAGCCAACAACGGCTTTTTATCGTTGGACTACATATTTGAAAAAGACTTTAAACTACCGATAAAGGAAAAGGAACCGGCATTTTATGAGTCAATCAAAAACATGAGCCTCGAGGAATTTGTGGCGGCTATGCTGGAACTTAGGGAGCGGCTGGATCCGTTTCAACTGCTAAAAGCCGAATATGCAGAAGCAGAGAAATCCATCAGGCGGAAAGAATCTGTTTACTGGAAAGAGATGCTGGGTGTTTTGAGTTTTGCGTTAAACTATCCCGCCAAGCACCTATCGGCCGAGGATATGCAGCGGCTTCAAAAATCGCTAAGTCCGTTAATTTCAATCGTTATCGCCTATATTCCGCAAAGCTCGAGCGAGGAAATGCTGGCTTTGCACGAGGCTGGCGTACTTGATCTTATTGAGGTGGGGGAAGATAGTAAAGTGGAAGCGGTAGTGGAAGGCGGGGCAACTTATTATTACACCGATGATACCGGCGCGCAGCAGACGGTTTTTTTTAATACCTATGTTGATTGCGTAGGGCAGCCGCATTTGGGTTTCGAAGAATTTCCGTTTAAAGGTTTATTAAGCGGCAGGACTATAACCCCCGCCAGGCTTAAATTTAAATCTGCTGCCGAAGGGCTGAAAGCTGTGGCCGAAGGGAAAGACGTGATCCAGGATCACCTCGGCGATTTTTACCTGAAGGTGTCCGGCATCACCATAAACGACAATTTCCAGGTTGTTGACAGTTACGGAGCTTATAATGATCGCATTTATGTGATGGCGGTGCCCTATATTGGCGGTTATAATCCCGATTATTCGGGTCTTGATTTTTGTGAAGCAGCCTCGGCTGCAATTATAGAACGATTACTGGCATGAAATTATACCTTTTATTACTGGGTGCAGAAGTGCCAGGCCGGCTGGTAGAACAGCACGATTATTTTTTTGGCGTTGCCGATAGTTTAATGGAGCTGGTGCCGCAGATAAGGGCCTTTTGGCCCCAGGCAGGGAATAGCCTGCATGTGGATGGCTGGCGCGAAGTAACAAAAGTAGATGATTGCGCAGTGCAGATAGTAGCACAAAATGATGAGCGTATGGCATCGGTAAGCAAACTGTTTTTTTTAAACCTCGGCGGCTATACCGGCGGTAAACTGGAAGAACAGCATTACATAGTTTTAACCGCGCAACAAAGCAGAACTGACGCTATACAGGCAGCAAAAAGGAGTATCTTTTTTAAGACCAATACTTTAAAAGGAATTGCAACATCCCATATTGATGAAAAATACGGCGTGGATGTTGACAGCATTCACCAGGTTGACGAAATTCTTTCGCCTGAGTTTAAGGCAAAATATCGTATTTTAATTACTGACGGAACGGAATTGCCGGAGGATGAAATTCACCTGGGTTATTTTAAACTGGATAAGCTTAAATGACACCTGTTGAACAGTTAGCTATTTGGGTGGCTCAAAAACATAGCGGGCAGTTGATCAAAAAGACCAATGAGCCTTATTTTAACCATTTGATTTCGGTTGCCGAAATGGCGGGAAAATTTACAACATGGGGTTACGAAATAGGACTATGCCATGATCTTTTGGAAGACACACCTACCACGAAAGACGACTTTTTTAATGCGCTCATCAGCTTTAATTACGATACTGACCGGGCCCATTATATTACAGATTGTGTACTGGAGTTAACGGATGTTTTTACTTCCAAGGCCTATCCGGATACCAATAAGCATAGTCGTAAACTGCAAGAAACCTTACGCCTTTGCCAAATAAGCGCCGCTGCGCAAACTGTTAAATATGCCGACCTGGCCTACAATATAAAATGGGTATTAACCCATGATCCAAAACATGCAAAAGATTACCTGGAGCGAAAGCGTAAGCTGTTATTGGGAATGAACAAAGGTAACCGCGAATTGCAACGAGAAGTGCTCGCTTTGATTGATGCCAATAGTTTAGCAAAATGATATTCCATTAATTTTTGGTGGCGCTATTTTGTCAGTAAATGCGCTTTTTTGCGTGAACACGAATTTTTAAATTGCTGATAATGAGATTTTAGTGCAAAAAATAATTTTGAGTTGCGTGAACACGTGAACAAATGAACAAGCAAAACCTGTGTTTTGTACCCGCCCAGTCACCCGCCAAAGCCTACTTATCCAACTCCTTATCAATTTCGGCAATCATTTTGTTTATCTGTATGCCCAGCTCGGTTTTTTGACGGATGCGTTCCTGGAGGTAACCACCGTAATACATGATCTGGTATTTTACGGCAGGATCATTCAACAGTTTTGAAACATGGACCACCTTATTGGAATCGACCGGCGCTTTGGTGCCGATGTAGGTGTTAAAGTTATCCCTCCGGGCGCCGTAAATCATTTCGTCGGCATGTACCTGGAATGGCATCGACACCATGTATAAACTAGTAAGGTGTTTTAGCAGTGTTTGGTTTTCAATTAGCCGGAGATAGCCCGATGATTTAAAACTTTCGAAACGGCCATTGTCGAAAACAAAATAACTGGTGGTAGCAAGCTGCCCGCTGTTGGTATCGATATAGGCGGCATCTATTTTCCGGTTTATGATTTGTTTCCAGGCGGTATTGTAATAATTTACAGTGTACTTTAAGTCGCCAACAGCAGCGTTTACGTTGAGTACATCGTTTTTTAAATCGCTCCTGATGCCTGTTAAAAACTCCCTTTCCATTTTGCGTTCGTTACGCGCGTCGTTCCAGTTGTGGAGGGCCAGTGTTACGCTTACGGCAAATATGATAATGGCTATTTCTTCCAGGAGCCCCAGTATTTTATGACGCCAGCCTGTTTTTTCTGCGATAATGTGTACTGCTTTCTGCGAATGCTTGATGATTTTTTCTTCAGACATGTAAACTAAATTTTCATTCCTTTACGGATAAGGGTGCTCCCGCAAATCTATCGAAATTTATTAAAATAGGGGAGGGGTAATAGGTTGAAGGAAAAGATTTAATATCGAATAATGAACTTCGAATGTTGAATTTCAAAGTTTCAAACGTCATTATTCGATATTGGGCGTTCGGTGTCCGATATTATCATCTTAGCCTAATGATATTGCATCTATCATAGGGACGCAATTAGCTATCCATATATTCCCATGCGCTTTTGTAGCCGCCGAGCTTTTCGCCATAACTGATCATATCTGCATAAAAAAGAGAACGTCCAATGGTGGCGCTGTCGCCTATGATGACTAATTTTTTCTTCGCACGGGTCATGGCTACATTCATGCGGCGGATGTCTGAGAGGAAGCCAATCTCGCCGTTATTGTTACTGCGCACCATACTGATGACCACCATATCCCGTTCCTGACCCTGGAAACTATCGATGGTGTTTACAGATAACAACGAATAAGTTTTGCCGAAATGTTCCTTCAATAACCTCACCTGCCCGCTATACGGCGATATTACGGCAACCGAAACCGGCTCCAAATTCGCCACAAACTGTTTGCAAAACTTAAAGGTAAATAGGGCCTCTTCCGGGTTTACGGAGCTGGTGCCATCCAATTGTTCCGCGAAACCGCAACCGGCCGTATCGATAAACAAAAACGGTAAATCATCTGCGAATAATAAACGCTCGGCTACGGAAGCATGCGCCTTTAAGGCATTGCCGTAAAACTCCTGCGATGAGAACCCCATAATGGCGGTATTCATGCGGTATTGTTCCTCCAGTAAAACAACCGCCTCTGGGTGTAGGGCCACGCATTTTTCC
>Ga0206898_10327_pt1 | contig 11905 bp, 8 predicted proteins | sample Alteio_BWOrgHeat_50_FD_153237 | JGI IMG/M metagenome (GOLD analysis project Ga0206898, IMG submission 153237) | Enriched cells from forest soil in Barre Woods Harvard Forest LTER site, Petersham, Massachusetts, United States -... | ecosystem: Environmental > Terrestrial > Soil > Temperate forest >...
AATTTAAGCGGCGTGGTGGGCAGCCTGTCAACATCAAGGTATTTGGTGGGCAGCGCGGCTATGTCAAGCTGTCTCTCTTCCACGGACTTAGAAAATGGGGTAAACCCTGCCGAATCGATAGGAGCTATGGGGAGTTTATCAAAGTCGAACCTGAAAACCTGCGGTTTTACGGTCGCAGTTTGCAGGCTATCCGGGTTAATTTTTTGCGGCGGACTGAACTTTAAACGCGTCACTACCGGTTTTGACAGGCCCGCAGGCGGCGGCGCAGATGTATCAGTATTTACATTTTTGCAGGAAACAAAGCCCAGGAGCATCATTGCCGGGGTATAAAATTGGATAAAGGTTTTTTTCATCTTGTTAGCAGATAAAGTAAGGTTGAACATTTTCCTGCAAGGTGTATAAACCTGTTGCGCCTGGCTTACCTTGCATACACTTAACCAGGCCGGGTATTAATATGATCATCGCTAACTCACCGGCAGCTTCACCACAAACTCCGTAAACTCACCCTCTTTTGTTGTTAAGTCGATACTGCCTGAATGGCTTTTAACCACAATATCGTAAGTGAGCGACAGGCCCAACCCTGTTCCTTCACCTGTTGGTTTGGTAGTAAAAAACGGCTGCATGATCTTTTGGCGGATATTTTCGGGTATGCCGTTGCCGTTATCCTTCACTTTTATAATTACGCTGCCATTATCACGATATGTCGTCACACTAACTTCCGGTTTATATGCTGATGTTGTCGTCTTTTGCTTTTGGTTCACGGCGTAAAAGGCATTGTTAAACAGGTTCAGCAGTACCCGCCCTATGTCCTGGGGCACGGCACTTATCGCCGGAAGCTGATCATCAAAATGCGTAACCATCTCTGAATTAAAACCCTTATCGGCGGCCCTCAGGCCGTGATAAGCCAGCCGGAAATATTCATAAGCAACAACGTTGATATTAACGGCCTCTTTTTCGGTGGTGTTTGTCCTGCTGTGCTGCAGCATGCCTTTTACAATACTGTCGGCACGCTTGCCGTGATGGCGGATCTTTTCAAGGTTTTGTTTTACACTCCAGGCTATGGCTTTAGCTTCATCTATATCGCCTTTATCCAGTTCTTCATCCAGTTCACCAACCAGCTCGGCACTCACTTCGGAAAAGTTGTTGACGAAGTTTAAAGGGTTTTGGATCTCATGGGCGATGCCGGCGGTCAGTTCACCCAGGGACGCCATCTTTTCCCGCTGCACCAGCTGCGTCTGGGTCGACTTCAGTTCTTCCAGAGTATTTTCCAGGCCATCGCGTTGCGCTGCAATCTCTTCTTTCTGTTCCAGTACTTCCTGTGTGCGTAACTGCACTTTTTGTTCAAGCAAGCGTTTGGCACGTAACAACGACCTGGAACGGTAGTGAATTATGGCCCATATTATAATGATGAAGATAATTATGAAGATTGACCGCGCCCACCAGGTAGCCCACCAGGGAGGATGGATGAGCACGATAAAAGATGCTACCTCCTTACTCCAAACGCCGTCACTGTTTGCAGCCTTTACATGAAATGTATAGGTTGCCGGGGCAAGGTTATTATAAGTAACCGTTCGCTGGTTGCCAGCCTGTACCCAGTTTTTATCATAGCCATCCAATTGGTACGCATATTTTATTCCAGCGGGGTTGTTGTATTGCAGGCCCACATACCTGTAAGTGATCCGGTTTTGGTTGTAGGGCAATTCAATACTTTGTCGCCCATAGGTTTGCTCGGTTGTTACATCAACCTTGCGGCAGTAGGATCATCGTGCATAATTGTTTCCAGGTGTACAACCGGCGGCTGCGGATCATTAAACAGCAACCGCGTATTAACGGCAATGACGTGCCCGTTTCCCACAAGTGAGAGATCACCGTTTTTATCCATAAGTGAAGAATGATATCTTCCATTATTTATGGTTTGATCTGTCCAGTAACTGTCTGATGCATTGAAATTTCGTATAGAAAAATCTTTGATATTTACCCTTGATAAACCACGCGCATTGAGCACCCACAAATAATCGCCACTTGCCCGCAAGTCAATAATATTATCGGATAATAACCCCTCCTTCACAGAAATGTGCTTAATGATTGTGCCGGTGTTGTGGTCTACCTGGAATATCCCGTTCAAATAAACACCGATCCATAAATTCCCATCCTGATCCTCAATTATTGAACTGAGACTGGCAGTGCCATCATAAGGCTGGAAACTTGAGACAAATATGTCTTTTTTGCGGTCGTAATGGTTCAGGCCGCCATTGTTTGTGCCTGCCCATACCGTTCCATGGCGATCTTCATAAATTGTATATACTTGGTTGTCATCCAATTCTCCTTTACTGGTGGTTTTATTATCGTTAATAAAGTATGGGTAACGTTTAAACTTTTTTGTAACCGGATTAAATAAGCAGATTCCACCGCCCCAGGTTCCTACCCAGATCTTCCCGGTATGGTCCTGTTTTACAACTTCAATAGTGTTATTGCTTAGGGATGTGCTATCATTTGCAGCGTAAGAATACCGTTCTGTTTTTCCCGTTAACGGATCATAAATACCAAGTCCGCTTGCACATCGATAATACACGCTGCCATCATTGGCCTGATAGGGCATCTTGAATTCAAAGCTTAAGCCAGGATCCGTTTTTTTGACCAGCGTTAAATTTCCTGTCCTATTTGTGTATTTATAAAGTCCGCTTTTCGTTCCTACCAACAAGTTGCCATCCGATGAATTTGCGACACCATAATACTCATCTGTTATAGGTGCAGGCCAATCCTTACTTAAGAGGGTGAATGCTGATTTGGGCGTATTCACGCGGTCTACGCCTTTAAAATCTAAGCCGAGCCATAAGGTTCCTGTCCGGTCAAACATCATCGTATTGATGTCATTTACCGCCAATGACGTCGGGTCGTTCTTATCATGTACAAACCTGGTGAAACTGTGGCTTGCGGGATCAAAAGCAAGAAGCCCCTTTTGGGTGATCATCCACAGTTTACCTTCGGCATCTTCAGCAATATCACCGATCTGGTTATGCTCTTTCCGCGAAATGCTGTCCGTCGGTATGAAGTTGTTAAATCTCTTTGTTTCTGGAGTAAACAAGGAGAGCCCGCTTTTTGTCGAGATCCAAATTTGGTGCTTTTTGTCTTCATGGATGGCGTAGACAGTATCACTACCCAGGCTATATGGGTCTGACACAAGGTGGTTATATTGAGCGATTTTGCCGTTGCTGAGATTGAACACATAAAGATAGCTGTGCTTATCTTTATTTCTTTCAACTGCCATGTATAACAGCCCGGGGTTTGAGGGCGCCTGGTAAATTTGTGTTACATTATTTTGTAGTGCTTCTGCACCGGTATTTAAAAGTCCTTTAAAGGTGTCCGTTTTTGGATCGTACCGATAGCAGCCGTTGTTGGTCCCTACCCAAACGGTGCCGGTAGCGCTTACATAAAAAATATTGAACTCTGTATAGGTCAGCGCCCTGAGCCCTTTTTCGGGCTTGTCATACCTGGTAAAGTTCCTGGTTGCCGGATCGAATTTTTCAACTGATAATATGTTTTTTTTATATATTAAATACCAGATTTTACCTGCTGAATCTATCCGTGCGTTGAGGCGATAACCTTCCTGGCTAACCTGGCGATTTTTAAACTGGGTAAAGCGGTCGCGGCTGATATCATACCTGAACAAACCGTTAGAGGCAGTATTTGCCCAAAGTTGACCTTGCTTATCCAGGAAAACGTCTGTTACTATGTAATCAGGAAAGTTGGTCTTGTTTTCAATCCCAAGCTTATAAACCTTAACCTGGTAACCGTCATATTTTACAAGGCCGTCCTGGGTCGTGAACCAGATATATCCCAATTTATCCTGTACAATCGACTGTACCTGGGCTTCTGGTAATCCGTCTGCAATGGTTAAATGATCGAAGTGGAGATTGTTTTGCTGTGAATAGGCATTAAAAGTGAAGGCGAGAAGCATTATGATCCCTAGCTTTTTCATTAGAGGGGTGGGTTTAAGTTGGTGCGACTAATATAGTAATTTTCAATATTTTGTTATGCGTATTTTTTTTGCTGATTTTACTAGGGCGTAATGGTGAGGTCCTCGAGCCGTGTGTGGTGGCCTGTACGTGTTGCAAGGCGTTAATGCATTGACGTCATGCCTTTGCGCTTACGCTTCGAGCGCCTCACTATAACAGCTTCCCCTGATCCTGCATCCATTGCCAGTTCAAATGTCTTTCATTCGATGAAGGCGGATCATTCTTCGTACCTATTTAAGATTCAATTCATGCTTGTTTTACTCAATAAACCATAGCTTTGCATTACCAAATTTATAGCCATGATAAAAGTAAGTGTAATGTACCCTGCAGGAGAAGGCAGTACCTTTGATATGGACTATTATTGCAACAAGCACATCCCTATGGTGCTTGCTGTCACAGGTCCTGCCTGCAAAAAAGCCGAAGCCGAATCAGGCCTTTCGGGCGGTGCACCGGGCGTAGCGGCACCCTATATGGCCCTCGGCCATTTGTATTTCGATAGTATGGATGATTTTGCAGCCAGCTTCGTGCCGCATATGGCCGAAATTACCGCAGATATCCCAAACTACACCAACATTACACCAGCGATTCAGATAAGCCAAATAACGCTTTGATCTGTGATTATTGATTGTTCCGTACTCGTTTATCATTACTACACTGCCAGTTCAATTGTCTTTCACTTAAATTCTGCAAGAGCGCGGCGCTCAAATTTTTATTGAGCAAGAGTAACACTTGATAAGGCGCATGTTCAATTTAAGTGGCACGCTTAAATAATTATGTGTCGAAGCGTGCCGCTTAGACAGGCCGGGACATACATTTTAAAAAAAGATGTTATAGATTGGTTTCAATTAAAAAAATGCAACCACATTGTCTATTTTTTATAACTACTGGCCATTTTATTCTGCTTATTTTGTGTTAAAAGTCCGCCATATAACGCTGTGATATAATCTGATTCTTTTATAAGATTGATTTCAATAGTGTAAAATCCTATTACCGAATAAAAAAGTGAGACATATAACAATAATCATTGGGTTTATTTTGATACACAATATTTGTTGTGGACAAATATCCTTAAGTAAAGATTCCGTAGAAGGAATTTTAACGCACTCGCCCGCCTTTAGTATTTATAAAGATAATTACTTCATAGCAGGCACTGCCCTGGGCGAAACACCCAATAAATATAATTCTGATGCAAAGTTTCAATTCAGCTTTAAGCAACGTTTAATAAATAAACCTTTTGGCAAGGACCTCTTTCTATATTTAACATATACACAAAAATCATTTTGGGATATATTCCAAACTTCAAGCCCATTTGGAGAAACCAACTATAATCCCGGCCTGTTGTTGGTTATGCCTACCTTTAAAAGCAATCATTTCAACGGAATCTGGTTATTTAGTGTAGAACATGAGTCGAACGGTAAAGACAGCCTCGATTCTCGAAGCTGGAATTTTGTAAGTGTCGGTTACGGCCATTTTTTTTCGTCAAGATTCATTGTTAGTCTTAAAGCGTGGATCCCATTTGGGCTCTCGGACAATCCGGATCTTATGGACTATATTGGCTATGGTGAATTGCAAATTCAATGGACAATAAAAGAAGATAAACTTTTTTTGAATTTTATTGGAAGAAAAGGGGCGACGTGGGACGCAAAAGGCAGTATGCAGACGAGCATTGCTTATTGCCCGTTTAAAAATAAAACACTCTGCCTCATGTTGCAATGGTGGCAGGGGTACGCAGAAAGCCTTATTGACTATAAAGAAAACAAGAGCATGTTGCGTTTTGGCCTGCTGATTAAACCAAGCTTCTATAGGTTTTATTAGATGGAGTTCAAGTTTCGGATCACATTTAAAGTAGAACCTGCTGCGACTTGCATCCCTTATGCCATTCTCATGCAGTGAAGAATCTTCTTCCAGGTGCCCCGCTGTCCGTACAGTCCACTCTAGCCGCTGAAGCTATGCCGGTAGCCCTTGCCTGCCGCATCAATCCCCTTTTATCATTAACTTTGCCACCCATAAAACCTCAACAATGTCTATAACTACCGAAGACGAAAGAATTGGGATGCAGTTGGCAAGCGATGCCGTTGCCATTACCCTGAAAAAGATGCGCGAGTTTGCCAAACCGGGCATTTCAACAAAGGAGCTCGACGATTATGGCGGCGAACTGCTGCAACAAATGGGCGCCCGTTCAGCGCCTTTGTTAACGTATGATTTCCCGGGGAATACATGTATCTGCATCAATGAAGAGGTTGCGCACGGTGTGCCATCAGCGGATAAGATCCTGAAAGAAGGCGACCTGGTAAATATTGATGTATCGGCAGAATTAAACGGCTATTGGGCCGATAATGGCGGCTCGTTTGTTTTGGGAGAAGATCTCCACGGTCATGGTAAATTGGTAGAAACATCCAAAGAGATATTGAGGAAGGCTATCAGCAATATTAAAGGTGGCGTCAGGATCTCGGAGATAGGCAGGCTGATTGAGACCGAAGCAAAAAAAGCGGGCTACACGGTAATAAAAAACCTGACCGGTCATGGCATCGGCCGCAGCCTGCACGAAGAACCCCACGAGATAGCCAACTACTGCGACAAGTATAACATTACCCGTTTCAAAAAGAATTCGGTAGTGGCGATAGAAACATTCATTTCAACACGGTCCACAATTACGGATACACAAGCCGACGGCTGGACGCTGACCGGCAACAAAGGTGGTTTTGTTGCCCAGCACGAGCATACCATTATGGTGACCGGCGGTGTGCCAGTGATACTTACGGCGCAGAACGGGATTTGGGATTAGGAGTGTTCGCAAGATCAAAAAACTGAAGTTCTCCTCTTTCCGTCGCAGACGAAGAGAGGGGCGACCATCCGCCAATTGGCGGAGCAAGTCGGGGTGAGTAGAATACGCCAATGCATTAGCGCTCATACTGCTCGTATATTTACTCACCCGGTCGTTGCTGCGCTCGACCACCCTCTCTTCCGCAAGCGGTAAAGAGGGTTGAGAAATCTTTCGAACACGTAATTTGGGATTAATTCAATGCGAGGAAGGCTATAGAAATTTGAGCAGATATTTTAATTCAATTATAGATTTTTTTAAAATTGCTGGAAATAGCTCACCTCAAAATGATGTGGTCTTCCATCTGGTTATTCCCTGGAGGAACCTATGTTATTTCGAACGCCGAGAGAAAATTTATACATCAGGCTTTGTCCGATAATCGTGAAATAATGCTATATTAGATTTGTAAAGCATGAACGACAACCAGCCTTTAAATTCGACACATACGTTTAGCGTTTTAAAAAAGATCATCCTATATCTTAATGTGAGCTCGTTCCGGGCTAACGAACGAACAACACCATCGTCAATTTTTAGCAGGAATTATCACATAAGAAGCGCCAGTATAGGTCTGTTGATTCTTATTGAATATGCCACAGCGAAATACATTTTACATTTGCCAGGCATTTATTTTCTCCGGATAGCTTTTTTTGGTTTGATTTACCACACGTTAATCGACACTGTTTTTATTAAAGATATAATAATAATGGCTGGGAATTATAATGCTTATTATAATAGGTACCTGTTTTATTTGTTCCTTATTTTTACACTCATCGGGCTTATTGGCGGTTTGATAACTTTAAATAATGAGATAGGGCACGTAATATAGTAAAGTCGTGTCTGCCTTGCCAATTAATTGCCAAAAAACTTTTTTTTGAACCACTCGGTTTTTTTCCTTGTCGCTAGGTTTTTGAAATGGCATTAAAGATTCAATAGTTAAAGTTTCGCTTAATAAATATGAAGGATGTCAGACCGGAGTAACAAATTTTTGCCGGTTGTGATTTTCGCCTTGCCAGATTTTTAAAATTGCTGGAAATAGCTGACCTTAAAAATTATATGATCCTCCACCTGGGTTATCGCCTGCGGAGTGGTCAGCTGACTATTGACACCCCTGTTGTAAATAAAATAAACATAGCTGAGCGGCAAAAATTCCCAGGCCAACCGCAAATTGTAAGCATTTGAATTGTTTACCGTGTTATTTTGATATAGCCCGGTAAATTGCAGCCTGGGGTTTAGCGCCAGCCGCGTCTGAAGGATCAATAAATTAACGGTTTTGGTGGTGTTATCTATCCCTACCTTAGTGAAATAATTTTGATTGTATTCGCCCAAAAATGAGACATAGGGGCTTGGCGCAAATTGAATTTTGTAATCGCCGGTGGTAAGATTGCCATTAAAATACGTACCGGTGGTGAAAGAAAGGTTTGCACTTATAACTTTCGAAGGATCGGTTTGCAGAAACACCTGATGATTAAAATAATGGTAGCTGCCCGGGGCGATAGTCACGTTCAGGGGCGAAAATGGGGAAGTCAGGTTTTGCCAGTAGGAACCAATTCCATAGCCAAAGAACCCGCCGTTCCTAAAATTAAACCAGATAGGAAAGAAAGGCAGGTCAGCTTCCGCAAACTTCCCGGTAGAGCTTGTGAAATAAACCTCAGGCAGGATACCCGGGTCGTAGGATAAGATAAAACTTTTAAAGGGCAGTAGTTTTCCCCGGTAAAAATAATTCATGCCCGGCGTGGTGGCGATCACATCCTTACGCGATATAAACCCCATTTGCGGGTCAAAGTCTTTTGTTACTATCGACTCTGTCCACCAGATCTCGTGGTTATTTGTATTGTTAAAATACTGAACCATCCCGGTAAAGCCTTTGGCACCCGTATTTGTTGTGGTGGATTGTGTAAATATGGTATTGATTGAATTCGATTCATCAAGTCTGAAAAACCCATCCACTGTTGATTCGAAGTTTTCAGCCCCGGGCTGATCTTTCATGGAAACCATCCCGCCAATCCTGCTCTGACTTCCAAAATTCTGCGAAAATCTGCCCACAAAAAAGTTGGTAGCCGGTTCGCCACCGTAACCCTGCTGGCGGATAGCAATTGCGCCATAATTGGAAGACGAGGACCGGTGAACAAAACGACCGCCTCCTACGATCGGGATCGGGTTACCGCTGGTGTCAAGCCCTATAGTCCGGCTGTTAAAAGGCTGATAATGCATTGAGCCTCCCGCCGCATCAGCATTTAAAGTGATCTGGATGCCGAATAATGAGGCATTTTCTAAAAAGAATTGTCGTTTTTCCGGAAAAAAGACGTTAAAACGGGTGGTATTGTTTACCTGCACATCAGCATCGGCTTGTGCGAAATCAGTATTCGCCGTCAGGTCGAGCACCGAATTGGGATTAATGGCCCATTTGAGGTCACCGCCAAATTTAAGATTAGATGAGTGGGGCGGTTCCGAAGCACCAAAATTGGTATAGCGATCATTTGACGCCAGAACGTAAGGGTTTACAATAATGTTAGTTGATGGCGGCGGAGGCTGCAGATCAGTAATAAGCCCTGCATAGTTCATGTGGCTTGCCGTGAAGATACGCGGATAAGGCGAAAACGCGCTGATTTCGTTCGTCTGCCTACGGTTGCGGTAAGCGTTAAATCCCCAGCTCTGTGTGCTGTCTGCCGTCTTCGGATATCTTAAGGTTTTCCAGGGAATAGCCATTTCTGCCACCCAGCCGCTGTCGCCCCGGGTTGTGCGGACGTTCCAAAGGCCGTTCCAGTCAACGTCATAGTAAATGTCATCAAAGGATAGCAGGTCGCGCTGAACGCCGTAGGCGTTGGTAGCAAAAACAACCGCGTTCCGCTGATCGTTAAATGTATCGAAGGCCAGCTCCACAAGATCATGCCGCATGATGTCAAAATCACGGGCAAAATCGGTGGCCATAATTGCCTTGCGGCCATTCGGGTCCTTGCAGATCACCCCCACATACATGTATTTTTTATTGTAAAGAACTTTGATAATGGTAGCAAACCCGGAGGGTTTCCCCTGCAAAGGTTCAACCTGTACAAAATCCGATGCACCGGCGGTTAAGTTCCATTCCGGCTCATTCAATTCACCATCTATCTTTATATTGCCGGTGATCTTTACGGCCTTCATCTCCCGGCGCACTTTGCCGGGTTTAAAAAAATCAGCATCCTGGCAAAATGCCGGGGACGTGAGCAGTAATAAACATAACAGCAAGTAAAGTTTAACCATCTATAGGCGGCAATCGGATTAAATTATATTTGAAAAGTTACTTGCTATTAACCAGCCAAGCAGACTTAGTAGGGGAAACAATAATAATTATTTAAATCGGGTGGTTCAAGTGGGTTTTAATTAAATCCTGCGTGAGCGTGGACAGTCGAATTGTTTTTGATCGGGGGGGATTGATCAGGCGGGGTCACAAATCCCCAGCAATTTATTCCAGGACTATTAAATCTGGACTCACAGAGCAGCACGTTTAATAACCAAAATGGTTTATTACTAAATAATATTATCTTTGATACATAAACCTGAACTAAATAAGACCTAACGTATGCAAGGTGAAGAGATCATAAGAAAGGAAGCTAAAGAATTTCACGATTGGAATATAGACGAATCAAGAAATAACAACGCAATCGACGACTTTCATCAGATCAAATATAGATTACAAGACTTCTACACCCCTGAAAGTAAGGCGCTTTTTCTTGATGAGCTGCAACGTCTCATCATTTTAAGTCTAAAGGAACATCGGGACAAAGCACATGGAGGCCAGCCGGGCTTGAATTGTGCTCATGAAGCTAAACCAGAAAAGCTCTTGTTTTATATACAACAAGAAATGGATACCTTGCCAATAATTGCCCATCAAAAAAAAGAATCTAACCCAGTACAACACCGAACTAAAGTCTTTATAAGTTACAGCCATTATGACATTGAATATTTAACAGATATCAAACGACATTTTAAGCCTTTTTTTAATAAAATAGATTTTTGGGACGACAGTAAAATACAACCTGGTCAAAAGTGGAAGCTGGAAATAAGTAAAGCCATCGAAACCACCAAAGTGGCAATTTTACTAGTTAGCACCGATTTTCTCGGTTCCGAATTCATTTCGACTAATGAATTACCTCCGCTTCTCAAAGCTGCTGAAGAAAATGGTGCTGTCATACTAATCGTACTTTTGAAACCTTGTTTATTCGAGGAATTTGATGAACTGAACCAATATCAGACAATGAATCCATCAAATAACCCTGTAGTCAAGATGGATGTAGTCGAAACAGAGGAATTGTATGTGAATCTCGTTCGGCAAACCAAACGCATATTAGAGGCTAAATCATAACTGCTCCTGCGGGTCGGGATTTGTAATCCGTGAGGGCAGTTTGATTGGGGATTACAAATTCCCGGCAATTTAGTCCAGAATTATTAAATCCGAATTAACAGATGAGCATAGATTGTCTATTTTAAATCCGTCACTTAAACACAACAGAACACACTTACTTATTGATTATCAATTACATATAAACAAGTCAGTCTCTAAATATTATAATCCTTAAATCTAACTCACATTAAATTAATACCTTTCTTATGAAAATAGATACCTATGCCATTTCTAGTGATAATCAACTAATTAAAGGAAGTGAAATACATGAATTTATAACAAACGTTATTGACGTTTTCAAAAGCTTCAATTATGATAATCATATCAAGTTGTTGAGCAAGCAAGACCAAAAAACTAAACGAAATTTAGTGAAATTGTTTCAAAATGAATTAAGAGATCAATTGGACGAAATAGCTGAAGTTAAGGGTTGGATGCAAGAGGAAAGGATAAATCAGAAATTAAAAGATAGTTATGACTTGTCCTTTAAAGTAAAATTGGGTTCGTTAAATTATCAGGTAATAATTGAACTTGACGCAAGCCGTGGCGATCAAATAGCAAAAAAGTTCGTTTTGAGAACATCTCACACCTTAGAAGTTCGACTTCCGACGATCTATTTTGCTTTTTGTTATCCAGGCACAGAGTCGATGTCAGAGTCTGATTTTAAAAAGATACTATCCTGCTGTCAAA
>Ga0206898_10330_pt1 | contig 11709 bp, 11 predicted proteins | sample Alteio_BWOrgHeat_50_FD_153237 | JGI IMG/M metagenome (GOLD analysis project Ga0206898, IMG submission 153237) | Enriched cells from forest soil in Barre Woods Harvard Forest LTER site, Petersham, Massachusetts, United States -... | ecosystem: Environmental > Terrestrial > Soil > Temperate forest >...
GCGGTTAAACCGGCAATATTAATAAGGGAGTAAAACTTGTTTTTTAACAGGTTACGCCAGGCGGTTTTTATATAGTTTTTTAACATGGTTGTAGTTTATTGAGTGTTGAGGATTGGCTTACTTATTCGCTGCGTAAACTCTTCACCGGGTTCATTAATGCTGCTTTAATACTTTGAAAACTTATGGTTATAAACGCTATCAATATGGCCAAAGTGCCTGCAATTGCAAATACCGTCCAGCTGATGTTTATACGGTAGGCGTAATCTTGCAGCCATTTATTCATGGATAGCCACGCTATCGGTGATGCTATGATAATGGCAATCAGCACAAGCTTAATAAAATCGATAGCCAAAAGCCTGATGATACCGGCAATGCTCGCCCCCAGTACTTTGCGAACGCCAATCTCGCGGGTGCGCACCTGGGCGGTATAGGCGGCCAGGCCCAGCAAGCCAAGGCACGAAATGAAAATTGCCACTGCGGCAAAATCGGTAAATAAGGTTCCCTCGCGCTGCTCGGCCCGGTAAATTTTGTTAAATACATCGTCGGAAAAGGCATAGTTAAAGGGATATTCGCCATTGTATTGATTAAACTGTTTTTTGGCAGCAGCTACTGCTTTTGCGGCATCGCGGCCGGTAGTTTTTATGTAGATGGTGTTCAGTTGCGACGGCAGGTACCAAAACAGGGTGGGCGCTATTTTTTGTTTCATTGATGCAAAATGAAAATCCTTAACTACCCCAATTATGGTGCCTTTTGTGCCCTGGAAAGTAAACCTTTTACCCACCGGGTCTTTTATTCCCATTTGCCTGATGGCTTCCTCATTTAAAATGTAATGTGAGGTATCAGTTATAACATCGGTGAACGCCGAGCCTTGTACCAATTTCATTTTAAACAGCGATATGAGGTCTTTATCAATCACAATGGTATGCATCACCACGTTTTGTTTGGGGTCCTTACCATCCCAGTCATTACTTCCCGAAAAACCACCGAACCGGATAATATTTTGATTGGAGCGTGCCACGTCAACTATGCCGGGCTGTTTTAATAATTCGGCCCTGGCCGCATCATAATGTTTGCTCATATCGCGCATCCAGAAAGAAAACACGTTGGTTTTATCGTAGCCGAGGTCCTTAGTGCGGATGTAATTTAGTTGCCCGGTAATCACAATGGTGCCGATGATAAGCATCACCGAAAATGAAAACTGGGTAACCACCAAAATTTTGCGGAACAATACATCGCCTATACCGGCAGATATTTTACCCTTTAACGCTTTGAGCGGCTCAAACGACGAAAGCAATAGCGCCGGGTAAATGCTCGACGCTGCCAAAGTGCCCGCAATTGCCGAAACCAGCACAAACCAGATATGATAATCGGCCAGGTTAAATACCATTTCTTTTCCGGCCAACTGGTTAAACGCCGGCATTAAAATATAAATAAGGACGATGGCCAATACCGCGGCCAGCGAAAACAGTAAAGTGGTTTCTACAATAAACTGTAAAAAAAGTTGGGTTTTGGCTGCGCCGACAATTTTACGCATGCTGATCTCTTTTGAGCGCAGCATGGAACGGGCGGTTGACAGGTTCACATAGTTAATGCAGGCTATTACCAGTATCAGCAATGCGATGATGATAAATATCCTTACGGTGGTGATCCCGTTATCAGTCATATCAGCATTGTACAAATGCATTTTGGTAATGGGCAGTAACAGATAGTGTGTGTCTGTTGAACCAGGATCGTGGCTTAAATGCAGTTTCAATATTTTCGCCGCCAGGTCTTTGCCGGATGGACCGGGTTTGGTAAGTAAAAAAGTTTGATAGTTTAAATAGCCGAAATTATTGCTCAGATCGTTCTTTTGTTCCAGCTGCGCTTTAAAATGAGCGCTGATGGGCATGATCATGTCGCAGCTGATGCTGGAGTTTTTGGGGAAATCGTTTATAACGCCGCTAACGGTCAGGTTTTGTTTATTATCGGCAACTATCACTTTACCAATGGGATCCGTGTTGCCAAAAAATTTTGCTGCGGTTTTTTTGGTGATCACTACTGCGTTATCATCAGCAAAAGGATTTGAACTATTTCCTTCTACCAGGTGAAAGTCAAACATCGAGAAGAAGGAAGGATCGGCATAAATGGCATATTCGTCGCCAAATACTTTGTCTTTATATTTATAAAGCGAATAATCCCAATTGCCGGTAGTGCGCACCTGGTCAACAACTTCGGGTAATTGCTTTTTTGCCAGCGGACCAATCGGCGCCGGGTTAATGGACCATATTTGTTTGCTTGAACCCGAGCCACCGGTGATAGATAACTGGTAGATGTTTGCTGCCTGTTTGTGAAAGCTGTCAAAACTAACCTCATCCTGCACCCATAATAAAATCAGGATGCCGATAGCCAAACCAGCGGTTAAACCGGCAATATTAATGAGGGAGTAAAACTTGTTTTTTAACAAGTTACGCCAGGCGGTTTTTACATAGTTTTTTAACATGGTTGAATTATTACAAGTGTTGAGTTATTGAGTTATTGAGTTTGTTTGTCTGAACCCTGATTTGCACGATTGAACGATTTAAGGATGTAAGCGGCTGACTTCCGGACTAATCCTTACAGCATCTTTCGGACTTTCCGACTTTTCGGACTCCCGGACTAATCTCTAATCTCTAGTCTCTAGTCTCTAGTCCCTCCTACTCCGTCTTCAGGCTCTTTACCGGGTTCATCATGGCGGCCTTCATACTTAACCAGGATACCGTTGCAAATGCCACCAGCAATACAATGAAAAACGGAATAGCAAAAAGACTCCAAACAACATCAATCCTGAATGCATAGTGCTGAAGCCAGTCGTGCATAAAATACCAGGCCGCAGGCACAGCAACTATAAAGGCTATCAACAAAAGCAGGGCAAAATCCTTATATAATAATTGTAAAATGCTGTTAACCGATGCACCCAGCACCTTACGTATACCAATTTCTTTGGTGCGCTGAACAATAGTGTACGATACCAGGCCGAACAAACCCAAACAGGCAACCAGAATACCAATGCCTGTAAATGCCGCAAATACCTGCCCAAATTGTTTATCAGCATGGTATTGTTCATTAAAATGCTGGTCGAGGAAAAAATAGTCGAACTGATCTCCAGGGAAAAAAGCTTTCCAGTTATCCTTCAACGTTGCAATGGTTTTCTGTAAATCGGCTGTATTAATTTTTACAGACACATTCCCCCGTACATCAGGAATGCAGCGGAAAATAATGGCATCGTAGGCATCGCGCAACGATTGCTGGTGATAATTTTGAACCACACCCACAATAGTATAAACCTCGCCCCAAAAATCAATCTGTTTGCCAATCGCCTGCTCCGGTTTGTCGAAACCCATTTGTTCGGTGGCCTTTTCGTTAAAAACAACGGCATGAGGGTCAGTGGTAAAGTCTTTGGAGAAAGTGCGCCCGGCGATAAGTTTTGCATCGTATGCCTTTAAAAAATCGTAATCGCCGCCTATGATGCGGTATTGTTTGCCCTGCGACTGATCGGTACCTTTTAGTTTAATACCACCGGCGTTCCAGCCTACCGGGTCACCCGGTATATTGGTTGATACAGTTACACTTTTAACAGCCGGATCGCGCAGACTTTCGTTTTTAAAGGAACTCATGCTTCGGTAAAAAGAATCGACATGTGCCAAAGGCTGTTTAATCACCAGCGTTTGATTGATATTGATGCCCAGGCTTTGCTTTTCCATATAACTAACCTGCCGGTAAACGGTAAGCGAAAAGATCAATAAACCGATAGACGCTGCAAACTGAAAGCACACCATTGCCTGGCGTAATAATACGCCGCCCGTTGTGGCCGACAGTTTGCCCTTCATTACCTCAATGGGTTTAAACGCCGACAATACGATTGCAGGATAAAAGCCTGAGAAAAATGATCCCACTATAAATAGCCCGATAACCGCTATCCAAAAAACGGGGGTAAACAAAAGGCCAAGGGTAATATTCTGGCCCGAGATTGCTGAAAATATAGGAAGAAACACGATGATCATCACGATGGCCAGCACCACCGCCAGGCCGTTGAGTAACATCGCTTCCAGCATAAACTGCGTAACCAGCTGACTTTTAGCTGAGCCGAGGGTTTTGCGTACTCCTACTTCTTTAGCCCGGCCAATACCGCGCGCGGTAGCCAGGTTAATATAGTTTATCCACGCAATAATGATTACAAATATGGCTATCGCCGCTAACAGGTACACCGACCTGCCATCACCGTGAGGTTCGGTCTCAACCATTAAATTTGGCGAAAGATGGATTTTCTCCAACGGCAGCAAATGATATACCGCGCTGGCGCCCGACCAATTTAATTTCTTATAAACCCCATCTACATAAGGCTTAAACTTAGCCTCCAGAGCTTTAGGATCAACTCCCGGTTTTAGTAACAGATAGGTAAGGCAGCCATCGTTAAGCCAGGCGTTGTCAATGTCGTTTTTAGGGCCAACAAACTTCAGGAACGTGGCATATGAAAGAAGCAGATCGCTCCTGAAATGGGTATTTTCCGGGTAATCCTTCATCACCCCGGTAACTTTTAAAAGATTAAGATCATATTTAAATGTTTTGCCGAGTGCATTTGTGGTTCCAAAAAGCTTTTTGGCCACCGTTTCGGTTATAACAGCCGAATTAACATCGCGCAAAGCCGTTTTGGGGTCACCACTTATTAAAGGATAACTAAAGAGATTAAAAAATGAAGGTCCTGCAAAATATGTTTTTTGGAGGGTGATCCTGGTATCGCCGTTAATTGCCAATATTGGCCCGGCGCCAACCACTTTTACAAAATCCTCAACCTGGGGGAAATTGTTTTTAAAGGCGTTACCTTCGGCAAATGCGCCACCGGCCCACTGGGTAGCCAGTTTGCCCCTATCGTACCTGTCCTGTGTTACGCGGTATACCCTGTCTTTTTTTGCGTGGAAGGTATCAAAACTCAACTCAAAAGTAACATACTGTATGATCAGCAAACCTGCAGCCATGCCAACCGCAAGCCCAAAAATGTTGATAAACGAGAACGCCTTATTTTTCGAGAGGTTTCTGAACGCGATGCGTAAATAATTCTTTATCATGATGCCGGGTTTTAATAAACCGGGAATAGCTAATATTGTGCCATATTTGTAATTGTTTTACTATCAATAAATTACATCGAAATAAAAACTCCTAATGCGTTCGGATTTGTTATGATAGGTGTCCGGTGGCGGACGGTTTAATGTGGTGAAAAAAAATCCCCATCGGCAAATCGGGTCCGCAAGTTGGCCGCACGTCCTGGCCGGGGAATAGTTTTTTAAATTAGCTTTTGATTTGTTATGGCGATGTAAAATCAGGTCGCCGGATATAAATGGATCCGGCTTTTAATTATTTCACAATTTCTTCCGCGCGTTTATCAAGCTTATAAGTAAAGCCGTCAACCATCATGGAATTACCGCTGCAAAAAGCCATCCGTTGCAGTCCATTGGCATAAATAATAATCACGGTATAAGCTGAATGGAAATAGAGTAGCTTTTGTGTGCAGTTATTTAAGCCATCCACAATAGCACCTATTTTTTCCGGGTTAGCTACATCAAATTGCCGGAGGATGGTGTTCTTCTTCGTCACTTCAATCCTGATAAGTTTTATGCCCTTGCCATCAAACAGTTTAGCGTTGGATTTGCATGCCGTTAATAAACAGATAATTCCCAGGGCACATAGCAGTTTATTCATAAAGGGCAATTATAACTAAAGGTTTCCCCTAAATCAAGTGCTTCAACCCATCAATAATGCTTTCGAAAAAAGTGGGGATGGTGAGCCCGTTATGATAGTTAAAATAAACAAAAATGCAGAAGATGATAATGGCGATGATGATAAACTTTTTAAACATATACGCCAGTAAAAAAAGTCCACAGGGTATGGCCAGCAAAAGCACCCAGCTGATATGCATAGGCGTTAGTTTATCATCGGTACGGTACACATAATAGAGTATGGAGTGCGTGCCGCTATCGTTTTGATGCCGGGCATATAAAAAGGTAGAACGGATGATTCTGTGGGGGTACACCGCTACTCCCCTTACAAAGTGCATCGTATCCTGGAAACCATTTACGGTGAAATTAAACATGCCGTTTATATTCTCCAGGGTATTGTTCAGCGAGTCGGTGGCTACTATAACCACTTCGTCCTTGGCGTATGCGTTTTCCTTAATTACAAAATGATCAATGGCAATGGTATCGGCAAAAGCAAACGCTCCCGATGCAGCAATGAGGAAAAATATAAGGAATAGCTTTTTCATTTTTACCGGGTAAATAGGTGTTTAAATTTAGCGTTTTTAATCAGTGGTTCAGCAAATAAATATTATAATTAAGGAAAGCGGCAAAGCTTACCCACAAAAAATAAGGAAGTAACAGCCAGCCCGCAATTTTATTGAATTTACCAAACCAGCGCACATTTAAAACAATGCTCATCCACAACAAAAGAATAACCAGCAATGCCCCCAATATGGAGTGGCACCCAAAAAACACGATTGACCAGGCAAAATTGAGTGCCAGCTGTATCACGTAAACAGCCCGCGCAGTGGCATAATTTGTAGAGTTATCGCGGCGTTCCCAAACTAAGTAAGCGGCAATGGCTATCAGGATGTAAATCGCAGTCCACACCGGCGCAAACAGCCACGATGGCGGATTAAAAGATGGTTTGACCAGCGTACTGTACCAACCGGCAATTTGCGGCCGCGTAACCAACGATGCCACAAACCCGATAGCCAACGTAATAAGCAAACTGACCACTAAGGGTATTAACTGGAACTTTTTGGGAGATGTTATGGTGTTCATTATTTTATGTTTAACACTTAATTACAGCCAACTGTTTTCTTAAATACGTTGTGCCGACCGGCAAAAATAAAAGATTTGATTAATTCCACTTGTCAGCGCTATAAAAGGAACCGAAACTTTTATGATACAATTGAAATTGGGTGCTCCCATTGAAAATTATTTTATTGAAATAAAGCATCTTATAATATAAAGACTATAAAATCTATCTTTTTTATAGTCTTTATATTATATTTGTATCACAAATCGTTCTTTATGTCGCTTATCAACAATTTCTGCTTCGTCTTCCGGCGAAAAAAGATTACCTGTGATTAGTCGTTTGATAAGTGATCGAATAGTTTTTTAAGTCGCGTGACCGAGCGGATAGGTGGGAGTCTGCAAAACCCCTTACGGCAGTTCGATTCTGCCCGCGACGTCAGAGTGTTTAGGTTGAAAGTCTGGAGCCGGCCGTCCAATATTCGAAAGAAGCAGGAATGTCGGTTCTGCTTTTTTTAGAGGTAGGTAAGCCCTTTTAATTGGGACTCGTCATAATAAAAAGGTTCAAAACCATCTTCGGCCATGGTGCAGCTTACCTGCATCGATGTAAAAGAAACGTTGCCAAATATATTGGCGATGGCGGTGTCAGCGGCATCGTAGCCCGAGGCTATCTTGATCAAACCGTTAAGTGGTACCAGTTTGGTGGCGTCAAATAATACCCAATCGCTGCCGATGTAAGCCTCGAAACAGGCGTGAAAATCAGCAGGTTTTAAATTGTAGGCGTAGCCGGTAAAATACCTGGCGGGTATGGTTAAGGCCCGGCAGAGCGCTATCCCCAGGTGGGCAAAATCGCGGCATACGCCCGATTGTTCGGTAACTGTATCAAACGCTGATGTTTGCGAATTGGTTGAACCGCTAAGGTATTGCACGTTTTTGTGGATCCAGTTGGTAAGGGTTGTTACTTTTTCAAAAGGATTTTCTATATGGCCAAAAAGGTTATTGGCAAGCCTGTATAATTTATCGCTCTGGCAATACCGGCTGGGGTACAGGTAGGGCAATATACCCTGGTCCATTTTAGCAACCGGAATTTCCTCTATCTCGCTAAAATCTTTTATCTCGCAAAAATTATCAATGGTAGCCTTATAGGTAACTTTTATGGAAGTGGAGTCTTCCATTTCAAAACGCATTAACCTGTTTGCACCTTCCCGTAATATCAACTCTTCAACCTTAATGTAAGGGTCAATGGTAAATTCTTCGCTTACTACAAATTGGTGCTGAGTCCGCAATGCATGGATATTTAGTATAATAGTTCCCGGCGAGCGCGCCGTATATTCCATTTCAGTGAAGACGTCGAATTTCATTGTTAGATGTTGTAAGGTTGAAATGTTGTTAGAAAAATGTTGTAAGGTTGGAAGGTTGTAATGTTGAAAAGTTCTGTCAATCCGTTTTTATAACCTTTCAACTTTCCAACCTTTCAACCTTACAACAACCATTAATCCAGTTTATCAAAAGCGGCATCCATCCAGTCTTCTGATATGTGGTCCAGCGCGGCTTTCAGTTCTTCGGCCCATTGGGTCGAGATATATTCAAGGTCTCTTTTTTCGTAGCGTTTCTCTATCATATGGAAACTGCCTTTGCGGTACAACACCACATCAATGGGGAAATCCACGTTATTGGAGCTTACCCTGGTTGAATCAAATGACAAAAATCCCGTTTTAAGCGAAAGTTTTAAACTGGAGTTTTCATCCAAAGTCCGGTTAAGGATGGGTTTACCGTAGCCCGAGTTGCCAATAATTACGTATGGCGCTCCCTGCCCAAGCTCAACCCAGTTGCCCTCGGGGTATAACAGAAAAAGCTTATGTTCATCGTCATCTTTTAATTGCCCGCCTATGATAGTGTTCAAATCGAATTTAAAGCCTGCTTTTTCAAGCGAGTCTCTATCCTCTTTGGCAACACGTTTAATCTGTTCGCCAAAGGCATTTACAGCCTTGTACAGCTTATTAAACTCCTTGGTTTCCAGCAATTCGGTAAAGTAGACTATGGCCTTGTCACGTACTGAACGTAGCCCGCTGGTCATGATAAAAAGCGAAAAACCGTCTTTTTGTTCTATCGTAATTTTCTTTTTTACAGTGGTATCAGTACCTGAGGTAATACGGGTATCGGCAATGGCCAGTAAGCCTTCTTTAACTTTTATTCCTAAACAATAAGTCATTCTTTGTATGAGTGGTTGATTGAGTTTCGAACGGCTAAGTTAACTTAATCAGCTTATTCTAACCTAATCAACTTTTAACTTCTATATAGCTTAAGTTATTTTCTTCGAAACTTCGGTTGAAGTTTCTTTCGGACTTTCCGACTTTACTGACTTCCGGACTAATCTATAAATGATTAACTGCGGTGCCTATTACTTCTTTTATGTAGATATTCCAGGTAGCAAAAACACCTCCGTCCGGCACAAAGTCCGATATTGATGTACCGCCTTTGCCGGCCAGGTAAGCGCAGGGATAGGGTATTACATCAACATTAATTTTTTTAAATATACCCACCGAACGCCGCATATGAAATGCTGACGTAACCAAAATATAAGGCGGCTGCAGGTGGTTTTGCTCAAGTATTGGTTTGGTAAAAGCTGCGTTTTCCAGCGTGTTTCGGCTGCGGTTTTCAATTAAAATGCAGCTATCTGGCACGTTAAATTCTTTCAATTGTGTTTTTACCCAGTCGGCTTCTTCAAAATCATCGTGCAGAAGGCTGCCATTACCGCCTGAAATGAGGATATGCGATACTTTGCCTGATTTAAGCAGTTTTAGTCCCTGGATGAAGCGATCGGAATTTCCATTAAAATAAGCAACACCTTCGCCCCCCGAAGCAAATCCCCCCAAAACAATGGCGCAGCTATAAGGCTTCGGGCTTTTTAAGCGGACAGGTTTAACGTCCCAGTGTTCGACAAACTGATCCAGCAAAAATGTATTGGAAAATATTAGCAGCACCGCGAGGGTGGTGATTAAAAGTTTTCGCCTTAATGGTTGTTTTTTGGTGATGAGCGCAACAGCAAGCAAAGCCAATACCCAGGTGAGCGGATAAATAAAAAATTCAAGGATCTTTGAGAAGAAAAAAAACATGGTGCTATTTATTTGGGGTAAAAATACTTTTTACTTTGATAAATCGGCATTTATAATAGTTAATTAGAGGTTAGAGATCAGAGATTAGTTAATCACCTGATTTGCCTCACCCTGCCCTCTCCAAAGGAGAGGGTTCCAAAAGAGCGAAGCTAAGCCCACCTCTTTTGGAGAGGGGTTGGGGTGAGGCCACATGCAAGCCACCTACCAAACAACATTAAATTCAGCATTTAAAGTAAATACGGCTTTCAATCGTCTTCATTAATAAACAAGAGATTAAATAAAGAATGATTGAACGATCCAAAAAAATAGTAGATGCCGTTAGCGATTATGGTAAAGGACTTTTTAACTTTATAAGGAGAAAAGTTACAACCGAAGCTGATGCGGAAGATATTTTGCAGGATGTTTGGTACCAATTAAGTAATATTGACGATACTGACGAAGTTGAACAGTTGCGCGGATGGCTGTTTAAGGTTGCCCGGAATAAAATAATTGATAAGAGCCGCAAAAAAACCGAAGCGCTGATTGATGATATTATAAGCGACGACGGAGCAGATGACGAAGATGATTTTAACTTTGCAGATGTTTTGTTGCCGGATGATGATGATCCGGAATCGGTTTACCTGAAGGAGTTATTTTGGGACGAACTTTTTGCAGCGCTTGACGAACTGCCCGAAAACCAGCGACAGGTATTTATTTGGAACGAACTGGAAGATAAAACGCTGCAGGAAATAGCCGATGAAGCCGGTGAAAAGTTAAAAACCATCATATCGCGCAAGGGATATGCAGTAAAATATTTGCGCAGCCGGCTTAAAGATTTGTACGACGATTTTTTAGATTACTGATATCAACAAATGATGAATATTGCTACCAAAACGCCAGACGAGAATGAAACGTAAGATATTATACGGGCTTTTTTTTATAGCAATGTTCCTGCTATTAAGCGGGGTAGTTATGTTTTTATGGAACGCCCTTTTACCACAAGTTATCCATGTAACGGCCATTAATTATTGGCAGGCGCTGGGCCTAATGGTGCTGTGCCGCATATTATTCGGCGGTTTTAGCCCGGGCAAATGGGCCGGAAGGCAGCGCGGCGGGGAACCGGAAAACCTATTGAAAGATAAATTAATAACAATGGACGAGTCCGACCGGACCTCGTTTAAAGAGGAATGGCGGAAACGCTGCGAGGAGCGAAAGAAATAATCGCACCTAACCCTATCCCCAAAAAAATCTAAATTTTATTTAAAGTAATTTTCAAACCCGTCCGTCCTCAATTACAGCAGGGCATTAAAGCCAGGCTTTAAAAAAGACAAAAAATGTTTGAAAATTATAATTCAGCACGAGGCGCACAAGGTTGCGGCCCTGCACATGGAAAACACGGCAGATGGAGAGGAGAGCACCACCGTCGGCCAAAATACAGCCTGCCAATAAACATTGCCGATAACGAAACCAATTTCGAGGTTTATGTTTACGCACTTGGTTACGCTAAAGAGAATATCAAAATAGCTGTACAGGACGATATTTTATATATCAGTGGCACCCGCGTAGTCGACGAAGGGAACCTGCCAAATTTCAGCAAGCAGGAATATCCGATTAAATCATTTGAAAGGATGCTTAACTTAAACGGGCAAGTTGATATCGCTGCCATCACCGCTAAGCAAGAAGACGGCGTATTAATAATAACACTGCCCAAAAATGCAGAAGCCCAAAAACCTTCGCAGGAAATCCCTGTGAACTAATCCGGATAAATAACACAAACGGACCTTTTGAAAAATCAAAAGGCCCGTTTGTTAACATAACCTACCAAATCT
>Ga0206898_10319_pt2 | contig 11700 bp, 6 predicted proteins | sample Alteio_BWOrgHeat_50_FD_153237 | JGI IMG/M metagenome (GOLD analysis project Ga0206898, IMG submission 153237) | Enriched cells from forest soil in Barre Woods Harvard Forest LTER site, Petersham, Massachusetts, United States -... | ecosystem: Environmental > Terrestrial > Soil > Temperate forest >...
GAAAAAATAAATCCGGGTACGATTTACGTTGTGGTTGCAGCGTTCAAGACCCTCCCTTCCGCGAAGGATTTCCAGAAGGTTATACAGCGTGAATATGGGGAGGATACCAAGGTGATTCAGTCGGAAAGCGGTACCTGGTATTTTATATACACTGCGTCTTATAACGACAAAAATCAAGCAAACGCTGAATTAGACAGAACTAACAAACTCAATACAAAAGGGTTGTTCCTGGGAAGCCCCTGGCCTTTGGTTATAAGCAAATAAGTTCGGAGAGAATAGAATAAGGAGGCGGGACTCTGACAATCAACTGTCAAAGTTCCGTTTCTTTTTAGATACGAATTCCTATGACGAGCACATCATCCACCTGCTCGTTTTCTTTTTTCCAGTCCCAGAATGCCCGGTCGAGGTCGGTATATTGTTGTTGCATGTTACGGGAAGAAACCGATAACAGGAGCTCTTTGAACCGGGTATAAAGAAATTTCTTGCCGCGGGGGCCACCGAACTGATCGGGATATCCGTCGCTGAAGAGGTAGATCAGATCGCCTGCCTGCAGGTCCAGCTCTTGGTTGGTAAATGGTTTGAGCTCGTCCCCGTATACGCCTATAGGCTGTTTGTTGCCTTTAAATTCTTTCAGCTCCCCTTTCCGGATGACATACAACGGATTGTTGGCACCGGAGAAGCTCAGCTTTTTGTTTTTACGATCGATGCAGCAAAGCATCATGTCCATGCCATCCTTGCTTTCCTGTTCTCCCGAACGTTGCTTCAGGGCAAGGATAATTTTATCCCGCAGCATGTTCAGGATCTGAGCAGGCTCGGTTACTTCCGCCTCGTGCGCAATCTCATTCAGCAGGGAGTTACCAATAATGCTCATGAAAGCGCCAGGCACACCGTGACCGGTACAGTCGCATGCAGCAATGAACACCTTATCGTTTTTCTTGTTGAACCAATAAAAATCACCGCTCACCACATCACGTGGTTTGAAATAGATGAAGTGTTCGGGAAGTTCTTTCCGGATATCGTTTTCTAGCGGCAGGATGGCCTGCTGAATCCGGCGGGCGTAGTTGATACTGTCTTTGATGTCTTTAAACGCTACACTCAGCTGAGCGTTTGCTCCTTTCAGCTCCACCGTCCGCTCCTCCACCCTTTCCTCCAATATCCGTTTTTCCTCTTCCAGTTTGGCTGTGCGGCGGCGGATAAATATGATCACCGAACTCACCACCACAACGCTGCAAAAAGTATAGAACCACCAGGTTTTCCAGAAAGGAGGAGTGATACGAAAAGCGAACGACACCGTGTCGGCACTCCAGAATCCATCGGAGTTGACTGCCTTGACTTTAAATGTGTAATTGTCTCCGGGTGGAATATTCGTATAAACAGCTTCCGTATTTGTCGACAACGGAGACCAGTCGGCATCCAGCCCTTCGAGCTTGAAGGTATAATGCACATTGCCGGTGGTAAGGGCCTGAAAATCGAATGTGAGGTGATTATCTTTATACGCAAGTGAAAGATCCGAAGGCAATTTGCTGATGGGATCGATATGGGTGGAATATTTGTTCCAGTCTACCCGCTGATAGAATAATCGTATTTCGTTCAGCAATACCCGTGGAGGTGTACTGTTGACATAATCGAATTTGGGGTCGTAGCGGGTAAGGCCATTGGTGGTACAGATCCAAAGCTTTCCGTCACTGCTGAACAGGAAACCGCCCTGCTGCACTTCGGTGCCTTTCAATCCTTCCTGCTCCCCATAATATTTGGAAGCAAGCACATGAAAGTCCTTGTCGGTACTCAGACGCAGAATGCCTTTGTCCGTGCCCACCCACAACCTGTTCTTGCTATCACACGTGAGGGCATATACCAGGTCGGAAGGTAATCCCTGACGCGAACTGAGGTTGGTAAAAGAACTGCCGTCATAACGGGTCACACCGTTTTCATTGGTCCCGAAATAGAGCACGCCGTTTTTGTCTTCGCACATGCTCCATATCCAGTTATCACCCAACCCGTCTTTGCGTGTAAAGTTCGTAAAGGCGTTAGTGCCTTCGGGTGCATCGGGATTGTAACGCATTACACCCTGATCAAAGCTGCCGAACCAGATATTTCCTTTGTGATCGAGCAGCATGGTAAGCAGGTTTGCACTTTTCACATTGCTGCTGTCTTTATACTGCGTGACCTGTTCTCCGTTAATTTTAAACACACCCGATCCGTAAGTCGCTACCCAGATATTACCGTTTTTGTCTTCCAGTACCTTGCTCACAGTTTTCACCTGGCTATTAGCCAAATGGTCGTAGGCTTTATCCAGTTCATACGAACCTTTAACCCGTTTCAACACCACGAGGTTTTTTCCGCTTGCTTCCAACCCTAACCATATCCGGTGCTTGGAATCTTCGAACATGGAAATGACTTTTGCATTTTCAAGCTCTTTGATTTTTAGTTTGTGGATCCCATCCATCCCCAGGGCACTTACACCCGATCCATCGGAACCAATAAGAACGTTACCTGCCTGATCTTCATGAATAGCGGTAACCTTTGCATTCTGTAACCCTTCCTTTTCCGTATATGTAACAAACGTCTCACTTTTGAAAAGACAGGCCCCCAGGTTGGAACCTACCCAGATATTTCCTTCGTAATCTTCACAAAGCGAATAGAGGTTATTGGAATTGAGTCCGTTTTTCTCAGTAAAAAGGGTGGCCTGATTCATGCCATCCAATTTGCATAAACCGAGGTCGGTAGCAAACCACATATTACTGCGTTGATCCTGACGGATGGCATTGACAAAAGCTTTATTCAACCCGGGAATCTTCACGGGTACAACAGTCTTGCCGTCATACATACACACTCCGCCGGAGGTCGTTCCTATCCAGAGGTTGCCTTTGTTGTCGACAGACAGGCAAAACACATTGTCGTCGGTAAGTCCATCGCTTTTATTGAAGACCCGTATTTTTTTATCATCCAGGCAAACAAGTCCTTTTGAATGCGACCCAAACCACATCCTGTGGCTTTTGTCTTCCGTCACCGAGAAATATTCATTGCCAGGCAAACCGGTGGCGCTAGAATAGCACTGCACATGTTTTCCGTCATAGGTAAAGATACCACCGTTGGTAGCGAGCCAGAGCACATCCTTGGAATCGCAAAAAATAGAATTGATCTCCAGGTTACTGATACCGCTTTTGCGGTCAAACACCTGGAAATTATAACCGTTGAAACGGGACAACCCCTCGTTATAGGAAGCAATCCAGATATTGCCCTCCTGATCTTCACAGACGGACGTGATGTTGTTACCAGGCAATCCTTCTTTGGAGGTATAGCTGGTAAAATTTTTGCCATCGAAGCGACCGAGTCCTCCTTGTGTAGCAAACCAGATATATCCTCTGGAGTCAACAAAGATTTGATTGACGGTGGAATTGACAAGGCCGTTCTTGGTGGAATAAAGCTTGATATTGTATTGCTGGGCAAATCCTCCTGTCCAAATAAGACAGAAGATGATTATCCTAACATAACGGCTTGCCCTTGAATTCATCCGGAATTTTTTGGTGGATGGGATGCACTATGCACAAATTTAGAAATTATACCCAAAGAATGCGAGAATAATACCCCTTGAAAAGACTCACCCTCTTCCGGCTTATCTGAAGGAATCAGATACCGGGAGAGGGTGAGCAGATCGTCGAAAACAGGTGCAGGGGTTATATCCCGGTTGAGCAAATAGGCTTATTGCACAATGAGCTTTTTATATACCCTTACCTGTGCATTGTCGAGCGTAACAAAATAGAGTCCGGGAGCTTGTCCATTCAGGGGAAGGACTTTGCTGTTCAAACCGGTGGCAGACTCCTTCGGAATTTCTTCGGAGTATACGACCTGACCCATCGCATCAAACACGTTCAGGTGATAACCGAGACTGCTTGCAGGATAATTCAGATTTACGGTTCCTGATGCAGGGTTCGGGTACAGTGTCACATTCTCGCTGAGCAAGGCATCGGTAATACCCAATGGACTGAGCACAACGGTTTTGATGTTGGAGCGGGTGGTATTGATTGCCGCACGGGAAGAAGGAGAACAGTTAAACGTAGCCACCGCTTCTACCTTGTAATCATAGGTGTTGACCGGAGGGGTGGCGTCGGTATACGACAACACATTGGCAGGCACTGTAGCAATCTGCTGCCATCCGTTAGCCGATGTAAAACGGTAGATGATAAAGGAGGTATAGCTGAAACCGGTATATTCATCCCAGATCAGATTATATGCACCACCCAATCCCTGGTTCACATTCAGGTGAATTGTTTTGTGCTCGGCACTCAGTGGCGACTCGTCACCACACTGGTCCACCACACTGATTTTATATTTCCAGCTCCTCACCTGAGGATTTGCATTGGGGTCAGTCCACTGGCTGATGTGGTGATAATTCAGCGTATCAACCAGGTAGTACAACCCATTCTGAGAACTTTCCTTGTAGATATTGTAGCGAGCAATGGAGGTGGAAATCGGGTTGTCCCAGAGGACTTGATTCGTATTGGTCGCCGAATCAACCGTTACCAGGCAGACCGGGAGTCCGGCTGGCATGTCGTGAGAAATATTGAATGCTGACACTGATTTGCAACCGTCATGACCGGTTACTGTTTCTACATAGTTCCCAATGTTTCCATTGATCAGATTGGCTGTGATACTGCCATTAGACCAGGAATAGGTATAAGGAGAAGATCCGCCTGCGGCATGGGTATAGATTTGGGTGAGTGCATTCCCGCAACCGGTGCCGGTGATGGAATCGGTATAGATATATGGACCATGGATATTGCTTACGGTAGCATCCGCGTAGAAGAGGCAACCGTTGTTGTCAACCACGGTAACGGTATAGTTGCCTGGAGTGATTCCGGCATTCACCGCCGTGTTGGCATTGTTTGACCAGATATAACTGTAAGGACCTGTTGTACCATTCACCGCTGCAGTTGCCGAGCCATCTGCTACACCGCAAGTGGCCGGATGAGAAATAATAGATACGTTGACAGGTGGACTTTGGCCTATCAGAATACTCTTGGAAGCCGTACAACCGTTTGCATCGGTTACGGTAATTTCCTTTGGTCCTGCCACCTGGTTGTTGATGTCCTGTGAAGTAGCTCCCGTAGACCAGTTGTAAGTATATGGAGAGGAGCTACCGATCAGGTTGAGAGAAATGGCCCCATCGTTTCCGCCGTAACAGGTTACATTAACCACATTGTTTACCGTAATAGTAGGTGCCTCTGCATCATTTACCGTTGCAATTTTAAAATTGGTACAACCGTTTTTATCCGTCACATTAATCACATAAATACCTGATGGGATAGAGTCATCAATGTATTTCGATTTACCGTTTGACCATTGGTAGGAATAAGGAGCGGTACCGCCGCTGATTACAGCAATGGCTTTCCCGTTTGATTTATGGCAATGCGCATTGATGGAGTTGGTGGTGATCTTTATCAAAGAAGCCGGAATATTAACGGTAACTGTATCCGTAGCAGAGTTACCGCATGCATTGGTAACATGAAGCGTAACGGTGTATTTACCTGCATCCTGGAAGGAGTGATATACCGGAGAAAGTGTCTGGTGGGTCACCAGGTCGCCGGTACCATCGCCAAAGTTCCAAACATAGGTAGACCCTTCGAGGGCATAGAATGGAATGGGTGTTCCCTGACAAGGATAAACGGTCTGATCGTACAGGATCATATTCCCGTTTCCGCTACCAAAGTTACTGGCATGCGGGGTGAGGCTCAAGCCCAATGTATCACTGAAAGAGTTTCCACAGGAGTTGGTATAAGTAACCGTTGCCACATAATACCCCTGCGCCAGGTATGCATGCTTGATAAAGCGATATACGGTGTTCTGGAAAGTAATTGATTGAACAGCGTTGCCGGATACTGCATCACCAAAGTCCCAATGAACAGTACCATTTCCAGCCGGGCCGAAGATGAAGATGATAGAATCTCCTGGGCAAGCCGGCCGGTTGGAGGCGGTAGACTGGTACTGATAATCTGACTTTCTGGGAATAACACCCGTTAGAACCTTCACTACCTTACTTAGTGAGTCTTTACTGCCGCAAGAGTTTTCTCCTACACACTTCACAGTGTAGGTACCTTGTGTCGGGAAGCTATGCGACCCCTGATTGCCGGGTGCCGTAGTACCGTCGTTGAAACTCCAGTTATAAGAAAGACTAGGGTCATTCCCTCCTGTCTGGGGATATGCATTGAAAAGCACTGCCTGTCCCGGACAGATACTGTCTGGTGTAATCTGCCCGTTCAATCCTCCAAAAGGAAGGGTATTTACAATCTTCACTGTGTCGTAAATTGTCTTGGAGTTCCCGCAGCCATTCGTCACAGTAAGGCTCACCACAAATTTGCCAAGCGAGGTGTATTTGTGATTGGGAGTTATCTGTGTGGACGTGTCGTTCGCACCGCCTCCGAAGTTCCATTTATAGGCTGAAAAAGCACTGGCATTGGGATAAAACTGTACGTAGGAGTTGATACAAGCCGTATCGCTGTGCTGACCGTAGTTGACATCAATCGAAAGATATCCGGTCACCTGGTGATGAGTAACAATGTGCACCGTATCGCGGACGGTCACCGAATTTCCGCAAGAATTGAAGTAGGTGATTTGTGCAGGGTAATTTCCCGTGGATGCGTAGGTATGATTTATCTGGGTATTGTTTCCATTCGGAGAAGGTGTGTGGGTGAGCGTATTTCCATCCCCGAAATCAAGTGCATAGTTTTGATAGCCCCAGTCGGTATAAAAGGTCGCCGGATCATTCGGACAGATGCTGTCGGATTGCATTGAAAAATAAGGGGTATTGGTAAATTGCGCATTGCTGGTTACATGAACCACGGCATAACTTGTATCTGTTCCACAACCGTCCTTAACAATGGAGGTGATCGTATAGGTTCCTACAGCCGCATAAGCATGCTGTATACAATTGTACGTGTTGGTAGTTAAATATCCATCACCGAAGTTCCAGGCAACCGAATTAATATTCGAATTATACATATTCAGACAAACGGATACCTGGTCATTCGGACACACCTGATGAGAGGGGATGTTAAGCGAATCGGTTGCGCCATTTACGTAGATCCATTCATTGTAATTACCAAGAAATCCTCCTGTAGGGCCATTCACGCTCAGGGTCACATCATAGCTTCCGGCATGAAGAAACGTATGGGATGGATTTTTTAACGTAGAGTTCGGGGATCCGTCCCCAAAGCTCCAGAGGTAGCTATCACCTGAGCCAGGAGCAGAACTGGTAAAACTTACCGGTAATGGCCGACAACCGGTGGTGGTATTTGAAGTAAAGCTCACTTGAGCCTGAGCTATGGAAATTCCCGAGAATATTCCTGCAAATATAAAAAGCAGACGAGCGATGTAAGTTGGTTTCATGTAAGAAGGGCTAGCAGGATGAGTGTTTCAGATTGTATAAATCCTATTCAAATATAAAACAATTCCGCACATCTGCCTTGTTTTAAGCCGGTTACTTATCAAGAAACGGTTGAAGCCAAACAACTCCTGTTCTTTAAAAGAATCACATCCCAAGAACATGAATACCAAACATTTACAGTCTGAACAAAGGCTCTTCTTCAGAACAACAAAAAAGCTTAGCAAGGGGGTATTTTCGTTTACCTGAAATTTAAGATATGTTTGCATCCCTTACACGCGTTTATGGAAGAACAACAGGATACCGATCTACGGTTTATGAAAGAAGCCCTCAAGGAGGCAAAACGGGCCTTTGATGCCGATGAGGTTCCGGTAGGTGCTGTTGTTGTCTGTAACGGCACCATCGTGGCCCGGGCATATAATTATACCGAACACCTCACCGATGTGACGGCTCATGCCGAGATGCAGGCATTTACTGCAGCAGCTAATGGACTAGGGGGCAAGTATCTCCCCGAATGCACGTTGTATGTGACCCTGGAGCCTTGTGTCATGTGCGCAGGAGCTAGCTATTGGACACAGATAGGCCGTGTCGTCTATGGAGCAAAGGATACGAAAAGGGGATTTATGAAAGAAGGGCAGCACTTGCTTCACCCCAAAACCCAACTGACCGGAGGAATTCTGGAAGAAGAATGTGCTGCCCTTCTGAAAACGTTTTTCAAAAAGAAACGAAACTGAGCCCCTTACTACTTCGCGCTTAGCGGGTTACCATTGGTATCCAGCTCCACAATTTCGTAGCCCAGCTTTTGAAGTCCGGGATAAATCACTTTTTTGTCGCCTACTACCAGGATAAACATTTTATCAGGAGCCATGTATTTTTTCGCAATGGCGTCCAGCTCTTCTTTTTTCAACCCGTTGAGTACTTCCGTTTGTTTCTTAACGTAGTTCTTATCGAGATCGTAATCCATAATCCGTTTCAGGAAAGCGGCTTTCTGGCGTGGAGTTTCGTAGCGCAAGGCATCGCTGAGCGACATGCATTTCTGCGTAAAAACCAACTCATCGGCGGTCATTCCCTTATCATGGAACTCCCGTAGAATGCTGATCATGTCAATTAACGTACTGTCGGTGGAATTGGTCCTTACCGGTGCGGAGATGGTAAAAATCCCATTGTATTTGTCGGACCCGAAAAACCCATTGGCTCCGTAAGTCCAGGCTTTCTTTTCGCGCAGATCCATATTGATGCGGCTGGTAAAGCTTCCAGAGAGCGGAAAGTTCATGGTGCTGGCTTTGAAATATTCTCCGTAAGGATCGAACTTCAAACCGGTCATTTCACCCATCCGGATAACCGACTGGGCTGCTTTTTCTTTATTGACCAGGTATATCCGCAGTTTATCCTGCTGCTTCACTTCCGAATGCTGGGGCATCAATGCCACTGGCTTGTTCTTCCAGGAAGTGAGGAAGTTTAACTTTTTAATGAGGGTTGGCTGATCGATATCTCCTACCATAACCACCTCGCAATTGTTGGGGGCAAAATGATCCTCGTAGAATTTTTTCAGACTGTTTAACGTGATGGCTTTGACCGACTGTTCCGTTCCGGATGCAGGGACGGAAAGTATATTTTCAGGACCATACATCAGTTTGTTGTATACATTTTCGGAAATGGCATTCGGCTGTGTCAGGTTATTGGCAATGCCTTCCAAGGCCTGCTTCTTCTCCCGGGCAAAATCAGAAGTGTCGAACCGGGGTGAATTAAACATTTCTTCTGCGATGCTAAGTGTCGCATCCAGGTTCTTCGTAAGGGAAATGATGGAAAGGGAAAGCTCGTCGCGGTTAGAAGAGAAAGACACCGAACTGCCCAGCAGGTCAAGCATATTCTCCACCTGTTCGGCCGTATGCTTCTTGGTTCCCTGATTCAGGACTGCTGCACACAGTGCCGAAATCCCTGCATTGGCTGCTGTTTCCTCTCTGTGCCCGGCGATCAGATGCAGGGAAAGACTTACCAGGGGCTGCTCGTCATTCTTCACACCGATAAGTTTCAGTCCATTGGGTAATTTCTGCTGCCAAAAATCAGGCACTTTTACTTCAGGCGCAGGGCCGGCTGGGGGTTGTATGTTACGATCGAAATTATCAGCTGCTTTGTGATAAGCCAGTTTTTTGTATTCATCACTTTCGGGCACATCCGTGCGGCGTTTGGGCGGCGTGAAATTGTCGGGAGCAGCCACTAACTCAGAATGCCCTGTAGGATATACACTCAGGTAAACGGCTGGCTTTCCTTTGATGTATTTTTCATACACTCTTTTCACATCTTCTTTACTCAGTTTTTGGAGTTCAGCCATCTCTTTCGTGAGGTAATTGGCATCTCCCAGCACAGTAAAGTTATGCGCCAGGGCGCCGGCTTTTCCACTCACAGCAGAAAGCTCGTTGAGTAAATTTACTTCTGTTGAATTTTTAAACTTCTTCACATCTTCCTCCGTAACTCCCGTCTTCTCAAATTCGGCAAAACCTGTCTTCACAATACTGTCCATCTGCGCCAGTGTTTTACCTGGGAAAGCAGTCACACTGAAACGCACCATGCCACCCAACTCGCGTGCATCATGCAACATAAATTCTCTTCCAGCCAATTCGGAAGCAATGAATTTTTTATAAAATATAGATGTCTTAGAGTTGGCAATCATTTCACACAGGGCATCCAGAGCCATCGCATCGGGGTTTCCTTCATTCACACCAGGCCAGGAGATATTCAGCTGGGGACTGCGGATACGGTCTTCGTAGGAGATATACCTGTCTTTGTCCAAAACAGCAGGCTGCTTGGGCATGGTCTTCACTTCTTCACCGCGGGGAATAGGACCAAAATATTTTTCCACCAGACTGATTACTGTCTCCGGTTTCACATCCCCTGCTACAGTTAGCACAGCATTGTTAGGTCCATACCAGCGCATAAAAAATTTCTTCAGGTCATTCACATCTACCCTGTTCAGGTCTGCTATATAACCAATGGTCTGCCAGGAATAGGGATGTCCTTCGGGATACAGTGCTTCTCCGGTACGTTCTTCCACCAGGCCATAAGGACGGTTGTCGTAGCGTTGTCCGCGTTCATTCTTGACGGTACCGCGCTGCACTTCAAATTTTTGCTGGGTAACAGAGTCTATCAGAAACCCCATCCTGTCGGCTTCCAGCCAAAGCGCCTTCTCCAACTGATTGGATGGAAGGGTCTCAAAGTAGTTTGTCCGGTCGGTGTTAGTCGATCCGTTGAGTGTGCCTCCTCCTTCACTTACAATTTTGAAATGTTGTCCGTTTGCGATATGGTCAGAACCTTGAAACATCATGTGTTCAAAGAAGTGGGCGAAACCCGAACGGCCTTCCTGCTCCCGGCTGGAACCTACGTGGTAAGTCACATCTAAGTGTGCGATGGGATCGGAATGGTCTTCATGAATGATGAGTGTCAGTCCATTAGGCAATATATACCGCTCATATGGAATGACTATCTCATTTCCTTTGCGGGTTACTTTTTCTACCAGTTTGGCTTGGTGGTCATCACCGCCCATAGCGGTAAAAGACAGCACCGCAGCAAGGCAGGCACCTACCAGGACAAATGATTGCTTCATATTGTATTTCAATTAGATGGAAGCCAAAAATAAACAAATATCAGCTCGATTTTCATACCGCTCATCACAATTAGCTCCATTCCCGGTTATCCCCATAAAACTCCTCGGATCTCAGTCGAATTTCGTACTTTTGTAAGGTAAATACGGAGTAGATTCCTGCATGAAAGCCAGGAAAAGAAGAAATCCTAAATCTCAAAAATCCTAAATCCTAAATCGACATGTATCCAGAAGCAATGGTAAAACCAATGAAAGCAGAATTAACTTCTGTTGGATTTGAAGATCTCACCACTCCCGATCAGGTAAATGCTGCTGTCAATAGCAAAGGCACTGTGCTGGTAGTTGTTAATTCAGTCTGCGGGTGTGCAGCAGGAGCAGCCCGCCCGGGAGTAAAAGGAGCGGTAAGCGGAGCCAAGCATCCCGACAAGTTGTGTACCGTTTTTGCAGGTTTTGATACAGAAGCGGTAATGGAAGCACGCAAGCATTTTGCTCCATATCCTCCTTCTTCCCCATCCATTGGTCTGTTTAAAGACGGCAAGCTGGTTCACTTTGTGGAACGTCATCACATTGAAGGACGCTCCGCTCAGATGATCGCCGATCATCTGAAGATGGCATTTGAGGAATTTTGTTAACGGGGGCTTTGACTTCGCTCGGCCACCAAAGGTGTCTGAGCGGAGTCGAATCACCACTAGTTATTGAGCGGAGTCGGGGCTTTGCTTTT
>Ga0206898_10134_pt1 | contig 11635 bp, 8 predicted proteins | sample Alteio_BWOrgHeat_50_FD_153237 | JGI IMG/M metagenome (GOLD analysis project Ga0206898, IMG submission 153237) | Enriched cells from forest soil in Barre Woods Harvard Forest LTER site, Petersham, Massachusetts, United States -... | ecosystem: Environmental > Terrestrial > Soil > Temperate forest >...
AAGCTTGCAGGTTTTTAAATAAGCATATAAAAGTTGCTTGCTGTAATCTTTATAGGGGTTACGCGGATCGGATGCATGGGGGATGAGGTTATCGGGTATCCGTTCCAGTCCTGATGTGTGATTGATCAAATCGAGCAACGTAATGGACTGCAGGGCCGGGTTGGCTGACACCGAATCGGGCAGAAATTTGGTTACCGGGTCGCTTAACCGGACTTTCCCCTCGTTTACATACCATGCCAGCAGGGTAGCCGCAAACGTTTTGGTGACCGATCCCAGCTCAAAAAAGGTATCGCCATCGGGTATTTTACCATTTCCTTTTATCGTTTCGCCATACCCGTAAGTGCTTACGTTGCCCTTATCAATAATGCCGATGCATAAACCAACAGTGTTTGATTTTTGAATGTAAGTACGGGCCGCAGAATCGGCGACAAGATCAGTCCTGGTTTTTAAAGGATTTGATGAGGGCACCAACGCGGTTTTATTGCTGGGCGGCTCAATATATTGCTGAAAAAGGAAAAGTTCAAGCCGGTCGCGTTTGTCGAGGCTCATCAGTAACTGCAGGGTAACCGCATCGAACTTTAGTTTGTAGGTTGCTACATTGTTATTTACAAAGCTAACGAGCGAAGTTTCTTTTATTTGGCCCAGGGGGAAAAGTTGTTTGGTGGCTACATCGTTAAAAGCATCAATCGTTAATTCCTTTTGAAACTCATCGCCTGCCATATTATAAATGGCATCGGCATTTTTTTGGTTGAAGTATATTTTAACCTGCTGAAATACCGAATCAACCTTTTGCTGCTGCACGCTTTGTGCGGATGCTGCTGCGCACATGACAATGCTTAAAAGAAATATGGTTACCGGCTTCATGTTTTAAAATATGGTAGGGATTGGGACGGGACTATTTAATAAGATAATCAACATTGGTAACACTGGTGCTATACAGTTTTACCGTCGAGTTTTTTAAATCGACCATATATTTATAATAACACAAAAAATGATTTTTACCTTTTATTTCCTGCCAGCCATTTACATATGCCTGGTAAACAAGCGAATCCCTTTGCGGCAACAGGTAATATTCCATAAACACCGAGTCGGCGCCCATTTGTTTACGTTTTGCGATAGTTTGTTTTTGTTTGTTGAGCAGTGCCTCCACCCGGTTTTGTGCCATGTATTCTTTGTCAACCAGGCTATCGAGTTTCGTTTTCCAGTTTTCGCCAAATTTACCAGCCATTATTGCACCAACTTTTTTGTTATGATGATCCACGCTAAAAGCTTTTAGCGGGCTTATCACACAGCCAAGGTATTTATACTGGAGTCCCCATTTTGCCGCCACAATACTTCGCGCGTAAATCTTTTCTTCACCAGCCGGTTTGCCATATATTTCAATCTCGAGTTTTGGGGATTGATTGTCACCACGAACGTTTTTTGCACTGCCATAAGGTTTTTTGCACGCCAATGCTAAAAGTAACAATCCCGTGGATGTCAAAATAATAGCTTTCACTTATTAAGATGTTATGCTTTTGTGAACGACAAGATAAGATAAAAATTGCAATTAGTTTTTAAACAGATGGCGCAATGAAACACAGTTAAGAGCAAGCTATATGCACATCTTTGACATGCAAAAACAGATTCCTATTTAACCTTGTATATCGGTGAAACGCCTGAATTTTTTCTGATTCGTCGACCAAAGGGATACGCTCGCCGCTACACCGAGTACAATTCCGGGTACAAAACTTATAATAAACCATTGTTCGGAGTTAATTGGGCCGACCGAAAACAAGTTTGTATAGCCTTTTATAAGAAAAACAAGAAACCCAATTATAAGCGTAAATTGAATTGTTAACGACAACCCATTATAAATTAAATAAGCAACAAATCCTTTTTCTGTCGCTGTTTCCCACTTTTTAATAAAGTTATTTTCGTCTGCTTCTGCTTCCGTCAGGCCGTTTTCACGGAGTTCGGCTAAATATTTCTGTTTTTTTCTATATTTAACGTAATCCTCAATTATAAAAAACATCATCAAACCGCCAGCTATCAAAAAATCATCGTCGCTTTTTTTACAAAAATAAACACCCACAAGACCGGCTATCGCCAGCAAAGAAACCCATCGCGCTTTTAGGAAGGTTTTTAATCCGCTTCGTTTCATTTCATTATTTTGTTTTAAGGTGTTTGCCCGGCCAGCAAAAACAGTACTGCCATTCGTATAGCTACGCCATTTTCAACCTGGTCCAGTATGATGGATTGTTTGCTGTCGGCAACGTCGCTGGTTATTTCCACGCCACGGTTAATGGGGCCGGGGTGCATCACAATGATCTCTTTATCGAGGGAATCGAGAATTTCCTTATTTAAGCCGTATAACATCGTGTATTCGCGCAGGCTGGGGAAATATTTTATATCCTGGCGTTCCAGCTGGATGCGCAGCATGTTGGCTACGTCGCACCAGTTAAGGGCTTTAACCAGGTTATGCTCAACCCGTACACCCAGCGAACCAATGTATTTGGGGATCAGCGTTGTAGGCCCGCACACCATTACTTCGGCGCCAAGCTGTTTCAGGCATAAAATATTGGATAAAGCCACCCGCGAATGCAGGATATCACCAACGATCACCACCTTTTTACCGGCTACATCGCCCAATCTTTCGCGGATAGAAAAAGCATCCAGCAAAGCCTGGGTAGGGTGCTCGTGCGCGCCGTCGCCAGCGTTAACAATTTGTGCCTTTACGTGTTTTGAAAGAAAAATTCCCGCTCCGGCGTAGGGGTGGCGCATCACTACCATATCCACCTTCATGGCCAGGATGTTGTTTACCGTATCGATCAATGTTTCGCCCTTGCTTACTGATGACGAGGAGGCTGCAAAATTGATGGTATCGGCAGATAAGCGTCTTTCGGCCAGCTCAAAGGAAAGCCGTGTACGGGTGGAGTTTTCGAAAAATATATTGGCAATGGTGACATCGCGCAGGGAAGGTACTTTTTTGATCGGGCGGTTTAAAACCGTTTTAAAATTATCAGCCGTTTCAAAAATGAGTTGAATGTCTGCCACATTCAGATCTTTAATTCCCAGTAGATGTCTTGTGCTTAGTCCTGCCATTTGGTTCGTTAATATCGAATATCGAATATCCAATTATGAATGTTGAAGTATATAAAGTTAGAATTGAAAGTTCAGTTCTTCTATTTCATTATTCGACATTCAGAATTCATTATTAGATATTATTTTGTGTTATTCTTTTTCGCTGTTTCTATACTTTTTACAAAATTCCCCTCACTTCGCATCGCTTAGCAACACTATTCTGTCCTCGCCATCTGTTTCTTTCCAGCTCACCACCACTTTTTGCGATGCAATCGAGTCTACTTCTATTCCCACATAGTCGGCCGCAACGGGTATATGCCGCGAATAGCGGCGATCAACCAGCGTAAGCAACTCTATCTTTTCCGGGCGACCGAAAGCCTGTAAGGCATCCATAGCAGCGCGGATGGTGCGGCCTGTCCACAATACATCATCCATCATGATCACTTTTTTGCCTTCGATGATGAAATCTATCCTGGTTTGATTGGGTACCAACTGTTCGCGCCGGCGGAAGTCATCACGGTAAAAAGTAATATCCAGATCACCTTGTTGTATGTTGCTGTCAGGTAATATATTTCGTAGTTCTTCGGCTATCCGTTTGGCCAGGTATATGCCGCGTGGCTGTATACCTATTAATACAGATTGAGAAAAATCGTTATGATTTTCAATTAACTGACGACATAAACGTTGTAATGTAATTTGAAATTTTTTACCGTCGAGCAGTGTTGGGTTTTGCATCGTTTGGGTGGATTTGGGCAAAGGTAATAATTTTATTTAAGTCCGAAAGTCAGGAAAGTCCGAAAGTCGGGAGGAAAAAATAAAATAAATTTTGCAGAGGGAGATACAACTGAAGACAATGCTATCAGGCCTGCGACAGTTGCTCAAGCACCTGCATTGCCTTTTCAGCGTCCTGCTTCGCTACAAAAATATGATCGTGATAATAGGCCGCTACCACGTTACAACTAATACCCTCCAGTGCCAGCGCATTGGAAAATGCAGCCGTTAAACCCACAGCTTCTAAAGATGAATGTACTGTTAGCGTTATCCAGGCTGATACATAGGCATACGGCAAGCCTAAACTATCGGCCACCGGTTTTTCCAAAATTACCGTAATACCCTCCCGTTCCCGGAAAAAGGAGAGTACCTGATTTTGGGGAATATTGTCGATGTCAGTAACTGTACAAAAAACATAATCACCATCATTTAATAATGGTGTCATGGTTTTTAAAAGTTGGGTTAAGTCTTTTTCTCCGGTCATGTTATTTCAGCGGAAAATTACAGAAATTAAGGATAATCCCGCTGTTATGGGAATCGATTTTTGCGGTTAGTTAGCCTTGAAGGGTTACCGCGAATAACTAATAATTAATATTGATGAAATTGATGGTCTATATTGGGGAAAATCGAAACTGATATAAGTATTTAATTATCAGCGAAATATAAAATGTATTTTTTATAGTTTTCTATATCGCGCCTTTGCAGTATTGCAATTGCTCAAATCGCTGCTTTCCTTTGACGTGGATTTAAATCTGAATTAAATCCACACCAATTATTTAACCGAAGACCGATGAACTGTTTGTTAGTGCGCAGATGTGTGCTGTTTTGTGTCTCTGTATTGTGCTGTTTTCCAATGCGTATTGCAAATGTGGCTTTGTCTGCGGGGTTTAGTTAATGGATTCGCCTGATTGATTTTCGTGCTGAATGATATTGCCAATCCACGAAAATTGAAGCTTTAACGGGAATTGTCAATCAATATTATAAACCAATATAAACCAACAATAATAAATTAACTATGAGAAAAAAATCACTAAACAAAAACCGGCGTACATGGAAACAGCTGCTACTCTATTTTTCCATGATGATCTTTGCCTTGCTGTTAACTACCAGCGCAAAAGCACAAGATCCTCCCCAATATGGCACCCCCTTCGCCGGTGTGCCTGATATTCGGGATGTTAACATGTACCAGGTGCATAACCGCCCCTACAGCGCGGCGGGAAACTTTGCAGGCATTACTGCCCGCTTGGATAGTATTAAAGCACTCGGCGTAAATGTGGTTTACCTTATGCCCATTTATCCGCACGGCACCGACTCAAAAAGCTCGGCTTCGCCGTACTCCATAAAGGGTTTCGACTCGGTTGCAACCGAATATGGAACACTTACGGACTTTAGGAATCTGGTTGCGGGCTGCCATGCAAGGGGTATGGCGGTGATACTTGATTTTGCAGTAAACGGTACATCATGGGACCATCCCTGGATAACACAAAACCCCTCGTGGTATGTCCAAAGCGGGGGTGTGATACAGCAATTGGCAAATTTCCCGGATGTCGCCGCGCTGGATTTTACGAATACCAGCATGCGGGCTGCAATGGTGCAGGCCATGCGCTACTGGATTTTTGCTGCGAATATCGATGGTTTCCGCTGCGACTTCGCCAATAACCCGCCAATAGATTTTTGGACCAATACAATCGCCAGTTTACGGGGCATCACCACGCATAAACTTATCATGCTGGCCGAGGGCGACCGGCAGGCGAATTACCAGGCCGGTTTTGATTATGATTTTGGGGATGATTTTTATTACGATGCTATTCAGCCCATTTCAACGGGGGCCTCGGTGAGCACTATTCAAACCACTACCAATACCGAATACACACTTGCAACCGGAAGTCAGCAAATGGCCCGTTACACATCAAATCATGATATTGAAACTACCACCACTGCCATACAACAATTTGGCGGGCACAATGGTGTAATAGCCAATTACCTGGTTTGTGCCTATATGCGCGGCGTTCCGTTTTTAACCAGCGGGCAGGAAGTGGATTTTAACCAAACCATCCCCTGGCCCTATACCTCGGTAAAAATAAATTGGTCGGCTAACCTTGGTGCCTCTGCCGATTTTAAGAAGGTAAATAATTACCGGACGTCGAGCGAAGCGGTAAGGCGTGGGGTGATGGCTAATTTCTCGGATAACAATACCTGCGCGTTCACCAAAACATCTCAAACCACCTCCGAAAAGGTAGTAGTGATGGTAAATATGCGCAACAGTACCCAAAACTATGTTATCCCAGCCGCTATTGCGGGGAATTACAAAAATGCCTACACAGGGGCGTCGGTTACCTTAACGTCGGGCGCAACACAATCTTTAACTGCGTTTCAATACATTGTGTTAACCAACCAAAGCGTTGCAACCGTAGCTGTTACCGGTGTATCCGTGAGCCCCACTACGGCAAGTATTGCTGCCGGATTAACGCAGCAACTCACCGCTACAGTGGCGCCATCCAATGCATCAAACCAAAATGTTACCTGGTCATCCAGCAATACAGCGGTGGCCACTGTAAGTGCGTCGGGCCTGGTGACTGCCATAGCAGCGGGAACAGCTACCATTACCGTTACTACCCAGGATGGTGCAAAAACCGCCACCTGTGCAGTTACCGTAACAGCATCATCACACTTTACGGTTAATTTTTACAGACCATCTACCTGGGGAACGGGGATTGATATCTACTGGTGGAGTGCATTGCCGGCCGGCGTATTGGCCGATGGCACATGGCCAGGTGTTGCCATGACCAATAACGGAAATAACTGGTATAGCTATACCTTTACCAATGTAACTTCAACAAACGTAATTTTTGATGATGGCACCAACCAAACGGCAAACTTAAGCCGGTCGTCTACCGGTTGGTACTATAACGGTAACTGGTACAATACGCAGCCGGTGCCGGTTACCGGTGTAACCGTTAGCCCGACATCGGCAAGCCTTGCCGTAAACGCAACGCAGCAGCTTACGGCTACGCTGGTGCCATCGAATGCTACTGTAACGGGTGTTAGCTGGTCCTCGAGTAATACTGCAGTAGCCACCGTAAGCGCAACGGGCTTGGTAATCGCAGTGGCTGCCGGTACAGCTACTATTACTGCCACAACAACTGATAATGCCCAAACGGCCACTTCGGCAATCACCGTTAACACAACCAATGTGCCGGTTACCGGGGTAACTATGAGTCCTACCACAGCCTCAATAGCTGTAGGTGGCACACAACAACTTACGGCAACCATTGCGCCCAGCAATGCAACCAATAAAACGGTAAGCTGGTCATCAAGCAATACTGCCGTAGCTACTGTAAGTTCATCTGGCCTGGTTACTGCCGTTACTGCTGGGACGGCTACTATTACCGTTACCACACAGGATGGCAGCAAGACAGCCACCTCCGCCGTAACATCAACCAACGTGGCTGTTACGGGCGTAACCATGAGCCCAACAAGTACATCGTTATCGGTGGGGGCCACCCAGCAGCTTACTGCTACTATTGCGCCAAGTAACGCGACAAACAAGGCGGTTACCTGGTCGTCGAGCAATACAGCGATTGCTACCGTAAGTTCGGCCGGTTTGGTTACAGCTGTAGCAGCGGGTACGGCTACTATTACAGTTAAAACCACCGACGGCAACAAAACTGCTACCTGCGCAGTCACTGTAACAGCAACTTCGGGCTTTACGGTTTATTTCTACCGGCCTTCTACGTGGGGGACGGGCATAAAAATATACTGGTGGAGCGCCTTACCGGCAGGCAACCTTGCCGATGGCACCTGGCCGGGTGTCAACATGACAAATACCAGCGGCAACTGGTACAGTTATACATTCACCAACATTACCTCAACCAACCTGATATTTAATGATGGCACTAACCAAACGGCTAACTTAAGCCGGTCGTCAAATGGTTGGTATTATAATGGCGCCTGGTATAATACGCAGCCGGTACCGGTTACCGGTGTTACGGTTAGTCCGCTAACGGCAACATTGGCGCCGGGCGCCACCAAACAACTTACCGCAACCATAGTACCATCTAACGCAACTATTACAGGCGTTACCTGGTCATCGGATAATACAGCCGTGGCTACCGTAAACACAGCTGGTTTGGTAACAGCTGTTGCAGCAGGAACTGCCGCCATTACGGCTACGACTACCGATAATAGCTTTACCGCCAGTTGCACGGTTACTGTTACCGCGTCTGGCACGGCTACCTATTACAATATCATAAACAGGTGGCAGGCAAATACTTATTTGTATGATGCCGGTAATGGGCAGGTAAAATACGGCACCAGCCCGGCGGGTAACAACAATTATCTGTGGGAGCAGGTTGCTGCTTCCAGCGGCTATGTTTACCTGGTGAACCTGGGCACAGGCCGTATGATGCATGTTGAAGATCAGAACGGAGCAATTGAATCCACTACGGGCAATCCTTCCTGGTTCAGTGCCATGTGGTCGGTAGTTTCAACCGGCGATGGATGGAATTATATCGAAAACCGGTGGCAAACATCCGATTGGGTAAATATCCAAAACCTGGCGGGTTATGCCCAATACAGTGGTGCCGCTGCCGGTTTCTACAGCGCCGAATGGCAGTTTGTAACGCCTACGGTTATCAATTATGATGCTTATAATCCTAATATTTCGGGCGAGATCAGTCCGGTTAATGGCAATGGATTATCAGGCGAAATGACGGGAGAACCACATGTGCGTCCGGGACTTTCGCCTAATGGAGACGGCATCGGCGATATATTAACTATCGACAATATTGCCAAATATCCCGAAAACAACATCATGGTGACCGATGCCCGCGGTGTGAAGGTATTTGAATCGAAAAACTACGATAACCTGGTACACACTTTTAACGGCCGCTCCGCCAACGGGGTAATGATGCCTCAGGGCACTTATTTTTATCAGCTTCAGTATAAAATTGGGAGCGTTACAAAGTATAAAACAGGTTATATTATTTTGAAGTATTAAAGAGATAGCAATAATTTAAATTTCGAAAGCCCGCGATCATGTTGATCGCGGGCTTTTTTTTATTGGTGCCCGAAAGAGGCGGATATTGGATTGGGACAGCTATCGCAAAAACCAAGTCTTTTCGAACGATTGAGAAATCTTTGCCATCTTGCGTTTACGCTATGCAAAGCCGATTTGCAAACGGTTGTGGATTGTTGTAGAAGTTCTCTCCCTGCGGTCGGGATGACATAGCGGAGGAGTATCCGCATCGTAAAACAAAGGATACAGTTATTTCTATTCAAAATACTCCAAATAAAAAGCCCCCGATGTAAACACCGGGGGCTTAAAGGAAATTTTATTTAAAGCTTATGCTTCTTCTTCAGATGCTGGTTTTTTAACCGCTTTGCGTGCTTTGCTTTCAGCGCCTTCCATTTGCTCTTTTAATTGAGCTAATACGCTTAGATCACCCAAAGTTGATTTTTCAACCGAATCTTTCACTTTCTTCACAGCATTGCTGGCAGATTTTGCTTCCTTTTTACGGGTTTCAAATTCCTGTACCCTTGCTTCTGCACGGGCTTCTTCCCAGATGCGTGAATGAGAAATAACGATACGTTTGTTCTCTTTGTTAAATTCAATGATCTTGAACTCAGCAGCTTCTTCAGCTTTCAGGCTCTTGCCATCTTCTTTAACCAGGTGTTTGGTAGGGCAGAAGCCTTCAACACCATAAGGTAAAGCAACAATTGCACCTTTATCGGTTACTTTAATAACGGTACCTTCATGTATCGAGTCGATAGTGAAGATGGTTTCAAAAGTATCCCAGGGGTTTTCTTCCAATTGTTTGTGGCCAAGGCTCAATTTACGGTTATCAACATCAAGTTCTAAAACAACCACGTCTAATTTTTCACCAACTTTAGTGAATTCGTTAGGGTGATTTACTTTTTTAGACCATGAAAGGTCGCTGATGTGGATCAACCCGTCGATTCCGTCTTCCAGTTCAACAAACACACCAAAGTTGGTCATGTTTTTAACGGTAGCGATATGCGTAGTGCCTATAGCGTATTTCTCAGCAGCGTGCTGCCATGGATCAGGCGTTAATTGTTTAATGCCCAAGCTCATTTTGCGCTCGTCGCGATCAAGGGTTAATACCTGTGCTTCAACTTCGTCGCCTACTTTAAGGAATTCCTGAGGGTTACGCAGGTTTTGTGACCACGACATTTCTGAAACGTGGATTAAACCTTCAACACCCGGGATGATTTCCAGGAACGCGCCATAATCGGCAACGGTAACAATTTTACCTTTAACTTTCGAGCCGATCTGAATTTCTTCAGACAGCGACTGCCAAGGATGAGGCGTTAATTGTTTTAAGCCAAGAGCGATACGTTTTTTCTCATCATCAAAATCAAGCACAACAACGTTGATTTTTTGATCCAATGATAAAATTTCGCGCGGATGCTCAATACGGCCCCATGAAATATCTGTAATGTGCAATAAACCGTCAACACCACCCAGGTCGATGAATACACCGAAGTCGGTAATGTTTTTAACAGTACCTTCAAGAACCTGTCCTTTTTCAAGTTTAGCAACAATTTCAGTTTTTTGGTTTTCCAAATCGTCTTCAATCAGCACTTTGTGCGATACCACTACGTTTTTAAACTCGTGGTTGATTTTAACAACTTTGAACTCCATTGTTTTGCCCACATAAACGTCATAATCCCTGATAGGTTTAATGTCGATTTGTGAACCTGGTAAAAAGGCTTCAACGCCCATTATATCTACAATCAAACCACCTTTAGTTCTGCTCTTAACAAAACCAGTGATGATTTCATCATTGTCCAATGCAGAATTAATACGCTCCCATGATTTTTGCGTTTTAGCGCGTTTGCGTGATAATACTAACTGACCGTTAGCATCTTCCTGCGATTCAACGTAAACTTCAACGGTGTCACCGATCTTCAGATCAGGTGTATCACGGAATTCAGATACTGATACTAAACCATCCGATTTAAAACCGATGTTTAACACCACATCTTTGTTGTTAACATTTACAACAGTACCTGTGATGATCTCGCCTTTGGTGATTGAACTGAAAGTTCCATCATACATTTTTTCAAGCTTCTCACGATCAGTGTCGCTGTAATTGCCAAATTTTTTCTCATCAGCATCCCAATCGAAATCGTCTGTAGCTGCTGTGATTTTTGATTTGATCTCTTCGATCGAAATTGAATCAGCCTCTGATTCAATTGTTTCTTTTTCTTCGGCAACTGAAACTACGTCGAGTTCAGCTTCCTTAGCTTTAAGTTCTTTTTCTGCTTCCTGTTTTTTTGCCATTAAATAAATTTTCTCCTTTTCCCAATTTATTAATTGGGACTGCAAAGGTACGGATATAATTTAATTCCAAAAAAATAATTTATGGTTAAAAAGCAGATATTTGACTGATTTTGAACCGAAAAGGCAGGTTTATTTGATAAATAGCAGGTAGTTCCCTATCGCTTACGTGTTTATATGGCTTTTAGGTTAACAGGGCGTTACAGGAAATTGCCTTAAGTCACAATTAATTTACTTCCAATTTCGTCAAAAATTTCCATAAAACAAGCCTTCAGGCTTTTCCTGTAGGTCATCAATATGCCGGTCATTTGTGCTTCCTGCGCTGATGTGAATGGGTTGTTCCAGACGCGCATACATATCCGTTTTAATGCATATGTTATTTTCGGCGTCTCTGCGTAGCTATGCAGGTACCTGCTTTTTTTAAAATCATCATAAAACTTAAAAAATACAGCGGTGTTTTTTAAGCCGGCAGCGGTTAAAAACTCATCCATCATGTCG
>Ga0206898_10333_pt1 | contig 11595 bp, 5 predicted proteins | sample Alteio_BWOrgHeat_50_FD_153237 | JGI IMG/M metagenome (GOLD analysis project Ga0206898, IMG submission 153237) | Enriched cells from forest soil in Barre Woods Harvard Forest LTER site, Petersham, Massachusetts, United States -... | ecosystem: Environmental > Terrestrial > Soil > Temperate forest >...
GACGCGCAAAGTGCTCCTCGAAGCTCACCAAGCTGCAATAACGAGCTTAACTTTGACGGTCGACGCGCGCAATACGCCGGCGCGAAGGCTATACGGCAGGTTAGGTTTCACCGAAATTGACCGGCGAGCGGTGTTGTTGAAAACAGTGGACGATTCTACGCCATAATACGCCATGAATGACAATGGATTGTCACAACACTAACCCGAAGCGCAAGCGAGGATGGAGCCAAATCCTCGCTCGCGCTTCGGGTTAGTATTAGCCACCGGCTGCATAAGCCGTGCTCGCCAGCAGCGTCTCCTGGATGCTAAAGAGATCGAGCTTCGAATTGACCAACGAGCTAATCTGCAGCGCCGTGGGCGTAACGGCCAGTTTGACGATGTTAGGCGTTGGTATGACCCCGACGGCGGGGAAACCGTAGTAGGCCTCCACTTGATCGGTCCTGAATTCGGCCGAATTTACCAGAGCTGTTGCAAAGGAGGCCAGGCCGAGTTTGCGTATCACCGTCAAAGCAGCGGTGAGCTCGGTGCCGGTAGGCTGTCTGCCCAAGAGGTTGAGATATAGCGACTGGACCCAGGTGCCGTTGGGATTGGACGCCCCTTGGGTCACCTTGTTGTAGTATTCGGTCGAAGTGACGAAGTCGACAATGACCTTCTCTTCCGTAAGGATTCCGCCACTGAGCTCTGCCACCCAGCCTTTAAGTTCTTGGGCCGTCAATTGACGACCATAAAGTGCCACGCTAAGGCCCTCCACCCAAGAGCTCATAGCCGTCGTGCTCGTGACAGCCGCTTTGGCCAAAGCGAGCGTCGAAAACCTGCTGTCCGCCGCGAGCAAGGCAGCCGACGGCGCCCCGGCATTGAGCGTCGCGAACATGGCGGTGAGCGCCCCTCTGACGCCCAAGAGTGAGTTATTGACATTGATCGCCAGGCCTGGCGCCAGGGCAGTCGAAATGACGTTGGCCGGCGTCAAGGTACTAAAGATATTGCCGGTGGCATTAATTGCGCTAGAATTGGCGCCAGAAGTGCCGAAGTACACACTACCCTGATCGGAGGCAATGATGGCGTCATTGCCGAGGAGCCCGGTGAACCCCCGGAAATCATTGCCGGTGATGGTCAGGGTACCAAAGTCTAAGGCGCCGCCGCCGCCATTTCCTTGAAGAATCAAGCCCACGAAGCTTTCCGCCACCACATTGTTTGCAATGCTAATAGTAAACGTGTTGAAGGCGGATTGGTGAATTATTTCTATGGCCGTTTCATTGGTTGTAATGACATTATTGGTAATGGCCAGCGCGGTCGTTTCAGGATCGACGAGTCCACTATCTTGGACCAAGATGCCCACGCTGCTCAGACCGGCTTGCAGTTGTAACGTGTTGCCTGTAATGATACCCACGCAGTCGGTGGCCATGATAAACGCCGCTCCGGTGGCCGGATCATTGTGGTAAATGCGGTTGCCGGAAATCAGCAGATTTGAGGTCTCGTTGGACACCGTGATGGCAATGCCCACCGGATTCAGGAACAAGTTATTGCTGATCGTGTCATTGGAAGCAGTGTCGTAGGCGCTACCTGCAGTATTACCCAAGGTAACGTTGGCACCATTGGTGAAAGTCGACCCAACAACAGTGTCGAACCCGTTTACCAGGCCAGAGCTGCCCGTGCCCATGGTTTGAATGATGCCCAGGCCATAAAAGATGTCGCTGCTAAATGTCTCATGGACGTTGCCCAAGCCGATGGCCACCGTGCCGACGGCCATGTTGGTGATTGTGTCATTGTTGCCGATAATCACCAGGTTATTGATGGTGGCGCCAGTGGACTGTAGGCCCAAAGCGCCGGCGCTGGGGAGGCCTGTGATCGTCAAATTGCTTTGGTACACAGTAGCTTTACTGCCTAGCTTGGCGCCGGGTAAGATTTCAATGGTGTCGCCGTTATGGGCCGCGCCCAGGGCTTGCAGAAGCGAGGCGTAATGATTGGCGCCGACAGCCTGACCTTGGGGAGCGACGATTAACAAAGTGGGTGTCAAGCGGTCTTCTAGAAGCTCCACGTGCGGGCGCCAATCGTTGCGCCGTGTATTACTCTTGGTAAAAGTCAGGTTCTTGAGCCACGAAAGAAATGGCGCGTTCATCGAATTACCCCCCAATGACTAAGGCGAAATGCGGAGTCTTGATTTGACGTGCCATGCCTGTGGCTGTGCACAGGCATGGCCAATGGACTCTTGGGCACGCTGCGATGTGCCCCACAAAACCATCAATTGTTGACGCGGTAAAGTCCGCCTTGCCCCTGCGCGGCACTGACGCCTACCACACTCGCGCGCGGTTCGCTCATGTCGAGCACGATGGGATTGGCCGAGGTGCTTTGGCCAACGTTGCCAGCCAGGTCCACCGCTTCCACGCGCACGAAGAACTGCCCGCTGGCGTCGCGCGGGAATGGCCACCTGTAGAAGCCGTCGTTCTTGACTCCGCGTGCAATCGGCTGCCAGGGGCCTTCGCGGCCGCTGGAGCAAGAGATGTTGATGCTGTCAGGCCCAAGGTTCTTGTCGGTCGCGCTCCAGCGAATTTCCAGGCTGGTGCCGTTGGTGACCGGCTCCGCGTCCTTGAGGTGCACCACCGGCGCGGCGGTATCGACCTCGATCCAAACCTGAGCTTGTTCGCCGGGCGCTGGCGGGCGTCCCCCGAAGCCATTGCCGTTGCTGACCACGATACGCACGCCATAGAGACCGTCGCCTGGCAAGTCGAATTCCGCCGGCGAATGCCGGTCGCTATCCTCGCATAGCCGTCTCCAAGTCATGCCTTGGTCGGAGGTGATCCAAACCTCTACCTTGCCGACGCCGCTGGGCCCGACGTGATCGATGCGGTAATCGATCGATGCCCGGGTACTGTTGAGCATTTGCCGCGGCGGGGAGCCGACACCAGAGAGCTGGTCCGCCGGAGCGAAACTACGCTGCTCGACGATGCCGGGGTTGACGGTGCCCATCGAATCGGCTTGAAATGCTCCCAGTGAGCGATTGCTGAAACTCGATCCGCTCACTTGTTGAACCGACATGTCGCCTTGCACAGGTTGGGCCGGTCGGGGTTGCTGTGCAGGCGGCGTTTGCCGCGGAGCCAACTTCGCCATGGCGCCAGTCAAAACCACTTCGCGCACGGTCTTATTTTTGGCTAAATCGGTCACGCTGGCCATGAGCGGTTGGTTAAAGATGTCGGCGCCGGGAACACGAAAGAAGCAGGGCTGGCCGGGCACAGGTTCCAGCATGTGGATTACGTGATCCGGACCACGATAGGTGATGCTGACCGCGCTGTAGTCTGGGTTGGCATCGGTGATGTCGCAGTGGACACCCAGCTCATCGCCGGCAAGCCGTACCGGCTCCAGCTCGAAAACAGGCGGCTGGGTATCGACGACCACCTTGACAATGTCGTCGTTAGCAAGGTGGTTGAGATCGCTTGGCGTGGGTACGCCATTGGTGTCGACAGTCACCAGGGTAAACCAATACTCGCCATCGGCATTGGCTTTGAATCTGAATTCTTTTTGCGTGGGCTGTTGCATATCGGTGCGCTGCCACGGACCGTTGCCCACTTTGACATAGAGCTGCACTTGGCTGCACGCGGCGCGCATGCTATCGTCGATTTTGATAGGCAGGCTAAATTCGGTTTTTCGCGTGATATTCTTCGGGGAGTGAACCTCTTGCCCACCGGGTGCGACTTGCGCGCGCGCTCCTGTGGCCTGCATGAGAAGAGTCGCCATTGCGACCGGGCCCAGCAATCGCCGCGTCCATCCAGCCAGTTTGAAACGCATGTCTGTATCCCCCCTGCCATGTCCGCGCAGCTCCGCCCTGGCGCCCCCCGATGGCGACAGGTACACCATCCGCCGCGTGGCGGCGGTCCGGTAGGAAATGGCTATGTTCAGAGGCGGGGCTCATAGCCAGGTGCGTCGCGTGTGTCAAGAGCAAAAATGCAAAATTAAGAATGCAAAAACGTAAAAACACATAGACGCCATAAAGTCGGCTAGGTGGGGGAAAGACATCTTATCGTGCTGGCCATCGATCGGATCACACGATTGCGAGCAATCTGTCAGTCCGAAGGACTGAGAGCCCTAAGCCCAGGGCAAGCGCAGCGCCGCCCTGGGATGACGGAAACAATTGTAATTTCCAGCCTGAAGGGCTGGGAGCTGCCGTTATTGGTGACTCTCCCTGCCCTTCGGGTTGGCAAGTTTCCCCTTGCACGCACCATCCCTCGGCGACATAGTCTGGTAGGCTGAGCCGAGCATTTTCGACCTCAAAATGAGGCCTACAGAGACTCCGTCGTGATTCGCCGCACGCTAACCTGGCTGCGCCTCACCTTCCGCATTTCAAGCAGTACACCCTCCTGGCAAGAGCGTGCCGGCGACGTTTGCCTTATCGTTGGGCTTGTCGCGGCGATTGGTCTGATGTGTTTTACGCCCTTGCATTGGTGGCAGGCGCTGCTCATCGGCGTCCTTTGCCTGACGCCGGCAATCGCTCTAAATCGCATGGGTTGGCTGAAGGTCTTTGGCCCCGTCCTCTATTACGACCTCATCCGCCAGGCCCGGCAAAGCCGCTTCATTTGGATTCGATTTCTTTATTGTTGTCTGTTGGTCGTCCTGCTTTTGTACATGACGATCGGTTATATCACGTCACAAGGAGATGGCTTCGATGTCCAGAGCGGGCCAGACCTTGCTCAAAGCTTCTTTGACGTTTTCCTCGCGGCCCAATTGATCATGGTGGCAGTCCTCACTCCTGCCTACGTTGCCGGGGCCATCGCCGACGAGAGGGACCGAAAGACCCTGGAATTCATCTTTGCCACCGATCTCCTCAATCGCGAAATCGTCCTCAGCAAACTCGGCTCACGGCTGGCCAATCTCGGTCTGATTATCCTGACCGGATTGCCTATTTTGAGCTTTCTGCAGTTTCTCGGGGGCGTCGATCCCAATCTTGTGCTCGCCGGCTTCGCTATCACCGGCCTCACGGCCCTCGGCGAAGCCGGCGTCAGCATCTATTTCTCAACGACGTGCAAGAGCCCGCGCGACGCGATCGTTGCTTCGTATGGCGTCCTATTGTTTTATATTGTCATTACCATGATGCTGTGGATCGCCACCAACTTGCCCGTCAGCACGACGCCAATTTGGTTCGGAGAACAAGCGCCGACCCTGGCCGACGTCGCCGCCCTACTCAACATGGGCAGCGTCGTCTTAGTATTCACTCGGGTCCAAATGGCGGGAGCGACCGGAACATTGGCCACGGACCTGCCTCCGTTAGTGCGATCGTATGCACTGTTTCACGGCTTGTTGGCCTTGGCGTGTACAGCCTTGGCCATCGCGCGCCTTCGACGTGACACCGTGGCGCGGACCGGCGCTGGACGGGAGACGTTGAGCAGCAAGTTGCGGGCGATGCTGCGGCCCGCGGTGTCAAATGCGCCCATGACATGGAAAGAGATGCACTGCGAAGCTCCCTTCAAATCGTTCAAAGCGTGGCTCGCCGTATACGCTGTCATCCTGGCAATTACGCTCGTTCCCATCGCGCTCATAGCGGATGCTTTCGGTTGGTACCAATTGTTCGGCATCACGCGCGATGAAGGTTTCAAAACGTCGATGAACGTTTGGGCCCGCTGCTACAACGTCGCTGTCGGATGCCTAACCTTGCTAGCCGTCGCGGTCCGCGCCTCGACCAGCATCACCCGCGAGCGCAGCAACCAGACTTGGGAAAACCTCATCACGACTACCATGGACAGTTCGCCCATCGCTTTCGGCAAGTGGTTGGGTAGCATCTACGGCGTGCGCTGGGGTATGATGTGGCTGCTGTTGATCTGGTCCCTTGCCGTTTTCTCTGGAGGAATGCACCCTTTCGCCTGGCCCTTGGCGGCCATCGCCTGGCTGGCCTATGCGTCGTTTGCTGCTTCGTTGGGCCTGTGGTTTTCGGCCGTGTCCAAATCGTCCACGAAGGCGCTGATGCTAACGGTGCTTTTTGCTTTTGGCCTCGGTGCCGGCCACTGGTTTATTTGGATTTGCTGCAGCATGGCATTTCTCGGCGGCGGCGGCAGCGAGGCGCTGGGTCTCATCCAATTTCAAGCCGGCGTACTTACACCTCCATTCGTAATGGCAATAGTCCCATTCCAAAGCGTGACGCTTGACGGCTATCCCGATTGGAATGTCGTCATCTTTTGGTCGGTCATCGGCGTCTGCAGTTGGGGGGCAGCGAGTTGGTTGCTGTATCAATTGACCAATGCTCGACTGCGGCTGATCACGCACAGAGACGGCTTGGTGGCGACACGAGCCCATTCCGGCAGTTCAGAGCCAGGAAACTAACCCGAAGTGCAGCGAGGATCGGGCTACTTCCTCGCTTACGCTTCGGGTCAATATGATTGACGGGCTATGGTCTTTGAACGACTCCTTCTTACGCGGCGGTTTCGCTGGCATTGCCGGTAATCGCCAATTCATTCACGTCCAGCGAGGCTTCCACTGAAGCGTTGCCGCTGATCCTATCAACGCTGGACGCATTGGAATCGTAGAGCAAGCCACCGTTGAGGTTCAGGTCCGCGTTGCCGCTGACCGTGACGCCATTCGAATTATTCGGATCCTGGAAGATGACCAGGCCCGCATACTCGCCGGTGACTGGGGCAGTCAGGTTCACGCTCGCATTGCCGCTGACGGTGAATGCGCCGGAGTTGTAAATCAAGACGCCCGTACCGGTGACGCTCGCGTTGCCGGAAATCTTGATGCCGCCGAAACCGACAATGTAGGTGCCCGGAGCCAAGGTCAGCTGGGCGTTGCCAGAAACGGTGATCGAAGAGTAGTTCCCCGGAAGGATGGTAGCCGTGCTGTGGCCGGATAGCTTGATCTCCCCAGTGGGACTGTTGCTCGTCGGCGCGCTTAGGAAGGACAGCGGGTCGGCGACAAAGGCGGAATTGGTCGTCGGAATGGGATCGAAGCTGGCGTGTTTCGAAAACTGGTAGCCGCCCACGATATCGATTTGGCCGGCACTCGCATTGGCGTGCCCGCTCAGAGTGGCCGCGATGGCCGAGTTGGAGTCCACTTGCAACGTGCCGCTGACGTTGAGTGAGGCGTTGCCCGTCTCATTCAGCGAACCGTCGTCCGTCTGATCCAAAATAAGCACGTCGCCGGCAAGGGTCTGGGCGGCCGCAGTGACCACTGTCTGTTCGGCTGCGCCTCCCTGGTCTTGAGCGGCAAAATTGTTGGCATCGCCGGCGTAGCTGACAGACCACGTGTAGGTCCCCGGCAGAATTGTGCTGGTGGTCACCGCGTCGCTGGCAGTGTAGGTGCCGTTGCTGCTAACCGGGACGTTCTGCGTGTAGGAGAAGCCGCCAGGTCCAGTCAGCGTGAAAACGAGGTTGCCGGTCTCGTTGGACCCGTTCGCCAACACCGCTGAGTCACTGAGGGTGGTCGTGGCCGCGTTACCTAACGTCACGGCCGGGCCAGCGGTCGTGGTGATCCTCGGGCTGAATTTAAACATATCCCACAGGTCATTCGTGCCCGGCGAGCCCGCACCAGCCAACAAGCCTCCACTTGTCACACCAAAGAGCTCTTGCAAGCTCTTTAGGTCGGAAGAGTGAGTGTAAGTTAGAGTGCTATCATAGGCATTGCCCTTGGCCAGCGGCGAGATGACGATTTCAGGCAGAGTGAATGCACTTGTGTCTCCACCTTCGGTCTCGTCATACCAAATTACAATCGCGCCGTTATTTTTGTAGGCCTGGGAAGCCTCGATCTCTGGGACGATGATGGAAAGGAAGTTGTCTCCCAGCGCAACCGCCTCTTGATCGGTGTTGTGGGTGTAGGTGACGCCGTTGTACGTAAAGTTGGTATTCAACGAGGAGTGCATGTCATTGAATTGGTCCGGGGTAATCTGGTTGTACGCGGCAACCGTGTTGTTATTCAGGTCCGTTTCCAACTGTTGCAGCGGCGCGTAGTACTGAGCCTCGGGATTCGAGGGTGAAAAGTTGGGGGCACTGAGCGTACCGCCGTTGGTGGCCGTGTAGAACAGTTGCCCGTCGTGTTTGACCGCGAAATTATACTGGTCGCTGCCGTTGTAGGGATTGGTGTAGGCAGCCGCAGTGCCGCTGAAGCTAGTCGTCGGGACAGTCCACTGGTTTTGCGGGGCAACGGTGCTCGTCAAGGCGTTGGCGCCCGGCTGATTGACAGACCCGCTGCTGGGGGTCAGGTCAATGTCTTCCTGATACGACTTCCACGAGATGCCGGCGGCCTGAAGCAAACCGCTGAGGTTGCCCGGGTTATCCCCTGTCGCGGCGATGAGCTTGACGTTGTTATTGAGTAGCGGGCTGGAATTGCCGTTGTTGGCGTAAGGGTCGTCGTCGTTGCCGACCACGCCAAAGTTGCTGCCGCCTTCCTGCCAGACGTAGTTGGGTTCCGACGGGTGGATGCCTGGCCCGACGTTGTTGTAGTTGCTTGCGTAGGAGGTCTGTGCGGCGTTGGGATTGCCGGGGGTCATGAGGCTGTTCAAATAGGGGGCTGCGGGATTGTTAAGCAGCTGCTGTGGCGATGTGACGTTGCTGGGCTGCGTGAGGTTGTGGTTCTCCATGTCAATGACAAAAACATCGCCAATTGCCGGAGTGACCGATGGAACAGTCCGCTCTTCCAGACATTCCACCTGCAGCCGCAGGCGTTTATCAAGCTTCCGCGCCGGTCGCTGTCGAGGCGTGGTAAACCAGGAACGAATACGTTGGTTGATGGACTTGAAGGGACTCGCCATGATGAAGACTCCGATTCTTGAAGAGGAGAAAAAATCGTCGCAATATCGAACCGCCTATTACGCCGCATTTAGCGAGGGCGGATTACACACCATCGCAACTTCCAAGTCAAATGAAGAGCCAACGTGTTTTTTGTGATGAAATCAGGTATGTCTTTGCATGACGGGGCGGCCGCGGCACAAAGGACGGTTTAAGATTTCCGCTGTTCCATGTAAGAACGTCGGGCGCAGAGTGCTCTGTCTGGACAATCGAGCGGCGCCGCAAAAGTGTCTCGCGGTGGCCGGCTACTTCTTCAAAAACTCTTGAGAGAAGCGCTTGCATAATGACCCGGCGCGACAGCGCGGTGTTGAGCGGAGCGTACTTGGCATATGCAGCTGTGCTTCGCGTGAACAGCTGTCGAAGGAATGGAAACGGGAGTTGGGCACCAACCCGAAGCATAAGCGAGGATTAGGCTCTTCCCTCGCTTACGCTTCGGGTTAGTATGGTGACATCTCCGGCACGAGAGCAATCGAGATGGCTGAAAGCCTTCGGTCGTCGAGAAACATTCAATCCCGGCATGAGCGTGCTGGCGATCTCACCTTGGTCGCCGGCCTGCTCTTGGCCGCCAGCCTGATAGCTTTATTTCCGCTGCAATGGTGGCAGGCGCTGATCGTCGGAGTCCTATGCCTTGCGCCGGCGGCCATCCTCAATCGGCTGGGTTGGCTCAAAGTCTTCGGCCCGGTCTTATACTACGACATTGTCCGCCAGGCCCGACGCGGCCGGTTCATCGTGATGCGGATTCTTTATTGCTGCTCGCTCGTGGGTGTATTGTTTGTGATGGCGTGGATCGAGTTGCCAACCGTCCGGTACACCACAGGCGTCGATCTGGGAACTGCCTTTGCCAAGAAGTATTTCGAGTTTTTCCTTGCCCTGCAATTTGGCATCACCGTGGTGCTTACTCCCGCTTTCGTTGCGGGGGCAATTGCCGACGAAAGAGAGCGACATACCTTGCAGTTCATGTTTGCCACCGATTTGCTCAATCGTGAAATCGTCCTGAGCAAGTTTGGCTCGCGGTTAGCCAATTTCAGTCTGATGGTCATGGCCGGCTTGCCCATTCTTAGCTGCTTGCAGTTTCTTGGCAGTGTCGATCCAAACCTTGTTGTTGCAGGCTTTGTCATCACCGCGCTTACAGCTGTCGGCGAGGCCGGCGTTAGCATCCTGTTCTCCGTCCTGTGCAAGAATGCGCGCAACGCTATTATTTCCACTTATGGCGCCGGCGTGCTGTATTACGCGGTCAGCCTGCTCCTCTGGGAAGGTGGAATCACCATGGGAACCATTTGGAGTCCCCTTTCATTTGCGGGTCAAACGACGATAGGTGACGTGGCCGCCTGGTTCATTAACACAGGCAACGTCATCTATGTCTTCCAAGAGGTTCGAAACACGGCTGCCGCCGGAACTTTGGCAATTGACTTACCGATCTTGGTTGGAGACTACGCCGGGTTTCACGCCTTCCTTGCGCTGGTGGGCACAGGATTGGCCATTGTCTGCCTTCGCCAGCCTGCTTTAGCTCGCATGGGGGTTGGTGGGTTACTATTCAGTAAGCGCCACGTTGGGCGGCGTCCCGCCGTGTACAACTCGCCAATGATTTGGAAGGAGCTCTACTGCGAAGGACTCGTCAAATCGACTGCTGCAAGGTGTACGATTTACGCTTCGATCCTTGCAGTCACGATCGCGCCACTCAAATTCGTCATCGATCGCCATGTCAGCTTGGTTGGGAGCTCCTTTATCGAGCCTATGAATCAATGGACCCACCATTACAATCTCGGGGTCGGTTTCCTGACGCTGGTCGCCATTGGCACCCACGCCGGCGGCAGCATCGCGCGCGAGCGTCGCCAAGGGACGTGGGAAAGTCTGATGACCACGCCGCTCACAAGCTCGGCAATCTTCCGCGCCAAGTGGTGCGGCAGCATCTTTAACGCCCGCTGGGGTATCCTGTGGCTGCTATTGATATGGACCATTGGGATCGTAAGCGGCGGCATGCGTTTTCGCGATTTGTCCATCGTCGCGGCGGCATGGCTGTTATACGCCACTTGTTGTGCGTCGTTGGGCTTATTCATTTCCGCCAGCGCTAAGTCGCCTTTTCGCGCAATGGCAGGAGCGTTCATTGGTACGGTTGCTGTTGGTTTTGGCCACTGGCTTTGCTGGCTGTGCTGCTTGGGCCTGGTGCCCTACTTGCCGGCCCTGACTGGATTTCCGCTTGCGGAATTCCAGGGCGGCAGGTCGCCAATCCCCTTCGGATTCGCAATGGTCCCACGGTGGGACCCGAATCTGCCTCGTCATTTTCAGGGTGCGGGCCATGCCGATTATTGGTTGGGGCTTGGTCTTTTCTGCTTGGCCGCGACAAGTTTCCTGCTCTATCAATTCACGCGGTGGCGGCTGCGCTTGCAAAGGCGAGGCGCGCCGGCTATCGCCAGCTACCGGCTGGCCTACGAGCGTGTTTCGGGTCTTGGCGAAAGCGGTGGAGGAGCCAAACCCCATGGCTGAGAGCCTTCCAACGTCCAGGAACGCACAGGCCTGGCAAGAATGTGTCGCAGATTTCACGGTGCTTGTCGGTCTGTTGGTCGCCGGCGGCGTGGTTGCGGTTGTACCGCTGCAATGGTGGCAGGCCGTGGTCGTTGCTCTCCTTTGCCTGGCGCCGGCGGTCGCACTTAATCGCATCGGTTGGCTCAAAGTCTTTGGACCAGTCTTTTATTACGACCTCATCCGTCAAGCCCGGCGACCCCGTTTCATCTTAATACGGCTACTTATTTGCGGTGCGTTGGTTTTTCCGCTGTACGTGATCGCATCGCCGTATTTGCCGTACGAAGGGCTTGCCATGGACCCCACCCGAGCGTCT
>Ga0206898_10334_pt1 | contig 11509 bp, 9 predicted proteins | sample Alteio_BWOrgHeat_50_FD_153237 | JGI IMG/M metagenome (GOLD analysis project Ga0206898, IMG submission 153237) | Enriched cells from forest soil in Barre Woods Harvard Forest LTER site, Petersham, Massachusetts, United States -... | ecosystem: Environmental > Terrestrial > Soil > Temperate forest >...
AAATTGTACAATTACCAGACAATTGCACCCATTAATTTAAAATATTAAAAAAAACATGGGCATTTATTAAAAGGCTTGCATCACGATCCGGGTGTCGCAAATGGATTTTTTAATCCTGAAATATAAGCAGTTGGCTGTGGTGCGGAAAACACGGCGTTACCAGCAACAAAAACATTGGCGCCGGCTTCATTAAGCTTTACAATATTGGTGGCATCAACCCCGCCATCAACCTCAATAAAAAGCCCGGGATTTTTCCTGGCGCTCAGCACTTTAATATCGTTAAGCTTCTTGTACGTGTTCTCAATAAACTTTTGTCCGCCAAAGCCCGGGTTCACCGACATGATTAAAACCATATCCAAATCGGCAACAATATCATCAAGCAGGGCAACCGGGGTATGCGGGTTAAGGGCCACCCCTGCCCTGCAGCCAAGTTCCTTAATATGCTGTACGGTACGGTGTAAATTGGGGCACACCTCCAGGTGAACGGTCATCCCAGCTGCGCCGGCATCTTTAAAGTTTTTCAGGTACCTGTCGGGCTCAACAATCATCAAATGAACATCCAGCGGCTTTTTTGCATGCCTGTTAACTGCGTTAACCACCGGGAAACCAAAAGAGATATTCGGCACAAAAACCCCATCCATAATATCCACGTGTATCCAATCCGCCTCGCTATTGTTTATCATTTCAATATCGCGTTGCAGGTTGGCAAAATCGGCAGCTAAAATAGATGGCGCTACGAGGTGGTTCATGGGGACAAAGGTAGTGATTAGAGGTTAGAGATTGGAGATTAGATTTTAGTTTTTTAAAAAAGTAAAGCGATTGATTCACCTAATCTCTAGTTAACTAATCTCTAATCACTGCGCAGCCCTAGTCACAATTCAATAACAAGTCATAATACTTCTGCATCAAAACCACGTCGTAATTAACCAGGGAGCTATAGGCTTCGGAAACCAGTTCGTTCAGGATGGATGAACCCAGCTGGCCGGCATTATTGGGGATAGAGTCGTAATATTTTATTAATTCCTTAACACGGATAATCTCGTAGAGCAGCAATTGCACCAAATCGGTCCGCGTGCCCGCACCCATCCCCGGAGGGTTGTTATTAATAAAATCTAACGGATCGTTGCTATCAGGGGTCATCTCAGATCAATAGGACAAGGGCGTATTAAGGCTTAACAAAAAACATTTAATGAGTTTAAACAGCAAAAAAGGGCTTTTGTTTTGATTTTTTAAAAAATATTTAATAAAAACAATAAAGCCCTCTTTTTGAGGGCTTTATTGTTTTGGTTGATTGAGTTGAATTAAGTTGATTGGGTTAGATTAAGTTTGACTACGGTAGATTTCTCTTCCGGTCTTTCGGTCTTCCCGACTTTCGGACTTAACTCAATCAACCATTCAACTACCCTACTAACTTTTCTCAGGCCGTGCTAAAAGCACTTTGCGCGAAAGTTTTAGTTTACCTTGCTTATCTATATCCAGCAATTTTACACGTACTTCGTCGCCTACCTGGAAAATGCCATCCATGGTTTCTATTCTCCTGTGGTCAATTTCTGATATATGCAACAGACCGTCTTTACCGGGCATAATTTCAACAAAAGCCCCAAAAGGCATTATCGATTTTACTTTACCTTCGTAAATTTCGCCAACTTCAGGCCTTGCAGCTATCGCTTTAATGCGTGAAACAGCTTTATCGATCGATTCTTTATTATCAGCAAATATCTGCACTACACCCTGGTTGCCAACTTCCTCAATAGAGATAGTAGCACCCGTTTCGCGCTGCATTTCCTGGATAATTTTTCCTCCCGGGCCGATTACCGCGCCAATGTACTCTTTATCAATACGGATGGTAATGATACGTGGTGCATGTGGTTTGTAATCTTCGCGTGGTTCAGCAAGGGTTTTCTTCATTTCGCCAAGGATATGCAAACGACCGTCTTTAGCCTGGTGCAATGCCTTACCTAAAACCTCGTACGACAGACCGTTTATCTTTAAGTCCATCTGTACCGCAACTATACCTTTTTCGGTACCGGTTACTTTAAAGTCCATATCGCCCAAATGATCTTCATCACCTAAAATATCCGACAGGATAGCATATTTGGTACCCATTTCGTTGGTGATTAAACCCATGGCAATACCTGAAACAGGCGATTTAATTTTGATACCGGCATCCATCAACGCCAATGTACCTGCGCAAACTGTCGCCATTGATGACGATCCGTTTGATTCCAGGATATCGGAAACGATGCGGATAACATATGGATTTTCCTCGTCAGACGGCAATACCTGCTTTAACGAACGCATCGCCAGGTTACCATGACCAATCTCGCGACGGCCTGCTCCCCTGTTCGGGCGAACTTCGCCGGTTGAAAAACCAGGGAAATTATAGTGTAAAAGGAATTTTTGGTAACCGTTGATAAACGCACCGTCAATCATTTGCTCATCATCCTTAGCACCTAAGGTAACGGTGGTTAATGATTGCGTTTCGCCACGGGTAAATACTGCCGAACCGTGAGCAGCTGGTAAATAACCTACTTCGCTCCATATCGGGCGTATTTGTGTGGTGCTGCGGCCATCTAAACGTTTGCCTTCATCTAAAACAAGGTTACGGATAGCATCATACTCCACATCGTGGTAATATTTTTTTGCAAGGAATTTAGTAACGTCGTCAATTTCGCCTAAAGTCTCGATGTATGCATCGCGTACTTCTTTAAACTTAACCGAACGCTCGTCTTTCGCCGAAGCAGAACCGGCGATAGCGTAAACCTGGTCGTAAGTAGCAGCGTAAATAGCTTTCTTTAATTCTTCGTTATGGTTTTCGTGGCTGTAAACGCGTTTCTCGGTCTTGCCAACTTCAATAGTTAGTTCTTTTTGAGCTAAACATTGTAGTTTAATAGCAGTGTGTGCAAACTTAATGGCTTCAACCAGTTCGTCTTCCTGTATTTCTTTCGATTCACCTTCAACCATGTTCACATCATGTTCTGATCCGGCTACAATAAACTCTAAAGTTGCATTGGCCAATTGGCTTAGGGTTGGGTTAATAACTAACTCACCGTCAACTTTAGCAACACGTACTTCGGATATTGGTCCGTTGAAAGGGATATTAGAAACCGACAATGCTGCCGACGCTGCCAAACCGGCTAAGCAATCAGGCATAATATCTTTGTCAGCCGAAATAAGTGAAATCATCACCTGGGTATCAGCATGATAATCTTCGGGGAACATAGGGCGCAAAGCGCGGTCAACCAAACGCGAGATTAAAACCTCATAGTCCGACAGACGAGCCTCGCGGCGTAAAAATCCACCGGGGATACGGCCTGTAGCAGCGTATTTCTCCTGGTAGTCAACCGATAGTGGTAAAAAATCCACCCCTTCTTTTGCCTCAAGGCTTGATACTACTGTTGCCAGCAGCATGGTATCGCCCATTTTAATTACAACCGAGCCATCGGCTTGTTTGGCCAGTTTACCTGTTTCGATCTCGATGGTGCGGCCGTCACCTAAATCGATCACTTTTTTAATTACATTCATCTTTTTTGCGTTGTGATGCACCTTTCATCTTTAGGGCGCACCGGTTTTTTATTTGTGTATTTTATATTGTGTCAAAAGTAAAAAAGCCATCCCCTAAATTTGAGATGGCTTTTAAAAAAAATGAGCAAGATTTACTTAATGATATCCCTAAGCTGTAAAGCTTTAATAATAGCACGATATCTTCCAATATCTTTTTTGTAAAGGTAAGCCAGCAGTGCGCGGCGTTTACCTACTAATTTTTGCAGTGATAACTGGGTTGAAAAATCGTGTTTGTTTTTTTTCAAGTGACCGGTTAAATGAGCGATACGGTAAGTGAACAATGCTACCTGACCTTCGGCTGAACCAGTGTCTGCAGCGCTGCTACCGTGTTTTGCAAAGATCTCTGCCTTTGCTTCTGAACTTAAATACATTACCTGAATAATATTAAAGCGTAAATAATTTGATTAATTGTGGGTGCAAAGGTATGGAAAGTATTGCATTTATGCAACACTTTGTTGTAATGTTGTAGGGTTGAAAAGATGTAAGGTTAAATTTGTTTTAATACAAGCAGTTTCGTCATAATATCGTGGTAAATGGTGTTATTTAATAACAACAGGACGTAGAGACGTGATACTTTGCGTCTACAGCTGACAGGTAGCCATAATGACTATCCAATCAATTTGGGGGTTCCCGCCGTGATAGGACGGCGGCCCGCGCTATCCGCTCATACTGCGCGGGCGTTAACCACTTGGCCGGTATCCGCTACTATCGCTAACCCAATTGTCTGAACCATGATTCGCATGATTAGAGGATTAAAGGATTCGCTTTTTTATCCGTCGTCTGCATGCACATCATTTTCTCATTCGCACATCTGCACGTCATTACCTAATCGCACATCCAAAATCTGCGTAATTGCATCTCAGGCAATAAAATTCCGGCGAAAACAGGGTTAACACAACTTAACACAATTTCAAAAAAAATCTAACTAAATAATTAATAACCAACAACTTGAAAAAATGAATGGTTAACAAAAAAAGAGGTTTTTAATTTGCTAACAAAATTAGCGTTTTTTATTGAGATTTTCTATATTTATTTAAGAAAGAAAAAACATCAAGAATAAACTATCGTCCTAAAGGCGGATCTTTGATGTGTCCCGCACGTGCGGGATGCAATTCTACGCATCATTTCCTCATTCGCACATCTGCATATCCGCATATCCGCACATCATTATGTATCTTCGCACTATGGATACGCCGCAATACGCTACTTTCGAAACTGAATTCCGTGTTCGCCCTGATGATATCGATATGTTTCAGCATGTGCATAACAGCAAATACTTTGATTATGTGCTGGCGGCCCGGTACGACCAGATGGAGCGCTGCTATGGTATGGCCATGGAAAAGTTTATGGAACGCGGTTTTGGCTGGGTTGTGCGCACCGCCTATGTTGATTACAAACGCGCCTTAACCATCGGCGATTATTTTATTGTTAAAACCGGCATCGAAAGTATAAACGACAAAGGCTGCCGCGTAAAATTCAGCATCACCAACAAGGCTACACGCAAGTTATGCTGCGACGGCTGGTTTGATTATACGATGATTGATATGGCAACCGGCCGAGGCGCCAAAGTACCGCAGGATGTTATTGATCATTACAGTATTATACCTGACGCTTGATCATCTCTTCAATGCAACTGCAGGCAAAGATTAAATTTCCGCTATCGACTTCTTTCTTCCGGCTATGGACTATGGACTATGGACTATCGACCATGGACCGTAGCCTCACTTACCTTCCACCGCTTTCAACACGCTGATGTCTTTATCCTTCAATAGCTGCTCATAATTGATCAGCTGAAACTTCTTCCCTATCATCTCCCTAAACTCCGGCGAAAGCAGCATATTGAGTTCTGTTTGGCGGTGTATACTTGACAGCGGCGTACCGTCCTTGTCGTTCATCTGGCTGCTGGCCATGTCATACAAGGCATCCATTTCGGCTCCGGGCGTTGCGGTATGTATAACTACCAGGTTTGGTCGACTGGGGTTAAGGTGACTTACATAAGCTAAAAAAGCACTCTTTTTGGTGGCAACAGGTTCGCCCCACATTTCTTTATAGGTTTCGCCAAAATAGGTTACCGTGCTAAGGGTTGAAATGGCCAGGTGGTATTTATGTGCAAGTTTTTCCGTTAGCGCACGCAATTCGGGCGTTGATAAAGCGATGCCCATGTGCGGATCGATATAAGTTATTTTTAAACCCGAATGCAATGCCCTTTCAATTTGCGCGGACAATTCGGTTTCTACTTCATCTATTTTATAGCCGCCTTTTCGGTATGCACCACCTGAATGCGGAAAATAACCATCCGAATCAACCAGGCTGGGCACTGCGGTACGACCGGTGATTGGTCCCCACCGATAATAACGCCACTCCGATGTCAGCGTTAAATGCACGCCTACTGATACATTGGGATACTTTTTTAGTATCGCCACGGCTTCCTGGTACCATGGGCACGCAAACTGTAACGATACAGAAACCGGCATACCCGTTTCCGCGACCTTTTGAGCAGCCATGTTTACAGAATGGTTCATGCCAATGTCGTCCAAACGGATAAGCAACTGCGGCAATTGAGCGGTTGTTTGGGCAGAGACGTATTGTACCTGGGTAAAAAACAGGGAAACGAAAAAACAGAATTGAAAGGCTTTTTTCATGAGATTTGATTGATAACCGGCGGCCAATTTACTATTAATAAAGGTTTACTCAAATTGCAATAATCATCCAAAGCCAGGGCGGATATTTGCTTATCCGCCCTGGGGCACAAATAAAGCATATTGTGCCTTTTTCTGTCACAACCCCGTTACTAATCACCATTTGCAAAACGACATTAATTTGCAGTAATTTGGACTGATTCAACTGACTTATTATTTATTGTACAGAACATGAGTAAATTTTCACTTACCCTAACGGGCGTGGCAATGGCACTGGTTGCCAATGCCCAGCAGGGGCCCGTTTTAACGGCAAAAGATTACCAGCATGCCGAAAGCTTTTTAAGCTACAATACCGCACCGCTGATTGACCACGGCAGCGTTAATCCTAACTGGCTTCCGGGCGACAAGTTTTGGTTCCGCGATCTTAATTCGCAGGGCAGCGAGTTTATCCTGGTTGATCCGGCTAAAAAAACAAGGTCTGCTGCATTTGACCAGTCGAAAGTAGCCGCTTCACTTGGCACCGCTACCGGCAAAACTTATAATGCCTTAATGCTCCCGTTCCGGTCATTTAGCTATACGCCCGATAATTCGGCTATCATTTTTACGGCCGAAGGCAAACAATGGAAATGTGATTTAAAAAGCTATGAATGTGTACCCGATGATGAAAAAATGAGCGGATCGGCAAGCGGCGTTCAATCCGGAAGGCGTGCGCGCGGTGGTCGAGGTAACGATATGTTATCGCCGGATGGCAAAAAAGCTGCCTTTTTACGCGACTATAACCTATGGGTGCGTGATGTTGCAACCAAAAAAGAAACGCAGTTGACCACCGACGGTATAAAGGATTTTGGTTACGCCACTGACAATGCCGGCTGGAAACAGGGTGAAGGTCCTATTATGGCCTGGTCGCCGGATTCTAAGAAAATAGCCACTTTTAAACAAGACCAACGCAATGCCAGCGATATGTACCTGGTAACCACCAATGTGGGCAAACCAACGCTAAAAGCATGGAAATATCCCCTGCCGGGCGATAAAAATATCATTACCATCCAGCGGCTAATTATTGATGTTGATAATGCGAAAGTGATTAATTTCCAAATTCCACCAGACCCGCACCGCGCTACTTTGAGTGACGATATTGCCAGCAGCGGCGCTTTTGACGATGCCGACTGGAGCGATGACGCAACGCAATTTGCCTTTGTATCTACCTCGCGTGATCACAAACAGGAAAAATTCCGTATTGCTGATGCCTCTACAGGCGCTGTGCGCGAAGTTTTTGAAGAAGATGCGCCTACACAGTACGAATCGGGCTGGGGAAGCATCAACTGGAAATACCTGCAAAAAACAAACGAAATTATCTGGTTTTCCGAACGCGACAACTGGGGACACCTGTATTTGTATGATGCTGCAACAGGCAAAGTAAAAAATCAGATCACCAAAGGCGATTGGGTGGTTACGCAGATACTTAAAATTGATGAGAAAAACCGTGAAATTTATTTCATGTCCGATGGTCATGAAGTGGAGAACCCTTACTTTAGCCAGTTTTATAAAGTTGGATTTGATGGCAAACACCTTTCCTTATTAACCCCCGAAGAAGGAAATCATGAAATCAGTTTATCGCCATCAAAAAACTATTTTATTGATAGCTACTCAAAACCTGATGTTCCACCGGTTACAGTTTTCAGGGACCTGAACGGCAAACTGCTGGCTGATGTTGAAAAAGCTGACGTTTCGAGACTACAGGCTTCCGGATGGAAAGCAGTAACCCCGGTAGCTTTAAAGGCAGCCGATGGCAAAACCGACATTTACGGCCTGGTATTTACGCCGACCAACGTAGATCCAAATAAAAAATACCCGGTAATTGATTATATATACCCTGGCCCGCAGGGCGGCAGCGTTGGCAGCTGGGGCTTTGCAGCTTCGCGGGGCGATAACCAGGCGCTGGCAGAGTTAGGTTTTGTTGTGGTAGCTATTGAAGGCACCAGCAATCCGCTGCGTTCCAAAAGCTATCATGATATGAGCTATGGCAACATGGCTGAAAACACCCTGCCCGACCAGATTGCCGGGATTAAGCAGTTGGCTCAAAAATATCCTTATATGGATACCACCCGTGTGGGAATATGGGGCCACTCAGGCGGCGGCTTTGCTACAGCAGCGGCCATGTTCCGTTATCCTGATTTCTTTAAAGTAGGGATATCCGAATCGGGTAACCACGATAACAGGAATTACGAGGATGATTGGGGCGAACGCTATGATGGTTTAGCGGCAAACGCCAACTATGATGCCCAGGCAAACGAAAACTATGCTAAAAACCTGAAAGGTAAATTAATGCTTGCCCATGGCCTGATGGACGACAACGTACCACCCGAAAATACCTTGCTTGTTGTAGAAGCATTGGAAAAGGCTAATAAAGACTATGACTTGGTTGTTTTCCCGAATAGTCAGCATGGTTATGGTGGTTACTCGCCGTATATGATGCGCCGCCGCTGGGATTATTTTGTAAAGAACTTGCTGGGCGGTACACCACCCAAAGAATATGAATTAAAAGGCCGGCTTGACCCAAGGAACAGGTAGTTCCTCCAGGAAATCAAGGCTAAAAAACGAGCCGGGAGCAAATCTGCTTCCGGCTCGTTTTTATATTAAATCTCTTGTTCAGTCCTTTCAATTTTAACGCGGGGCAGCTGCACCCGCTTCTTAAATACCTGCGCCTTCTATCAGGGTGCCGTAAAACTCGCCTAAATCCATCCCAGCGGCCCGCACCTGTTGCGGTATTAAACTGGCTGCGGATTGGCCCGGCGTGGTATTTACCTCGATAAAGTAAAAATCCATCGTTTCTTCCAGCAAAATAAAATCAATCCGCACCATGCCTTTGCAATTCAGCCGGATATATATTTCGGTCAATATTTCCGCAATTTCTTCGTTTTTGGCTTCGGGCAAATCGGCGGGCGTTATTTCTTCTGATACGCCCGGCGTGTATTTGGCCTCATAGTCAAAAAAATCTTTTGAGCTGATGATCTCGGTGGCGGGTAACACCACAATTTTACCATGCAGGCTTGCCACTCCCCTGCTAAACTCACGTCCTTTTATAAATTCTTCTACCAAAATCTGCCTGTCCTCATGAAAGGCCCTGCTTAATGCATCCGGCAAACCGGCTGCGTTATAAACTTTGCTCATGCCCACGCTGCTGCCCCCATTGTTGGGTTTTATAAACAGCGGGAATTTAAGTTTAGCCGCAATAATAGCCACATCATGCATATCGCGCTCGAACAGGCGTAAGGAGCGTGCGGTATGCAAACCGTGGATGCCTTCTACAAGCGCTTTGGTGTAAGCCTTATTCATGGTGATAGCCGATGTTGTGGCATCGCAGGTATTATAGGGTATACCCAAGATATCCAGGTAGCCCTGCAGTTTGCCGTCTTCGCCGGGTGTTCCATGGATGGTTATAAAGGCAAAATCAAATTTTATCTTTTCGCTGCCGATGGTGATACTGAAGTCGTTTTTATCTACATCAACGCTTCCGCCGGCATATTCATGAAACCAGCGGTCGCGGTTAAGCAGGATAGTATAAACCTTATACTTATTGGGGTTCAAACTTGCGGCAATATTTTTTGCGCTATTGATGGATACTTCGTATTCGCCGGTAAAACCGCCGGCAACAAGGGCGATATTTTTGGTACTCATGATAGTTCAAAGATAGTTTTTGGATTTCGGAATTCGGATTTTCTTATGCAAATAAATAGCCGGAATTATGGTGCGATGCCCCGCTTTAAATCCGCAGCAAACTTTTTTGAGAATAGCAGCGAACCTTTTTTATTCAAATGTTCCGAATTGTAAAAAAAAGCGGTATCGGCACACATCGCATCCTTTGAATAATCATAAAACGGCACCTTATATTTCTGGCTAAAACGTTCTATCAAACTAAAAAGCGCCCCGCGGTTACCAACAAAACGCTGACCTGCAATATATTCGGGCACATAAACAAAAACCACTTTGATGTTATTTTTTTGGCATTCGGCTAAATAAGTGTCAAACAAATGGATAGTTGCAGTATCAAACTGTATTTGGTACGATTTAATTTTAAGCTTACCATCGGTAAACACATTTTCAAAAGGCATGTCGTAAGCTGCATATCCCCTTACCCTATCCGGCGGCTCGGGCGTTTTACTCTTAAACAGTGTGAATGCCCGGTGAATGTAAAGCACCTGACCATAATACCTGGCCATCGGCACAAAATGATCAAAATAAGTATACCCCTTATAGCCCAATGTATATTTTGTTACCAGGGTATCGTTAAGCATATAGGGCAAAAATTGGCCGGGATCGTACAAGTCTGGCCGTTTTTGAAAAGTCAGGAAATCCAGGGATTGGATAATCAGTTTTGGCTTTTTATTATACTTTAACACCAAACGGTGACGCAGGTATTGCATCCAAAAGTTGTGGGCTTGTATGCCCAGGTTGTAGGTGCTTTGGTGCAGGCTATCGGCGATAATTTGTGGGTCGATAATTTGCCAGGCGCGCGATGAACCATATATCAACACATCCGAATTGATGGTGCCATCATAAATATTACGCCAGTCGGGGTTTTCGCCGGTGTTTGCCTTGCGGAGGTTTTTTGAAATAAAGCTGTCGGCCCCGATTGCTGCTATCACAATCGGCACAAAAAAGAGCATCAACTTTACTAAAAACCGTTTCATTTAAAACTGAAAATAAATAAACTGCTGACCGGAGCCGGCAAATAAAAAAATAAGCATAAGTGTCGCATAATAAAATGACCACCTCGCTACAGGGTGCCATTTATTGCCAATATCTGCAAGGGCGTATTGTCCATCGCGTCCCCACCACTCCACTACAAAAAGGAAAATGATAAAAATAAAGGTATGCTGCACAATGTTTGTCGCCTGGAAAGCCGGCGCTTTAAAAAGACTTCGCGAAAATAGCGAACGGTAAATGTCTATAGCTTGGGCAACGGTGTCGCTTCGAAAGATAACAAACGTAAACATCACCAGCAGGAAGGTGAGTTTCATATTGATGGCCTCTTTAAACGAAGGCAACAGTTTGCCTTTGGTCAGCTTCTTTTTTTTATTGAGACTGCCGCTGATGATGAGCGGAATATAATAACAGCCGTGCAAAAAACCGAACAAAACGAAGGTCCAGTTTGCACCGTGCCAGATACCTATAAGGGTAAAATTAATCAGGATAGCAGCAACCAGCCCTAGCTTACCATAATCGCGGAAGGAAATACTTAGCGGCGTAAAAACATATTCGGTTAGCCAGGCGGTTAGCGATATATGCCACTTGCGCCAAAATTC
>Ga0206898_10083_pt1 | contig 11472 bp, 8 predicted proteins | sample Alteio_BWOrgHeat_50_FD_153237 | JGI IMG/M metagenome (GOLD analysis project Ga0206898, IMG submission 153237) | Enriched cells from forest soil in Barre Woods Harvard Forest LTER site, Petersham, Massachusetts, United States -... | ecosystem: Environmental > Terrestrial > Soil > Temperate forest >...
AGGATACCCTTAATCCATGGCAAAGAAGCGCTCTCAAAATCGTGGATCTGCGCAGTATGATGAAGCTTCGGCACCGACGAATGCACCGGCACTTTTTGGCAACGGGCTGGGGACTGATTCTCGTTTTCGAACAGCGTCAGAATGCGTTACTCTTCAAACGGGACACTTTGGTTGCCGAGCAATCTTCCACTCCCCTTGGTCGGCGAGAATTGCGGAGTATTTGAGCAGCAAGGAAGTCGTGGAATTGGAACTTAATGTCGCTAAAGGCTGGAGAGGACAGGATCTCTCCTTTTTGGCGGCGCTGCCTGGGTTGTTAGTATTTGAGATATTTAGCTTTGGCATTCAGGACATTAGCCCGATTCACACCCTTCATAATTTAAAAAAGCTTGGCGTGACGACTTATTGCTTAACGGAACTCGATTTTTCGGCATTTCCCAAGCTGGAAAGCTGCAGCCTGGAATGGCGTCCAAAGGCCAAATCGCTGTTTGACTGTATAACGCTCACGGACTTGTTTGTAAATCGGTACAAAGGCCAAGACACCGCTTCATTCGCCAAGTTGCGGAATCTTGAGTCGTTGGGACTTTATAATGCATCGATCAAAGACCTTCATGGGCTAAGTGAGCTGAAAGCGCTTCGCTTACTAAGCTTGGCTGCACTCAGAGGCCTTTCATCACTTTCAGGCATTGAGAATTTGACTGGTCTCGCTGAATTGGAGATGAATACCTGTCGTCGTATTAATTCAATTGAGCAGGTTCGCACTCTAACAAATCTGCGAAAACTATACCTTACCAATATGGGTGATATCGAATCACTTAAGCCGCTGGAAAACCTTAACAGATTGGAGTCAGTTGCATTTCCTCAATCAACTAACATTAAGGATGGCGATCTTTGGCCTTTGCTGCGCCATAAGAAACTATTGCGGGTAGCGTTCCAAAACCGCCGGCACTACTCGCACTTGACTGCGGGTGATGGTAAGTTGATTGAGAACATGATCCTGCCGTAATAGGACGTTATGACACCCATAGTTGGTAGCACAGATTTGAAAAAGTAGCGAGGTATATTGAAAGGCTCCTATGATAAATGCCAATGAACTACGAATTCCGGATGTTGCAAAAGAAGATGGGAATTCAATGGAAATACTCCGCGTGTGGATCGCGAATAAAGGCCAACACGTTAGTTTGCGTGCAGGAATCTGGGAAGATCCCGCCTCTTGGGGCATTATGCTGGCTGATTTGGCGCGGCACATCGCGAACATGTTTCATCAAGATGCTGGAATGGATACCGGGGAGGCATTGGTACGCATTGGGTCAGTTTTTGCAATCGAATTGACGTCTCCAACTGATGAGCCAACTGGTGACTTATCACGGTAACCGTCGACGCGCTGGGCAATCGCGCCACGGCATTTTGATCCAACACGAAAAGGTGTGTTGGTCCAGCGAAATTGATGCGGACAAAAGTACAGGTTGGAATACTGTGCTGGTCCAGCGAAATTGAGGCGGACTAATGTACAGGTTGGTTCGCGGAGCAAAGAGGACGTTGCGGATTGTCTATAGGAACTATGCCGGCAGCAGCGCGGACGGGTAGCGCTTGGAGCGGAGCGTGGATGGCCGGCTTAGGCGGCGCCGGTGAGGTTGACGACAGGCAAGTGGCGTCGGCGTGCAACGAAACCGACCTTGCAATCCAAAACGTTGCCGGGTTGGCCCTTGACGAGCGTTTGCGGCCGTGCACAAGGCGATCCGCGCGGCCATGCACCACGCGGTTCGAAGCGTGGAGCGCGACACGCAGGCCTGTGCCCGAAATAGATTTCGTCGGGTGTTGCGCCCTTTAGGGTGGAATGCGGACGCCGGCGATTATACCAATCTTTAAACAGCATCAGCTCGCGAAGGAAGGAGCGGCGCCGCAGTGGAACCACAGGCAACAAGCAGGTGCCGCTTTGCTTGAGGGTAAGAATAAAACGCTCGACTACGGCAATGCTGCCGTGCTGGCTGATAGCGCCCTGGCGCTGGTGAATGTTGTGGCGGCCGCACCAAGTTTTGAAACTTACAGCGGTGAACTGGGGGCCGCTGTCCGTTATCAAATACTTGGGCGCCGCGCCAACGCGAGCAATCACGCGTCCGAGAAACTGACGGAGTTGCTGAGAGGTTGGCTGCCTTTTGAAGATTGTCAAAGCGAGCAGGCGGCGTGAATAGTGGTCGAGCACCACCGCGACCCACCAACAAAACGGCCAACACTGGGGCAAAGCCAGAGGCAACCAGGGAATCCAAAAACCCGCGGCGGTCGGCACGGTGGTGAGATCCACGTGCCAGACATGGTTGGGCCGCTTGGCGGTGACACGCTTGGCGGACGCCATCGGCTTGACACGCGCTGGCGGCGGGACCGGCTTTTGCTTGCGGACGCGGCCGACGGTGGTGGCGCCCAGATGCAGGCCGGCACGAGCCAAGAGTTGAGCGATCTTGACTTTGCCCAGGCGCGGACGAAGCGTTTGCAAGCGTTGGACAATGTAGCGCACCAAATCCGGGAATTTGTTGACCGGGTGGCGGAGGCGGAGTAACGCGTCGGGCCCTTCCTCATCGAGGCGCTTAGTCCACGAGGAGATGGTGGCAGCGGTCAGGTGAAAGGTTTTGGCGGTTTGAGCCAACGACCAGCCGCGCGCGCCGCGCAGCTCCAAGATAGCCAGGCGCTCCCGTGGCGGGTAATGCGGCCTTTGGCCGGCTGAGATCAAAGACCAGCGTACATCCTTGATGCGAGCTTCCTCGCGCAACAGGACAGCTTCCTGCTGGAGTTGATCGATTGGTGAGGCCTGCCGAATTCTCAGACAGGGACTATTGACCGCCCAGCCGCGAGCATGGACGAGAGCGTGCTGAGCCAAGGCAATGACGTGCAAGAGGGCGGCCTGGACACAACGCGGCCAATGCTTGGGCAGCGGCAGGTTGGGGAAAACAAAAGTGTCAGGAACCATTTTGGCGCTTGGTCATCACACCGTGCAAGTCGGCAATGGCAGCAACATCCTGATCGACGGCAGCGCGCAATTGACCCAGAGCGGCGACACCCTTCGCCAAGTGCTCAATGACTGGATGCTGTACGGCGATACCGCAGCCAACGTTGCCAGCTTCCGCACACGCCTGGCGGTGACGGACAATAGCGCTCACGCCAATACGCTTCTTTCAGGTAGCGGCCTCGACTGGTTCTGGGAGACCTATGCTGGGGACCACACCAACCGCAAACCGACCGATTTACTAAATTGAACCGAGAAGAAACAAGTTCCTTAAATAAACGCCGTCTTCGCTGTCACACTGTGATCCGGTTGCCGACGACCATGGCCAGAAGAGTGTAAGAGAAACCATGCAAGCATCGCAAACCAGTCAAACGCCCTCCGCAGGACAAGCGCTAGCGGCACAGCTCAAAAGCGCACGCGTGATTGACCTGGAACAACCCAGGTTTCATGGCATGCCGATTCACCCCGCGCACAAGCCCGGCTACTTCTACGCGCTGCACCGCCGGCACCGCGATACGTACCAACCGGCCCTCCATGGTCCGCGTTCAGGCGCGTCGGGGGTGCTCACCATGATGGAACACAGCGGCACGCACATCGACGCCCTGTGCCACCAGGCGTGCAACCTGAAAGTCTTCGGCGACTTGGAGTCCAGCAGCATCGAGACGCCCTTCGGCTTCAAGCAACTCGGCATCGAGCACGTCCCTCCGCTGCTGGCGCGTGGGATCTTGCTCGATGTCGCGGCCTGGAAAGCTCAGACGCCTTTGCCGCGCGAGTATAGCATCAGCGCGGACGACTTGATCGCTTGCGCCGCGGCAGAAAACGTCGCACCCCAGAGGGGGGACGTGCTGCTGGTCCGAACCGGTTACGACACGCTCTGGCAAGACGAGGAGGTTTACCTGCAGGCGGCCGGGGTGGGCAAATCGGGAAGCCTTTGGGCCGCGGAGCAGGGGGTCATCGCCGTGGGTGCGAACAACATGGCCTGGGATGTGCCGAAGGACGTCGATCCCGAAACCGGAGCGACGCTATTTGGCCACGTTCACCTTTTGACCCAGAAAGGCATCTACATCATCGAGAATCTGGACCTCCGTGAATTGGCGCAGACCAAGCAGTACAGCTTCGCTTTCATCGGCATTCCGCTGAAATTCCAGGGAGCAACTGGGTCTCCTATTCGGCCGCTCGCGCTGGTATGAGGCAATACGACACGCGACGAGGACGTCGCCGGAAGAGGCCGGCCTCTAGCCGCCGGCTGAAGCCGGCGACTACGGAGGAAATCCGATACTGACACGTTCCTGACACCTTAGATCATTATCCTGGCCTCTCTCTCACGTCGGCATTTTCATATTCCATTCCACATGCCGTATATGTGGATGGTCTTGGGAAGCTTCGCCATGGCGTCGATGGGCGCGATCGCTCATCGGCTCCGCGACAGTTGCGACTGGCAACTCATTGTCCTTGCACGGGTCGGCCTACAACTTCTCTTGGCCGGGCTGTTGGCCTACCTTGCCGGCGTGCCACTCGTGTTTAGGAAACCAGGAATTCTCTGGGTCCGCAGCATCGCGGGTAGTCTCGCCATGGTTTGCATGTTTTACGCCTATACCCGGCTGCCGGTCGCTGAAACCTTCGTGCTGAACAACACCTTCCCAATTTGGGTGGCGCTGCTGTCTTGGCCCCTCCTCAAGCAACCGCCGACAGTGGCCGTTTGGCTAGCCGTAGTCAGCGCCACGGCAGGGGTTTTCTTGATGCAACAACCCCGGCTCGACGAAGGGAACTTTGCGGCGCTGGCGGCCCTCGCAAGCTCCATTTTTACCGCCATCGCCATGATTGCATTGAACCGGCTGCAAGGAATCGATGCGCGGGCCATTATTGTCCATTTTTCCGCCGTGGCCGTCGTGATATGCGTGGGCTCCTATTTGCCAGCGGTGCTAACAAGGGCCGCGGCAACTACAATTCCGGCGGCGTTTGCCGACAGTGCAGGCCAAACGGACAGCGCCGTGCTCGTGGCGTTTTTGCTTTTAGGCGTGGGGGTCATGGCGCTCTTGGCACAGCTGGGCATCACCAAGGCTTTCACGACGGGAAACGCGGCCAAGGTGTCGGTGGTCAACTTGACTCAGGCTGTTTTCGCCATGATTTTCGACGTGTTTTGTTTTGGCCGCGACATTGACCTCGTGAAGTTTTTCGGGATGACTTTGATCCTTGCGTCGACGGCTTGGCTAATGATATCGGCCCATGCGTCTTCTCAGCGGACGCACTCCAGAAAGGTGATCGGCGGATGGTTCAAGAACGGCTCCCAGAAAATGTCACCCACGGAAGGCTGAGCCTCCGGTGACACTCGGGGAGGGTGCCAGCGAACCTCTCGCAAACCTGCTGCACCGAGGCATTCCTCATGCGCTCTGGTGCTCAGCCAGTAGTTCGTGATGTCGAACGAACCTTCGTCCTGGAAGATCGTGTAGATGATCGGCGCGCCTTCTTGCAACTTGCCGGGTGTGCTCTTGACGAAGCCAAATTGCCGGCTCGTGGCAAAGAACTCGGGTGGTTGGTCAGGATTGTTGTTCACCGTCACGAAGCGCCCTCCCGGACGCAGCGCTCGCGCTACCGCCAAACACATCGACGTGAGTTCTTCCTTGGTGGAAGCGTAATTGAGCAGATAGGCAGCTACCACCAAGTCGAAACGCTGCGGCCCGTCGAAGGTTCGAGCGTCTCCCACGTCGTACTCGATCCCAAGAGGATTGCGCGCCTCCTCCTCTCGGGCGAGCTTCACCATGCCTTCAGAAAGATCGACGCCGACAACTTTGCCAGCACCGCGATGGCGGAGTTCGCGCGTATAATAGCCCTCGCCGCAAGCCAGGTCCAGCACGGCCAACCCCTCTAGGTTGCCGATCAAGCGTAGCAAGGTGTAGCGTTCGATGAAGTAACGCCATGGTTGCTGCTTCGCACGCTTATAATCGGCGGCGATGGTGTCATAATTTGTTGCCAAGGTACCTCTTCCCGTGAAAGAGTTAGCGGCTGGTGCAAAAGAGGGGACCGCCTAGTACCCCTATGATTCGTTGCGCGCGATTTGACAGGTACGACAGTGCAGAGGAGTAGGAGTAAGAGGAGGATTAAGATTAGGAAGATGATTAAGAGCAAGATAAAGAGTAGGATTAGGGCCGAGGCCCCGCCGGGTGGCTATCCTAATCTTAATCTTGCTCCTGCTCCTACTCCTCTTCCTAATCCTACTCTTCATCTTACTCCTACTCTTTTTTACTCCGCTGCCGAATCGTGCGCCCGGCGTGGTTGCAAAGGCTTTTTTCGCAACCACGCACTTATTGCCATCAAGAAAATATAGACCACCAGTGCGACCGCGAAGCTCAAGAACCATGCGTAATGGTACAGCTTGATCCAAACATCCGCGACTTCAGCCAAGCCCACGGTGGCGAAAAAACCCGGCAAGCAGGGAGCCACGCCCGCCGTCAGGGCCACCAGCGCCAGCAGGTTAAAACCGCCATGATACCAGTACGGTCCGTCTTTGCGATAAAGGCCGGACAGATCGAGGCGCGTGCGGCGTAAGACGTAGTAATCGGCGATCAGCACGCCGCCAACGCCACCGAGCAGCGCCGAGTAAGCCACGAGCCAGCGGAAAATGTAGCCCGACGGGTCTTGCACGAGGTGCCAGGGTTGTATGAGAACGCCAACCACGGCCGTGATCAGACCGCCGGTGCGAAAGGAAATCCGCCTGGGCCACAGATTGGCGAAGTCGTTGGCGGGACTGACGACGTTAGCGGCCACGTTGGTAGCCAGGGTCGCCAGGCACAAGGCGGTCAGCGCCAGCGCGTGCACCAGCGGGTTGCCAAAACGCGATACGACGATCACGGGATCCCACATCGCCTCGCCGTAGATTACGATCGTCGCCGAAGTGACGGCAACGCCTATGAAGGCGAACAGCGTCATCGCGGCCGGTAGGCCCACGGCTTGGCCAACGACTTGGTCGCGCTGCGAGCGGGCGTAACGACTGAAATCGGGGATGTTCAGAGCCAGGGTCGCCCAGAAGCCGACGTTCGCGGTCAAGGCTGGGAAGAAAAAGGCCCAGAACCGGCCCTCCTTGGCACCTCCTTCGTCAAACTGAGACGGTTGCGACAGCATTGGCCCGAGCCCGCCTGACGCCCACCATGCCCAGAGCAGAAGCGCCAGGCCCAGGACAATGAGCAGCGGCGCCTTGATCTTCAGCAGCAGTCGGATCGAGTCGATACCGCGCCAGACAACAGCTACGTTGGCGCCCCAGAAGAGGAAAAAGCAGCCCAGTTGCGGCGCGGTGATGCCGACGCCGGGCAAACGCGGAGAATCTGCAAGTCGTGGGAGATAGACCAGTGCAATTTGATAGATAGCCCAGCCCCCAATCCACGCCTGGATGCCGAACCAACCGCAAGCAACCACGGCTCGGAGCAAAGCCGGCACATTCGCCCCGCGAAGTCCGAACGACGCCCGACAGTAGACCGGGAACGGTATGCCGTAACGAGTGCCGGGGTGAGCGTTCAGGATCATCGGGATGAGGACGATGACGTTGCCAAGACTGATCGTCAATATCGCCTGCCACCAGTTCATGCCCTCCTCAATCAGGGAGGAAGCCAGCATGTAGGTTGGAACGCACGCCGCCAGCGCGACCCACAAGGCGACAAAATCCTTCAAGCCCCAATTGCGCTGCGTTGGCTCTGTCGGCGCAAGATCGGGGTTAATGTAGCTTGGGTCAGGACCCGCCGTGGCGGCAGTAGGCGGGTTGGGATCGGTGATTGAGGAATGAATCAGATGTTTCGTCCACTTTCAATTAAACGTTGCTGGCCCGTACTGAGATCCTATCGAAAGTGTATGTTCGCGATGTCGGGACGAGCTTTGGGAGCGGAAGAGGAAGAAGCAATAAGGATTCCGAATTGCTAAAATCGAAGAGGACTACAACAGATTGAAGGACCAGGGCTGGATTGGTCATTTGCGTCCGGCCTTGTCATAGGCTATTATTCAAAAAATGGAGCGCGCTGTCCTTCGACGCCCGTAAGCGGTTTTTTGTCACCCGTCTGACCGAATTCACAATTCCCCACTCTGCTTAACTCCCCTGCAACTGTTTTGCGTTGCTCGAAACCGCCCCGTCTCCGGCGTGGGGAATCAAAGTGCGCGCACGCTTCGTTTTGATACTTTGGGGAAAAATGCTGCGCCGGAGATGCTGGGCGCTGGTGTCACTCCACGGCTATTAAAGGATTGGAAACATGATCGACTGCAGCCTCTTTAAGCGGCTTGTGCAAGCAATAGAGTCGCTCTGTAGGGGCCGGAAACTGGGCTGGAGCTTGACACGCACCGGTGCATTGCCACTTGAGATCGAAGAGATGGAAGGGCGCGTCGTACCCGCCTTGTTGGGTCAGCCGCTGTTCCCTGCGGACTATGCGACGAACACTTCGATTCTCAACGCGCCAGTGTCGGCCAACTCGGCATCCTGGATCAGCGCCATGGCAGCCTCGCGCAGCCATCTCGTCGTTGACTGGGGCGCCTACACGCCCGGCAGCGGCGGGGCGCTCTACTCCATGCCGTACAATGTCGTCCACTCCAAGGACACGGTCAACTACACCAAGGTCAAGGTGTACATCGACAATTATCCCAACGAAAGCGATCTGACGGGCACCGACCCAACCCAGGGTAACCGCCCGTATGTCCTGGTTCCGATGCCAAAAGCAAACCCTCAAAACCTCTTTATTGAAGGCGACAGCCAGAACGGTCCCGACCCGTCCCGATTCGCGGGCGGCGGCAGCGACTCCCACCTGATCATCTGGGACGCGGACACGAATACCGACTACGAATTCTGGGAAGCGTCGCGGCCAGACGAAAGTTCGTTGGTCCCCGGCGGCTATTACATTAGTGCACCCATTGCCAACCAGTGGAACGCGGCCAACGAAGCGACCTGGAACATGTCTGCGGACACTTTGCGGACGCTCGGCTACACTTCCGGGGATGCAGCGGGCTTGCCGATCCTGAATAACATTGCTCGGCCCGATGAAGTCCTGCCCCTCGCGGACGGTGGCCAAAGCGCAACGCCCGCCATCGACCATGCCTTGCGTTTCACGTTGACACGTAACCTGATCAGCGACCAGTTCACCTACCCCGCCTCGCACGTGGCCGCGGGGTCCGGCGCGATTCCCTATGGTACGCGCTTCCGGCTCAAGGACGATGCCGCCACCAACGCCCTGATCGCCCAGATGGGCCCCGAGTCCCAGGTCATCGCCCACGCCTTGCAACAGTATGGTTTGATCGTGGCGGATATCGGCAGCAGCATGTTCGTCCAGGGGGCCGCCACCTCCGTAGACTCCAACAACAACTCCATTATCGACCCCGCGACTGGCAAACCGATTACCTGGGACATGAGTGATCTCATGCCGGATGCGTTTTCGGGGAAGTACACAGTGGGACTTGACTCCATTCCGACTACCGATTTTGAAGCCGTGAACCTGACCCCAAGCGTGACCGGCCCGAGCGCATCGAGTGGTCCAGCGGGCAGCACCATTACGATCACGGGCGCGAATTTCTCGGGGTCTGCCGGCCACCTGTCGGTCCTGTTCGTGCCCCCGGGCAATAATCCGCCGTTCACCTCCACGCCAGGTTATCCCAACGGCCAGACGACCACGCTGAAACCGGGAGTCGTCGCCGCCAGTTCAGTCACGATTTTGGACGACCAGCACCTGCAGGTCGTCGTGCCGAGCGGCCTCTCGGGAACGGTGGACATCCAGGTCCTGTCAGGACAACTGCTGGACGATACCTATAACTCCGACGCGGAGAACGCCACGGCGCTCATTTTCGGCTACGGTATCTCGCCAACCAACGCCAACGACCGATTTACCTTTTCGAGCGGCAACGTTGCTCCAGCCATCACCACTCAGCCGGCCAAACAAATGGTGACCGCGGGTCAGACAGCGACCTTCAACGTCGCCGCCAGCGGTTCGCCGGCTCCCACGGTGCAATGGCAACTGAGCATCGATGGCGGCTCAACTTGGGCCAACATCTCTGGCGCAACCGCGACTTCCTATTCCGCCACCAACACCGCCGCGAGCCAGAGCGGCTCTGACTATCGCGCCGTGTTCACCAACAGCCTTGGCAGCGCTACCACGAGCGCCGCCGCGCTCACCGTCAACGTTGCACCCAGCGTCACGACCCAGCCGGCGAGCGAGACCGTTAATGCGGGGCAGACCGCCAGCTTCACCGCTGCTGCCAGCGGCTCGCCGCCCCCCACGGTGCAGTGGCAAGTTAGCACGAACAGCGGCTCGACCTGGACCAATATTTCCGGCGCCACCGCGACTACTTACTCCTTCACCTCCACCGCGAGCCAAAAGGGCTACGAGTATCGCGCCGTCTTCACCAATAGCGCCGGCAGCGCCGCCACCAGCGCTGGCACTCTCGCCGTCAACGTCGCGCCCGCCGTGACCACCCAGCCGGCCAGCAAAACTGTTAATGCAGGGCAGGCCGCGTCTTTCTCCGCCGCTGCCAGCGGCTCGCCGCCTCCCACTGTGCAATGGCAAGTTAGCACCAACAGCGGCTCGACCTGGAGCAGCATCTCCGGCGCGACTGCGACCACATACTCTTTCACCACCAGCGCCAGCCAGAAGGGCTACAAGTATCGCGCCATCTTCACCAATAGCGCCGGCACTGCCGCCACCAGCGCTGCCACCCTTACCGTGAACTTCGCGCCCAGCATCTCGACCCAGCCGAAGAGTGTGGCCGTGATCGCCGGCCAGACTGCCTCCTTTTCCGCTGCCGCCAGCGGCTCGCCGGCTCCCACGATACAGTGGCAAGTTAGCTCCACCGGCGGTTCGACATGGAACAACATCTCCGGTGCAACCGCGACCACGTATTCCTTCATTAGTGCCGCCAGCCAGAGGGGCCACGAGTATCGCGCCGTCTTTATCAACAGCCTCGGCAGGGCCGCCACCAGCGCCGCCACGCTTACCGTCAACGTCGTACCGGTCGTCACGACTCAGCCGGCGAACAAGACCGTCAATGCCGGACAGACTGCGTCTTTCTCCGCTGCCGCCAGCGGCTGGCCGACTCCCACGGTCCAGTGGCAGGTGAGTGCCAATGGCGGCTCAACCTGGAGCAATATCTCCGGCGCCACCGCGACCACTTACTCCTTCGTCACCACCGCAAGCCAGAAGGGCAACAAGTATCGCGCCATCTTCACCAATAGCGTCGGTGCCGTAGCCACCAGTGCCGCGACCCTCACCGTCAACTTCGCACCTGGTATCACCACCCAGCCGAAGAGCCTGACCGTGACCGCCGGTCAGACTGCCTCCTATTCCGCCGCCGCCAGCGGCTCGCCGGCTCCCACGGTACAGTGGCAAGTTAGCACCAATGGCGGCTTGAACTGGAACAACATCTCCGGTGAAGATGGCGCGATACTTGTTGCCCTTCTGGCTTGCGGTGGTGACGAAGGAGTAAGTGGTCGCGGTGGCGCCGGAGATATTGCTCCAGGT
>Ga0206898_10335_pt1 | contig 11440 bp, 12 predicted proteins | sample Alteio_BWOrgHeat_50_FD_153237 | JGI IMG/M metagenome (GOLD analysis project Ga0206898, IMG submission 153237) | Enriched cells from forest soil in Barre Woods Harvard Forest LTER site, Petersham, Massachusetts, United States -... | ecosystem: Environmental > Terrestrial > Soil > Temperate forest >...
GCTGTGCTCAAATTCATGAAGTTGATACAAGCCAGCAGCAAAACAAATACGCCGATCAACCCAAAGAGCCATACAAATTGCAGACGGCCACCAACTACAACCCCGTTCTTAAACTCATAAAGGTGCCATAACCGCATAGGATGTAAAAACAATGCCGGCTTAGTGGCATCTTTTGAATGCTCATATAGCACGTTTTTTATCCGGCCGGAGATCTGTTCCGCATTACCTGCAGGATTTAGCAGCGCATAAATCTGAAATGCGCTGCTGTACCAGTTGTTCATGTCCTCGCCACTTGGAAAAAGTATCTGGACAGGTGTTATGAAAGTCATATTACCAAATCCGGTATTTTGCGGCAGATCTTTATACACGCCGGTTACCTTTAATAAATGTGTGCTGTTAAGCTTTATTATTTTGTTGATAGGGTCTGTACTGCCAAATATTGCGGTGGCCAGCGATTCATTGATGAGTATTGTGCCGGGTTGTCTCAATGTTGTTGACGAGCCCTTCAGCATATCCAGTGTTATTATTTCAGTAAAAGCAGACTCCGCGTAACAACCGGTCTTCGACAAGATCTTATCACCATAACCAACACTTTGTTCGAATGAGATAGTGGAAGCAACCTGCTTAAAATCGCTGCCATATTTGTCTTTTAGCACGGCAGATACTGGCATCGGCAACGATGATTCTGTCGATATTCCACTGCCAACGTTTCCATGTGCCAGCACCTGCACAATGCGGTCGTAGTTTTTATTGTATTTATCAAAGGATAGTTCATCCCAGATCCATAACCCTATCAACATAGCGACAGCCATTCCCGCAGCAAGGCCACTGATATTGATGAGGGACGAAACCTTGTTTTTGATAAGATTTCTCCAGGCTATTTTAAAGTAGTTTTTTATCATGGCGTTTTAGTCATTGGGTCATTTGCTTCGCGTCATTGGGTCATTGAGTCATTTGCTTCGCGTCATTAGGTCATTGGTTATTTAGTAATGCTTTTTGAACTATTAAAAAAGGACTCAATGACATAATGACTCAATGACCAAACCGTCAACATCATGCCGTTGCTTTAACTAATTAATTTACAATTGATTATAAGGTCTAGTAGTATGCAGATATGTGCATATCCGAACGGTAGGTGTACGATTTTGTTACAGTGTTGTAATGAAGGTAAATAGCTGACGGCTTACCATTTATAAATTAATCACGCTTATTTTCAAAACTTTAATAGATTTGGGCATTGTAAACCAATCCCATAAACTTGACCGCAATAGTTATTTAAAAATGAGAAAAAAATTATTTACGAGGAGTTGCGCTGTTGTATTGATCACGCTGACGGCTGCTCCGCTGGCTTGGGCGCAGAAAAAAGCGCCGTATTCAGCTGCAAACAAAACGGTAAAGGTGTATTTAACGGCTCAGAATACCGAGTACAGGATGAAACAGACTGAAACGCTTCATTTTGTGGATAAGCCGCAGCCGGTAGAAACAGAGGTTAGCGTATTTGTGGACCCGTCAAAGACATTCCAAACTATGCTGGGAATTGGCGGCGCCTTAACAGATGCATCGGCTGAAATATTCTATAAGCTACCAAAAGACAAGCAAAAGGAATTGCTTACTGCCTACTATGATAAAAACCTGGGAATAGGTTACACCCTTGCACGCACAAGTATTCAAAGCTCTGATTTCTCGAGTGATAGCTACACCTATATTAAAGACAATGACGCATCGTTAAAAACATTCGACGTAAGTCATGATAAAAAATACCGTATCCCTTTTATAAAAGAAGCCATGGCAGCAGCTGGCGGCAAGCTAACTTTGTTTGCCACTCCGTGGAGCCCACCGGGATGGATGAAAACCAATAACAACATGCTTCACGGCGGAAAGCTGAAGCCTGAATTTGACCAGAGCTGGGCCAACTTTTATGTTAAATTCATAAAAACTTATGAAGCGCTGGGCATACCTGTTTGGGGCCTTTCGGTACAAAACGAGCCTATGGCAACGCAAACCTGGGAATCATGCCTTTATACAGGAGAAGAGGAACGCGATTTTATAAAAAACTTTTTAGGCCCAACGCTGCAGAAAGCTGGTTTAGCTAATAAAAAACTTATTGCATGGGACCATAACCGCGACCTGATGTATCAGCGCGCAAGTACAGTTTTGGAAGATCCTGCGGCTGCAAAATACGTGTGGGGTGTTGGTTTTCACTGGTATGAAACATGGACAGGCGCCGGTATGAATTTTGAAAATGTTCGCCGAGTTTCAGAATCCTTTCCGGGCAAGAATTTGATATTCACTGAGGGTTGTGTAGAAAAATTTGATTTCAGCAAAATTCACGACTGGTCGCTGGGCGAGAGATATGGTTATGCAATGATCAATGACCTTAATGCGGGCGCTGTTGGCTGGACCGACTGGAATGTATTGCTTGATGAAAAAGGCGGTCCTAACCACGTAGGGAACTTCTGTTTTGCACCCGTACATGCCGATACCCGTGACGGCAGCCTGATATATACCAACTCCTTCTACTACCTGGGCCATATCTCAAAATATATTCACCCTGGTGCTAAGCGGATCCAAAGCTCGCCAAGCCGTGACAGACTTTTATCCACCGCCTATATTAATCCAGACGGCAAAGTTGCGGTGGTAGTAATGAACAAAACGGACGAGAATATTGAGTATTTTCTTTGGATAAAAGGCAAAGCAGCAAAAACAACAAGCCCTGCGCATTCGATCGCGACATTGGTGATTGACTAATATGAAACCTGTTATCAGCGCCGCTTCCAAACTCTTGGGAGCGGCGTTTTCGTTTAAAGGCGTTATTGAAACGCAATGTTTACGTTTCGTTGACTATTCCAGAGACGCAAAGTATTGCGTCTCTACCTCAAAACAGCGAAAAACGCTTAACTTTGGGTATGGGCAAGTTTTATGATAAGATACTTGATCACCACAAAGAATTTATAGAAAAACAGCGGATGTTCTTTGTGGCCTCGGCACCACTCAGCGCCGACGGACATGTCAACCTTTCACCCAAAGGAATGGATTGTTTCCGGGTATTCACGTCAAACCGCGTCGCTTATATGGATATTATCGGCAGCGGCAATGAAACATCGGCGCATATTTTAGAAAACGGCAGGATAACATTTATGTTCTGTGCCTACGAAGGTCCCCCAATTATTTTGCGACTATATGGTAAAGGCTATACTGTTTTACCAGGCGATGCTGCGTGGGAAGAATTATCGTCACACTTTAAATTAGTGTTGGCGACACGGCAAATTATAGTCGCCGACATTGATATGGTACAAACATCCTGCGGTTTCAGTGTCCCTTATTATGCCTACGCGGGAGAACGGGACCACGCAGAAAAATGGGCCGCCAATAAAGGTGAAGCCGGGCTTGAAACTTACAAACAAGAAAAGAACCTGAAAAGTATAGATGGTTTGCCGACAGCGCTTTTGAGTGGTGGTTGATTGGGTTGATTGGTGAGCAGTTGATTGGGTTGAATAAGTGAGTAGTTGATTGGGTTAACAGATGATTTATAATAACGTTAGGTCGTTAATAAGCCCATGCCCTTACCTGTCATTCTAACGAAACCTTCTGCGGCTTTTACGCCCAGTTCCCGTCCCCTGAAATCTTCCATGGACGCATGTCCGCAAGCATAAATTCCCGGCGGGTCCTGACTGGTATGACAGTATACGGCTTTCCGTTTTGTTTCCTGCGTATCGGTAATATCCACAAAGTCAGTTGGGTGAAAGCCCATGGTTTGCTCGCCGGCGCAAACTTCAAAAAAGTATAGGGTGAATTTGGTTTGTGATCGCACCCAGGTTTGTATGGTTAACAGGCTGGCGCATTGGTGGTCCTTATGCGAATCAATGGGCCAATGTGTAAAAACAATATCAGGCTTTTCTTCGCTTATCAATTCGCGAAGATGTTTTAATGAGTCATTGCTCACAACGGTATCACCGTCAATCTGCCCGGCAAAAACAGGTTTGACATTCAGAATTTTGCAGGCATTTATAGCTTCCTGTTTTCGGGTCCGTGCGGCTTCATCTCGACCGACGCCTTCGATACCGGCCTCACCCGTGGTTAAATAGATAATAGTGACTTCATGTCCGGCAATGGCAAGTTTGGCAAGCGTACCGCCACAGCCACTTTCAGGGTCATCTGGGTGACCGCCAACACAAACTATTTTTTTCTTCGCAAACGATGTGCTTGTTTGCGCATCCAACAACATTGGCAAGGTAAGCAAGCCCATGCCTGCTGCCGTGTTTTTTACGAATTGTCGCCGTGTATTAAGTATTAAACTCATTTGGTTAACTATTGAGAATAATGAATATTCTATTTGTAATCATTGCTATCAGTGCTTAATATTAACCGATCTCTGACCTCCGTCCCCTAATCTCCAATCTCTAACCTCCAATCACTAACCTTAATCAAATACCACAGTCTTGTTTTTGTAAACAAACACCCTGTCTTCAAAAACAAGTTTAAGGGCTGTGGCTAACACCGAAGTTTCAATTTCTTTGCCTGCTTTTACCATGTCCATTGCTGTGTAAGAATGGTTCACCGAAATGATCTGTTGTGCTATGATGGGCCCTTCGTCTAATTCATCGGAAACAAAATGGGCAGTTGCGCCGATCAGCTTAACCCCGCGTTCAAAGGCCTGTTTGTATGGGTTGGCCCCGATAAATGCCGGCAGAAATGAGTGATGGATATTAATAATGCGCATCGGGAACTTAGCTACCAGCTCCGGCGATAAGATGCGCATAAATTTAGCCAGGATGATATAATCAGGCTCGTAACGTTCTATAACTGCAGTGATGTTTTCTTCAAATTCGTCTTTGCTTTTCTGCTCATGCGATATATGATAGAAAGGCATGTCAAAGCGATCACAGATATCCTTCAGCACGGCATGATTGCCAATTACAGCCAAAACGCTGGCGCCGAGAGTTCCGTAATGATTGCGGATCAATATATCGGCAAGACAGTGATATTCCTTGGTCACCATTACCACTACCCTCTTTTGTGGCAGCGGATTAATTTTTATGGTAGCATCGGGAGGTAACACCCTGGCCAATTTTTCTTCGATAGAGGAGCCGTCACCGGTGTAAGTTACTTCCAGACGCATAAAGAACCGGTCCTGCGCCTGGTCCACATGCTCGCGCATCGAAACGATATTAAGCTGTTCCTCAGCCGTAACCTTTGTTATGGCAGCTACAAGGCCAACCCGGTCAATGCATTGTATTACGATGATCATATTTGGTAATAAAGTAAGCGCGGGTAAATATATGTTGTTAGGTGGTAATTAGTTGGAATAGGTTGGAATAAGTTGGAATGGGTTGTAAGAGGTTTAAATTGTCTGCGGCGAATCCGTGTAACAAATTCTTGCAATTGTCATCAAATAATAAAAAATGCTTTAATTTTATAGAAATAAGAATATCCCTAAAAATAATGATCATGCGTTACTTTTTATGTTTTTTATGCCCCCCGATAGCTATACTTACTACCGGCAGAATAGGTGCGTTCATATTAAATATTATTTTGACTTTGTTTTTTTGGATCCCCGGCATTATACATGCGATCCTGGTTACAAGCGACTATTATGATAGCCGTCGCCACAGGCAATTAATGCGGGCGGCCCGGAGGGGGTATTGATAGCTATGGACCCCGAAAACATTCCCTTCCAAACCATCAACTGGGACGATGTTGCTAAAACAACACATGCCGGGATTAGCGGCGCCGCCTATTGGCAAACCATTCAATTTAAAGGATTAAGGGTTAGGGTTGTTGAATACACCAAAGGCTATCTGGCCGACCACTGGTGCGAAAAAGGGCATATCATCTATTGCCTGGAAGGAGAATTTACTACTGAATTAAAAAACGGGGACAGTTTTCTCTTAACGAAAGGGATGAGCTACATTGTTTCAGACGAATTAAGCTCCCATCGCTCGTCTACCAGTACAGGCGTAAAATTGCTGATCATTGATGGTGATTTCTTAAAGCCACTAACGCTATAACCGCATATCGGTCATCTGAAATTTCTCAATTTTTCAAACGATATAGGCGTCAAATCACCTCAACGCTTAAGCCCTCAAACCAATCCCCGAATATCAGTCCCGCCCTTCATTTACACCTATTTTTTACTATACTTACCGCTGGTTTCTTATAAATTAAATATTGTCCGTTCTTTGTTTTGATTTCCCGGATTAATGATAGATATTTGATATAACTACTTGCTTCTCAATATATAATGGATTTAACATTTAATTAGAACAGACCTAAAGCCATATTTTATGGGTGGACTGACAAAAATCACATTAATGTTGGCCGATGACCACCCGCTTTTTTTAAAAGGCCTGATCTCAGCGTTGCAAAAAGACTTCTCGGTAATTGGAAATGCAAACAACGGTAAAGAACTGCTTGCCCTCCTTAAAATAAATCAGCCCCAGGCCATCTTGCTCGATTTACAAATGTCTGTTATGGATGGGTTAACCACCGCCAAACAAATTACTGTTCTGTATCCTAAAATAAAACTAATAATGTTGTCAGCCTTTTACGAGAATGCGATAGAAGACCGGCTAAAACAGGCTGGGGTAAAAGGTTACCTTACAAAGGATGTTGAAAGCGCTTTTTTGATCGCTCAAATAAAAAAGGTTTTAGCTGGCGAGACTGTTTTTTGTGAACCGCAAAAAGAAGCGCATTTTAATATTGCCTTGGCGACATATGGTCACATAATAGATCAATACAAACTTTCCCCACGCGAATTAGAGATCATTTCATTAATCAGAAAAGGTTTGACAAGCAATGAAATCGCAAAAACCCTCTTTATAAGTGTAAATACAGTTGAGGTACACCGTAAGCACGTTTTTAAAAAACTCAACCTTAAAAACATACAGGGCTTGATTGAATTCGCCCAAAAATACGCTTTGTAAAATTTTCAAAATACCGGAATGCCGTTATTGACTTAACGCTTGGCATATCCTAATTTTATTAAAAGTTAATTCCTTTAATCGTTCATTCACAAAACAATAGCTGGTTTCCGACTAAGCCGGACCTGACAAAAACGATTTTCAAAAATCGCACTATTTCGGACGTTTATTGTCCATGCGGACTAGCAATGCCAGACTATTAACCGTTAATATTCCTAAATAAGTTCAATATGGAAAGCGACGCCATTGTTATGAAATTATGGTCTTTTAGACCTGCAAAACTTTATGGATACTTATTGTTAACCTGTTTGCTTTTTTGTATCGATGCCGGGGCGAATCCCCATTTTTATAAGGTAAGCAAATCCATCGTCAACCACGGGAAAGATAGCATTGCCGAGAAAAAAGTTGACTATTTGGAAAAAATCTATTTTTCAGGGAAAAACAAAGATCAGTTAAATACCATGATCCTTCTTACTATTGAAGATATTGAAGAAAAACCCGAAACGAAGGCTGTTGCTAAACAATATGTTTTTTTATTCGGTATTAAAGACAAAACAAATGCCGCCGAAAACGCCTGCGAAGTTGAAGAAATCCTGGCCGTTGGTATTTATGGTATTGACCCAAGGGAAGCTTTACAGCAAAACATTCCAAAACCAAGCAGCGGGGCCGCTAATAAAGCGGGTGACGCCATGGCAAACGTTGACCAATTAGGTAAAAGCGCCAATAATTTAGCTGCGTCATCAGTATATACATTAAAAGGTGGAAGCTATAGCTACTATGCCGTCACGCAAAAGGTCTCAGGGGTTACTAACACTGTTAGCGGCGCCACAAGCACAGTTAACAACGGCAAGCAGGTTGTAGATCAATTTAATAAAACATTAGCGTCCTTTGGACTTCATGCCAAAGACAAACCCTGTAAAAATGTAACCCCAAAAGATATAGAAATTGGACCGCATTTGTTGTCCGATACCGTTCAAAAAGACCCAAAAAATGTATTATATACCAGGATCACTTTTAAAAGCATAACCTATAACCAACTTTCCGCAGTATCATCTGCTATAGAAAAAATCCAGGGAGTAAGCTCGGTGAATAGCGATAATTTTAGTAACAATACGGCTATTTTGCTTGTAGGTAATAAAATGAAGGTAAAAGAACTTGTGGACAAAGTACTTCAAGCCAACGCGGCGTTAAAAATTAATGTTGAAAGTATTTCGAATGACGAGGCTATTTTATCTATTAAATAAAGCTTTTATTTCAGCAGGTGGTATGCCAGGAAACTCGCCGCATAAGCCAGCACCGTCATATAGGCAAATTGGATAGCCGGCCATTTCCAGTTTTTTGTTTCACGGTAAACCACAGCAACGGTACTGGCGCATTGCATGGCAAAGGCGTAAAACATCATGAGCGAAAAGGCCACTGCTAATGAAAATACGGGGCTGCCCGGTTTGCGGGTTTTTGGCTGTTTTCATTTTTTGCTGTACCGACTCCATTTTTTCGGCGCTGCCTTCAACGCTGTAAATGGTTGCCATAGTGCCAACAAAAACTTCGCGTGCGGCAAAGGAAGTAATAAGGGCTATGCCAATTTTCCAATCAAATCCCAATGGTCTGATCACCGGTTCAATCACATGCCCCAGCACCCCCGCGTATGAGTTTTCCAATTTTTCGGAATTGATTGCCTTAGTAACTTCATCCGGTTTAAGGCGCTGTGTGTATTCCGCCTGTTGGTATTTAGTCTCTATTTGCTTAAAACGGTCGCCCGGGCCATAGGATGCCAACACCCATAATATAACTGAAATGGCGATGATCACTTTGCCTGCCTGGAAAACGAAAGCCTTTGCACGTTCATACATGGAATAGGCTACGTTGTTCCAGCGCGGCATACGGTAAACCGGCAGTTCCATAATAAAATACCCACGCTCGCGGCCTTTCAATACCAGCTTAAAAACAAAGGCGCAAACAATAGCCGAGACCAGGCTGAACACATACATCCCCGTAAGGGCCAGCCCCTGCAAATTAAACAGCCACCACACATTACGGTTAGGTACAACCAAAGCGATAAGCAATGTATAAATAGGCAACCGGGCTGAACACGTAACCAATGGCGTAACCATGATGGTGATCATCCGGTCCTTCCAGTTCTCGATGGTACGTGTGCTCATGATAGACGGCACCGCACAAGCAAAACCGCCAATAAGCGGCACAACCGATTTGCCGTTGAGGCCAACCTTGCGCATCAGCTTATCCATCATAAACGTAACGCGCGACATATAACCGGTATCTTCCAGGATAGAAATAAATGCGAAAAGGATAGCGATTTGCGGGATGAACACCATTACCCCGCTAAGGCCGCCAAGCACCCCGTCGACCACTAAACCGGTTAATGGCCCGGCCGGCAACACCTGGTGCAGGTTGCTTTGTGCCCATACAAAAAAATCAGCAATCAACTCCATTGGGTAGGCCGACCACGAGAAAATGGATTGGAACATGAAAAGCAGCACCGCGAAAAAGATGATAAAGCCAAATACTTTATGCGTTAATATCTTATCGATCTTATTGCTTATTGTTTCATCCTGGGCCGTTTCAGGTACTTTTACGGTGTCGTAAAGCAAATCATTAATAAAATTATAGCGGGCTATAGTTTCTGTGGCCTGGGCTTTTTGCGAATGAAAAGAGAATTCCTTTTCTAATTCTTCTATCCGTTCGCTTTCGGCAGGCGAAATGAATTTAATATTTTCATGCTGATGGGCCAGTTGTAAGGCATAATAGGGGTTATCAAGCTTAAATTCCTTGCTGATCTGCCCTATCAATTCAGGGGCGATAGTTTCCACGTCTATGGAGCCTTCCTGTAAAGCCACTTTATTGGCAAAACTTATAGCAGTTTTTAATTTATCAATCCCTTCGGTCTTTCTTGCAGAAATAGGAACAACAGGCACCCCCAGTTTTTTTGCAAACAGATCGACATCAATTTTGATCCCTGATTTTTTCGCCAGGTCCATCATATTTAATGCGATGACCACCGGGATCTTTAAATCAGCTACCTGGCTATAAAGCAACAGGTTGCGTTTCAAATTAGTCGCGTCGAGTATAACAACTACAAGGTCGGGGGTGTGCGCGTTCGATTTATCAGCCAGTACAGAAAATACGATGGATTCGTCCTGGCTTTTGGGATACAGGCTGTACGTGCCTGGCAGGTCAATGATCTGTGCATTACGGCCATCGGGCAGGGTGCAAAAGCCGGTTTTTTTATCTACAGTTACGCCCGGAAAATTTCCTATTTTTTGATTTAAACCGGTTAATGAATTGAAAAGCGTTGATTTACCGGTGTTGGGGTTTCCTACAAGTGCAACGCTTATATCGGCTTTCAAGGTTTAAAAACTACTGCAAAATAATAGTCGAAGCTTCAAATTTACGCAAGCTCAACTGGTAACCAGAAACATTAATAGCAATAGGATCGCCAAGTGGGGCAACACGTGAAACTGTTACCTCTTCGCCAGGCAAGCATCCCATTTCCATTAATTTTACCGACATTTCAAGGTCAGTGAATGACTTTACAATTCCAATTTCGCCGGGTACAAGTTCTGAAAGCGTCATAATATTAAAAACTTGCCCCAAATGTAAAGCTTATTTAAATTTAATCCAAATAACATTGCGTGATATAGATCACATTTTATAGGATTGCGGTCATTTTACAAATATTTGAATATTTGTAAATGTGTCAATTTGAAAATGAAAACATAATTATCAAATCTTCAAATCAGCAAATTTTTAAATTATTCACCGTCTTTACTTTCCCAAACTTGGGACAGTTACAGCTTTTATGAAAAATGCCGCATGAGGAAAACGTGATGATCAATACCGCCAGTCCGGCTTTTATAAGTTTATTCTTTAACATAATTCATTGCCTTAACCATAAGTATTACGCTAAAAGCCCCCATCGAAGCGCCCACAGAGTCGGCAAAAAGGTCATCCCATTCGCCGCTTCGCCAGGTAAAGATGGTTAACTGCAATATTTCGATAATACCGCCATAAAAAATAGCGACCAGCGTAAATACGATCGTTTGCTTATACGATAAAATTAAAGGCAATTGTTGCCTTATTAAACCGCTGCAATAAAAAACAACTAATACAAAAAAGAACCCGCAATGTGTAAGCTTATCAAAACCCGGAAAAAATAAAGGAGATTTACTTACCCCGCCCAGGCGGATAGTGCACATGATAAAAATAAATAAGGCCCACAAAATAGCGGGCCCGTAATATTTAAAGATCACTTTCATTAAGCGCCAACCAACGATTTATAACTATCAGCTGATAAAAGGCCTTCAACGGCTGCAGCATCCTGCATGGTGATTTTTACCATCCACCCGTCGCCATAAGGATCAGAATTAACCAGTTCGGGCTGCTTATCAAGTGCCGGGTTAATTTCGTTAATTGTACCGGTAACCGGCATAAAAAGGTCCGAAACGGTCTTAACAGCTTCAACGGTGCCAAAAACTTCATCTTTGGCAACTTCTTTTCCTAAT
>Ga0206898_10336_pt1 | contig 11431 bp, 6 predicted proteins | sample Alteio_BWOrgHeat_50_FD_153237 | JGI IMG/M metagenome (GOLD analysis project Ga0206898, IMG submission 153237) | Enriched cells from forest soil in Barre Woods Harvard Forest LTER site, Petersham, Massachusetts, United States -... | ecosystem: Environmental > Terrestrial > Soil > Temperate forest >...
AGGCTATTGCCGTAAGTCAGCCCTTTCACAGGACCGAACGGCAGATAGGTGATTGAGGAGGCAAGATTAACGGAACTGCCATTCACCACGGCAGCGGCGGTGCTCACCCGCCCGTCCGAGTCGAGCGTATAGGTTACGGTGCGGCCCGAAGGCAGCGTGATGCCCGTGAGGGTGCCGGCGAGGTCATAGCTGTAGGAGGTCGTCAGGTTGTTGCCGCCGCGCGTGTCTTTCTCCTGCGTGACGCGGCCGAGGACGTCGTACTGGTATGCGGTCGTCCCCGCCGGGTCCGTCACGCTGCACAGACGGCCCACGCCCGCCGTGCCGCAGCCGGTGGTGAGGTCGTAGGTCAGTGAGACGGCCAGGGAGCTGTCGGAAGGATAGGCGACAGAAGCCAAGCGGTTGAGCGCGTCATAGGTATAGTTCGTCACCACGCTCCGCGCGTCGGTGCGCTGGGTGACATTCCCGGCCTTGTCTACCGTATAAGAAAGCGTGCCGCGGTCGGGGCTGGTCTCGCCGGTGACGTCGCCGAAGCCGTTGTAGGTATAGGTGGTGCTATTGTTCCGCTGGTCTTTCATGGAGGTCGTGTTGCCCTGCGCGTCGTAGCCCGGGGTCGTGACGCCGGTAAGCGCATCCGTGCGGGTGGACAGCCGGTTGAGCGCGTCGAAGGCATAGTTGGTCGCATTCGTATTGGGGTCGGTGTATTTGGTCAGGTTGGAGTCCACGTCATAGACGTAATTCGCCGTCTGGCTGGAGGCGCCGATGCTCTTGAGCAGCCGCGCCAGTTCATCGAAACTCGCGGTATGAGTATAGACGGTGGTGGGGGTGGTGTTTTTTATGACCTTCTGCGTAACATTCCCTGCGGCATCCAGCGTATAGGTGATGGTATTGCCGAGCACGTCCGTGACGCCGGTCAGGCGCCGAGCGTTGTCGTAGGAATAACTTACGTAGACTGAGTTGGGCAGGGTCACCTTCGTCAAATTCCCGTCGTTATCGTAGGTGAAGGTCGTCGTCGCCGCCAGGCTCGTGCCGACGGCCTGGACCGCAGTTTGCAGCCGACCGTTACTGTCATAGGTAAGATCCGTCTCGACGCTGTTCGGGTCGACGATCTTGGTCGGTCGGCCGGAACCGTCGATGGCGGTGATATTCGTGATCTGCGACAGGGCGTTGGTGATCTTGTTCAGATTGAAGTTCGAGTCGTAGGCATAGGTCGTGACTTCTGACACGTCGGTGCGCGGGCCGGTGACCGTATTAAGGCGGCCCAAGATCGTGTTGCCGCTGCCGTCCGTCGAGTTCGAATAATAGGCATAGGTCCAGACGCGCGTTGCCGAGGTGGCCGTGTCGGTAACCGTTTTGGAGGTCATCCGGCCATAGGTATCGTAAGCGTAGGCCGTGGTCCTGGCGGGTTCAGTGACTAGGTCAGGTACGTTGAATGTCGCATCGGGGGTGATGGTCGTGATACGCTGCGCGGTGGTGCCGAAGGCCTGGATGATTTGCGTGATATTACCGCGGGAATCGTAGGCGTAGCGGGTGATGTTGCCCAGCCAGTCCGTCTTGCCGATGACGCGGCCCAGGCTGTCGTAGTTATAATACATCGAGGAGGCCGGCGTGTTCGTGGAGGCCGCCCCGTCCGTTTCCACGACCTTTCGCACGCCCTGTATGTTCGTATAGTACGTGGTGAAGGTTTTACCCAGCGGATTGGTGGAGGTGGAAGAGCCATTGGAATTATAGGCGACCGTATATTTGTTGTCGGCACCGCCGGCATATTCCGTAAGGTTGCCCCTGCCGCTGGAATCATAGCCGAAGGTCGCGAAACTGTTGCCGTTCTCGTCCGTAATGCCGGTGAGCGCGTTGACGTAGGTCGCATTCGTATAGAGATAGGTCCGGACCTTCGTATCCGGCCGCGTGACCGTCGACAGGTTGCTATGCGAGTCATAGGCATAGGTGAAGGTGCCGTCGGGCGTCACGAGCGTCGAAACCCGTCCGCTCCCGTCGTAGGTCAGGGAGAGCTGCCGGCTGCTTTCGTTGGCGATGGTGGTGAGTTGCCCCGAGCCGTTGTAGGAAAGGTTCAGCGCGCCACCACCAAGGTATTCGATGCGGTAGAGCTGGGAGGAACTGTTGTATTTCTCGACGGTGCCGTTGACCAGAGTATAGGCATAGCCCCCGGTAATGGCGGCCAGTGTTGACGTGGTGGAAGGATCATTCGGAACCCAGGTCGAGCCGCTCAGGGTGAACTGTATGGTGGCGCCCGTGCCGTCCGTGACCGAGGCCGCGGAGCCGGCGACGCTGAACGTGCGCGCAAAATTGTGCCGCCACAATGTGCCGATCGTGTTATTCGTCCAGGTGCTGTCGGACCGGTAGATGCGCGAGAAAATCAGGCCGCCGGCATTGTAGTCGGTTTCCACCTGCTGCTGGTACCCCACGTCGAAGTTGATGGGCGCGCCGACCGCATTGCCGGATTGGATGCTGGAGACCAGGTTCTGGACCCCCTTATCAAAGTTGCCGGGACTGTTGGTGGGATTGCCGGGATTGACGCCCGGAGCGGGGTCCGCGTTGGCAGCGGGTGAGCAGTCAAGACACGTCTCGCTTGTAACGACCTTCGACGCCGTGCTCGCAGTAACCGCCGGGGGCGTCGTCGTCTGTGTGACCGTGAAAGGTCCAGAGTACGTCGAGTAGTACCCATAGACGACCAGCGTATACACGCCTGTCGCCGGCAGGGTCCCGGAGAACGAGTTATAGTTGAAATTCCAATAACTGCCGTCGGGCTTGTAAATTTCGATATTGCGCGTATACGAACCCGTCGACGTGACCGACAGGCTGTTACCGGAAGTGCCCGCAAACTGAAAACTGTTCAGGCCGTTTAATGCCAGCGTTCCGGGATGAGGAAGAGTACTGATAAGAGTGCCATCCGAAACGGTGTCCGATCCCCTGACATAGTAAAGGGTATAGGGGCCGCTATAGGTGGGAGATACCCCGGATACGACGACGGTGTATGTTCCATTCTGGGCCAGGTTGCCGGAATAACGGTTGGTGGCAGGTGCTATGGAACTGCCGTCGGGATTGAAAACCGAGATATACGCGTTGTAGGAAGCGTTCGTCTGTATCAGAATTCCCTGGCCCGTCGTGCCTGTGAATGTGTAACTCATCAACCCGTTCAAGGGGAGCGTGTCGGAAACAGCCAGCCCGCTGCTTACGTTGCCGCTCGAAACGCTGGCCTCACCCTTGACATAGTAAAGTTTGTAGGCGCCGGAGCTGGTGGTGGACTGCCCTTCAAGGACGACGGTATATGTTCCTGTCGTGGGCAAGGTGCCGACAACGTTGTTGGTGGTACTGATGGCACTCCAATAACTGCCGTCGGTCTTGAAAACCTGGATGTTCATGGAGTAGGAGGCGCCCACCTGCAGCACAATTCCCTGGCCCGCCGTGCCTGTGAACTGATAACTCATCAGGCCGTTCACGGGGAGCGTATCGGAAATCGTTCCTCCGCTGGTCAGGCTGCCGCCTGAAACGCTGCCGCCGCCCAGGACAAAGTAAAGGCTGTAGGCGCCGGACTGGGTGGTAAGTTGCGCGGTTATGGTAACCGTGTATGTTCCGGTTTGGGTCAGAGGCCCGTAAGCACGGCCCAAGCCGCTGCCTGTCCAGGTAGTGTTGTCGGGATTTTTGACTGAGATGTTCCCGGCGTATGAAGCGGAGTAAATGTTCAATGTGGCATACTGCCCCGACGTGCCATAAAAAGTCTGGATCGACGAGCCGCCGGCCGTCACGGAACCGTTCGTGGTTGTCCCGCTGACCATTTGCGCCCGGGCCGGCCCCGCATAAAGAGCCAGGAAACAAACCAGGACCATGCACAAAAAACGCTTCATAACTTGCCCCTTGAATAATGCCTCAAAAACACCTGCGCAGCGTGCAGCGGGAAGACCGCCGCTCTTTATTTTCTTCTCTTGCTGTAATCGAATTCCATCAATTTGGATTCTTTGCCCGATTTACCGATGACGAAAATCGTGCGCTTGTAGTTTTCCTCATCGGTAAACTTAAGTTCGGACCGGAACCTTTCTTCGCGCCCGGTGAGCGGGTTCGTGAACTGGCCGGTTTCCATGATGGCGTTGTCTTTTTTGTCGTATTGTCCCGCGCCGATCATCGTGCCGGTGGTCATGGTGTCGATCCAGACGGAGGTAAAGGATTTTTTCGCATTATCGTAGCCAAGATATCCCTGGCCCGTGAGAAGCACCTTTTGCCCGCCGAGGTCCAGGAAGCCGCCCACATTGCTCGACAGGAAACGGTTTCCCATGACCATCTGGTTTGTGATCGTGCCCGTTGTCCATCGCGGCTCGGCGCCAGGCACCGCCCAAACGGCCGCCTTGTAATACCAGTCTCCCGACAACACCGCCAGGATTTTGAAGTGATTCGCTTCGGAAGGCTTTCCGCTGTCCAGCATTTTTTTGACGACGGCTTCATCGAGAAGTTGCGGGGCTGCCGCAGCATGGGAGCGGGTCTTTTGGGCACCGCGTTCGTGAACGGGATCCTGACCGGCAAGGGCGGATACACAGGGGGGCGCGGCCAGCGCGCAGGCCAGTACGGGAAGCGCAAACAGGAGCGCTTTAAGAGAACGCGCGGGATTGCAGCGTGGTTGCTTGGTTTGCATGAGAGGCCCTCTGATGTTTCAACTGCCCGATGATAGTTTCTGCCTGAATTGCCGCGCTTCGATGCCGTCAACCAGACCACGCGACGGTGCGGAAGGTCAATAAAAGAATTTTTTAATGCACGAGAATAGCGCGGAAGCGCTTAAGAAACCATTAACAGGAAGGAGTAGGCTACGTTACTGCGTGCACTAAAAAAGGACGAAATTATCCCTATGACGCTCTTCAAGAATAATTCTTGATCGCCTGCCCACGAACAGCCTTTGAAGGCTCGCCGCTCCGCTCCTCGTGATATTCAGAACGCGCCGACCAGACAAAATGCCCGGCTTAACCGCCTCCAATTGTTGCCCATCATGCACAACCAAATGTCACGACGTCGCCTACGAGAAGGCGTTGATTTTCGCACCCTTAGTTTCCAAAAGAAGCGGCGAGAAGGTTGACTGAGTCAACGAGATGGCGTCTGTCTTCGGGGTGAAGCCATTGAGGCACCATGGGAATTTACATGAATGGCGACCTGGCGCTGTCGATATTTCCGGAACTTCCAAGGAGTGCCTATATGGATATTCTAAGCTCGATTGACCAGGTTGCGGGGGTTGTGACAGGAGACGGGAAGCATTTTTGGCTTAAGGTTCATTCCATACCGTGACCTCTCGGGAAACACAGTGCAAACACGCCGGCGCCGGATGTATTTGAGGGCCGCTTTACAAGGCTTTGCGAGCTTCGAACTCATATCAGGGCGCTATCAGTTCGGAATCCAAAATTCTGACTGCTTGACAGGGTACATACACCCTTTACTGCCGCGTGATCGCCTCAGGTTTAATTTTTCTTTGCAGAAATCCCGCCCTTTTTCAACATTTGCGCCGCAACTCGGAATAAATCTGGCATATCTTTTCTTCCATCTTCGCGGGAATGAAAAACACCTACCCTCTCCATAGCCAGCGAAAGCATAAGATTTCTCGAGCGCTTAATGTTCGGCGGGAACGGAGGCAAAAAACCGCCGTTTGGATCAATGGAGGCCTCCAAAATCGTAGATATCGTCTTCGAATCGTCCCAGCGCTTAAAAATTAAGGCTTCATCACAAGGAACCAGTAGCCCTGCCAAAGGTAGCAGCGCGCGTTTGATCCATTGATATTCGATAGATAACTCTTCAACGCGAACTTTTGAAGCGCCTCGTAACCCATCTTGAATACCTTTGGGCGATATAGCGTATTGAGTAAGCTGCTCACCGTTAGACGCGGCGCCTTTAAAAAGTTGCACAAAGCTTCGCGGCGTAACGTTTCCCTTTGCGTCGGCCAGATGCTTGAAAGGCCAATCGTAAGTCCCACCTTTTTTTGCGGATGGGCCCATATACAGGCCAGCCAACAACGACATGGCGCTCTTTTGAACCTTAGAATTATGCGTTAACACCCAAGCACGGGGACTAGCGCCAATATTCTTGAGTGGCGCACCCACCAGGGTTGCAAGCTGAGAGAAGCCCTTATTTCCTTTCAACGTCCCATACAATCGCCAGAATAAAAGTCCATATAACTCAGTTTGGGACCATGTTAGTTCAATGCTACCACCACGAAGTTTCGGCATCTCGACAAATTTTAAGTTTTCATCGGCGAGCTGTTCTGGCCTAATAAATAACTTCGCTTTGATATTCCTTCGCGCCCTTAACGACCACACCACTTCGAATAATGTGTCCACAAGTCGGCTAGATCGCTGCCAGTCCCGTGAGAGAGTATCCAGCGCGTCAAACGTCACCAGAAGGATTTTTCCCAAGGATTCAAGTTTCGCATCTAACTTTTTAAGTTCTTTCGAGAACGCCTCAGGATTTTTCAGCTTGTTCATTAGCGTTTTGAGCGATACGTCTTCCGTTTCTTCGGCGGCCGCAATTGCCGCCCTCCATATAACGGCTTCCCACAGCTTGATTCCTTGCTTAAGTTCGTCTCCGTCCTTTACTAAAAATTGGAGCAGTTTTGGTGTCAAATCTGCGTCGAGCCCGTCGTAGCCAGGTATCACAATGAGGCGATCTAACTTAAGATTCGGATATGCTTCCGCCGCCACTCGTCTCGTTTTCTCCTCCGCCAGCACCCCAGCCCAAAAACTTTTCCCCGCTCCGCGGGCTCCAACAACAACCGGAGTATTCGGATCAAGTGCGTTCGCATGCTGCTCGGGCGTAAAAATCTCCTCAACCCTAGGGCGCTGATTTCCGGATGCGTCGTGATCGGAAGGCAAATCCGCGAGAGCTTTACGAATAGACTTGAAGTCGATGTTGGTCATGGTTATAACATTTCTTTTATTGCCGTAAGAAACGGGCCAAAAGTTGGAAGATAAGCGCTTTCTTCAAGACACCCTTTGTCTCTCGACGGGTCAAATCCCTGAAAAAAACTACTGTCAGGTATGACGATGGGACTACTTGGCCCGTCGAAGCCTTCAAGATGGACAGGCTGTTCTACCCAGACAGTATCGAATTCTCCCCGCATACCGACAAGATCAGGCGTCGAAACGCCCCCCTGTCTTTCCAGCCATAAGTGGTTAAGCATTATGTCCATCATTTTTTCAGCAAAGCGTTTGCGAGCGCTCTCATCTTTGGAAGCTTTTGAGTGCACAACGCTTAAGCGATCTCTCCAATCGTTATCCTGGCCCCTAATCATCATACCGATATTGGCAAATAGAATATCATAACCCGCGTAGGTCTGAGTTTGATCCATACCAAAGAAAAGCACTTCGGCTCCAAGACCCAAAACGCCCGCAGCCGCAGTTTCATGTAATCCGGCTCTTGCATCGATCAATACCAAATCATAGTTTTCCGGTTTGGCCACTCGTAAAAGCAAACTCTCGACATGCTCTGTAAAAGACGAATCGCTTTCTCTATTTCGCGCCTCACCGGGTAAATAAGCTCTTGCTATTTTTGCTAGTACGTTACTAGGGTTTTTTAGGGATTTTTTTCCCAAAGCGGGAATGACGTCCACTCTTCCCTTGCCTCCCCCCAACCACGACGAACCAACCAAATCAGAAAAGAATTCGTCTTGTAAGGAGCCCAGGCGCTTCTCTACAAGAAAATCAAGCAAGCCAAATTCCGGTAGCGCTTCGTTTGCAAGAAGCATATTCCCCAACCCAGGAGCTTCAAGATCCATATCAATGGTTAAAATTCTTTTTCCATGTGCGGCAAGATGTGCGGCAAGAACAGAAAGGGCTGTCGAACGCCCAACCCCGCCCTTAATACTCGCAAATACCAACCGTACTGGATTTCGCTCTGATTTTCCCGGGCGACGCAGCCAATCTGCACCTACGAGCCTTCTATCAATGATTTTTACAAAACCGGAAAAGTCTTCAAATTTTACATTCATGGGGCGCGCCTCCGCGACCATACGCGACGCATCGTCGAAAATCTCTTCAGGGGTTGCCACGGGCACGTCGTCTATATATGGACGAAGACTTTTTGCCAGCAGTTTTGTAAGAGATTTGCGCTCTTCCTTCTTATTCTCGTCAAGTGCAACAAACGTTAGAAGTCCGTCGGCATCGCGTAAAAAAATGTTCTCCTCTAGGGACTTCGGTCCCCATGTACGGTGCACAATTTGCGCAAAGGTGTTTAGTGCGTCATCGAAGTAAATCTTTGCCATTATGTTGTAACCCGTATCCCAGCTTGAAAAAGTAACTGCCTAGTATCTTTTAACCACCGATCCCACTCTGATAGAATTGTATTTCCATCAGAGTGGTAACGTCGGTCAATGTTCCAGCCCTGAAGCAAGTCGACTCGTAGTAATTTGTGCATACCTGATCGTTTATGAAGCTTTTTCCTTGCCGCTTGTAATAGCTCTGGAAAGTGTAACTTGATGTCACCCGCATTTTTGAGCTGGGAAATTTCATGTTTGATGGCGCACTCAGCGGAAAAGCCGATAAGATGACCAGCATTGTCGAGCTTTTTGTGCTCTTTTAATGCAATTGCGTCACGAAAGTGCCTGACGGCGGCGGCTTTATAATTGTCCATAATTGCCCTTGCGTTGTATTCTCTCGAGTCTCGCTCGAGGCAAAAAGTAACGAAACACTCAATCCCAACGGGGCAATTTTGAGGTACAGTTTAACAGGGGTCAAGAAAATTTAAAAATACAGCGCTAGATGGTTACTATTTCTGACGTGGGAACACCCGGCAAACACAGAAAACGGCTCACCAAGTCCTCTGCCTATCGATTCTCCCCACGTCGTCGCTGACACCGTGGATAGGGGTGCTGTAGGGAAACAGCGTTGCAGCCACAGGGCCGCTGTATGACTCAGCCCGCACCAGGGGCTATTTTGAGCGTTTCGAACTCGTGCTCAACCAGCATGATTTCTGAACGGTCCCGCTTGCCCTCAATGTGTGTCAAAATCGTTATGTGGCGTCTGCAATGAGACCGCCACATATATTTCAAGCAGCGCCTGCTTTGTCGGGTCGATTTCTTCCACAAAACGTATATCCATCGACCGGATTTCGTCTTTGGCTTTTGAAAAGGCCTCCCGAAAATTAGGGTTCTGCATCAGGCCTTCCCGAGAGCCGGCGCCAGCCTTGTAGCTCGCCTGCAGATTCTTTGTCCCCTTCCGTGCCAGAATGAATGCGAAGGCCGCCGTCCTATGCGTCGCGCCAGGTCGGCAGTGGCCAGCAAGGCGTTTCCGGATACGATTGCTACGACCTGCATATAAATGGTTGCTTCCCTCAGACAGAAGGTAGATCCCCGCAGCGGGCATAACCTTTGGCAGTGTCGCATATGTAACCGGGGGCATTGCCAGGAGGGCCTCGAGCTTATCATGTGCCTGATCGAGCAACGAAGCGAACCTCGGATGCATTGCAACCCCTAAAGCAGGCGACCGCCAAGGAAGCCTGACGTTCGCGGGCATCGTTACAGAAAGTCTACATACTGTCCCAGTAGATAAGCAAGACGAATGTTACGGTTCGTCTATAGACTGTTTGTCTACCATCGGATGAGCTAGGGGGCATGGATGTTTACGCCAAATTGGCCACTAAGATCAGGAAATTGCGTCACAAAAAGGGTTGGTCGCAAGAAGAACTTGCCGATCGCACCAACCTTCATCGCACCTACATCAGCCATATCGAATGCGGTAAGCGCAAAATCTCTGTCCATACGCTTTGCCAATTGGCTAAAGGGCTCAGCGTTACCCCTTCCGACCTGCTAGATGGGGTCAATTTATAAATACCCTACTTATTGAGCTGCCCCAGTATAGGAAATTTTCATATGGCAAAGAAGAACAAATATGCAGTCCCTGGCGAAGTGAATGAGCGAAACCAATTAGTGGTCGAGAAGGATGACACTTTCATCGCGAACACCAGTGCCCACACTTACCGGCTGCGTTGCCTCAAAACCAAAAACAGACGTGGATGCAGACATGAATATGGCGCAAACGGCTGTGACGTTAAGTTTAGAAAGTGCCCAAAGTGTAGTGGCGGCGCAAAGGGACTACCGAAGCGCGCCTAACTTTCCTGCCCCAAGCCGTATGCCGTGTTCAGTTTATCCATCACCCCCGCGTTCTCCCGGACCTGGTGGGTATAATGCTGCAGCGTGATCTGCGGGTTAGCATGCCCCGCGATTTTCGCCACAATGCCGACCTCGACGCCCTGCGCCTGAAGGTTTGATATGACCAGGTGCCGGGTGACGTAAGGCGTGGCCGGCGGCAGCCCGAGGCGCCGCAGCAACGGCTTCCAGAGGCGGTGACGGAAGTTGGACAGCAACATGGGCCCTCCCCCTCTGCCGTTGTCCTTCGACCCCAGGGCCGGGAAGACGCGGCAGGGAAAGCCTTCCCGCGCCGGGCACAGGTCCTTCCAGTCCAACAGCATTTTCCGCAGCAGAGGTACCATCGGAATAACCCGCTGGCCGGCCGCCGTCTTCGGGAAAGGCTTGATCTGGCCCTTCACGGTCTGGGTGCGCCGGATATTGATGACGCTTGAATCGAAATCCAGATCCTCCCACACGAGGCCGAGCATTTCACCCGGCCGGACGCCGGTAAGGAAGAGAAAGATGTAGTAAAGGCCGTAGCGCTCGATAAGGGCGGCCTCGAAGATGGCCTTGACATGATCCTGCTTGAGCAGGACGCGCTCCTTTTTCCGGTGCTCCGCACCCAGGCGCCGGGGCATCAGCGCGACCTTCATCCCGAAGTCCTCGCCGGCCAGGGCCAGAACGGTTGAGAGGAGCTTCCTGGAATATCGCGCCATATAGGGGGTAGATAGCTTTAGAACGGTCTGATGCCACGACCGGATCTGGGCGGTGGTCAGCTCGGCCATGCGGAGGCCGCCAAGCATGGATACGAGGCGGGTGCCCTCCGGCACCACCTTGGTTTCCGTGTATGCCTTCTTGGCCTCGCGCGGGCCTTCGAGAGCGGGTCCGACGATGTAGCGGCCAGCGACCTCCTTGTAGCTTTTGATGGTCTGCGGCACCACCCGGCCCTCGCAATGCCCAAGCCAATGCTGGACGGCCTCGGCGATGGTCGGAGACTGGTTCGGATCCAGGGGAGAGCCCTCGCCGACCGCCTTGTAAAGCCGCTGCTGCTCGCCCTCAGCCTCTTTCCGGGTCTCGAAAAATTGAGACTTCCGCTTGCGGGTAAGGGGATCCGAATAGTTCAGGATATAGCGGTCGAGGACGACCACCTCGCCGTTCCGTTGCTTCCGGTCCATGGACCGTTTCGTTATGCTGGTTCTAAATTTTCTCATCTTAGTCTCCTCTCTGGTTTCCAAAAAAACACAGAGAAATATTCTGGAACAAGTTATGTACCTATCGGACGCGCGACCCCTGTGGCAGCGCAGCAACAATGTGGCACGACAGTCA